>Ga0115550_1001615_pt1 | contig 16600 bp, 18 predicted proteins | sample COGITO_mtgs_1005_FD_87177 | JGI IMG/M metagenome (GOLD analysis project Ga0115550, IMG submission 87177) | Pelagic marine microbial communities from North Sea - COGITO_mtgs_100511 | ecosystem: Environmental > Aquatic > Marine > Epipelagic | place: Germany:Helgoland, sampling site Kabeltonne... | reverse complement strand
GCGGAGGGAGTGGGATTCGAACCCACGGTGCCGATGAAGGCACGACGGTTTTCAAGACCGTTACAATAAACCAGACTCTGCCATCCCTCCTGTGTCTGAAACGCTATTTTATAGGCTTTGTAGCTAAATGCAATATCTTTAATTTAACCTCCAAATTAAGCAATCCGTAGATAATCCGTAGATAATTTAGAGGTTGAATCATTTTGTATTAGTTGACCTGTTTCAATCCAATATTAGGTAAGAAGTTATTAACATCTAACTCCTGACCCTGAACTAGATGGGAATAGATACTTAATGTAATGCTTGGGTCTGCATGACCTAACCTATGTGATAGCTGAAGAACTGGATAGTTGCTCATAAGCAGATTAGAAGCGTGTGTATGTCTTAGGCTATGTAATGAATGTTTTATATCTAGTGCTTTGAACACCTTAGACATTCTCTGACACCATGAAGTAATTGGTGTTCTTGCTTCTCCGTCTAAGGATGGAAAAACCCAACCTGAATTAAACTGCTTAATAGTCATAAAGTAAGTTCTAAGAAACTGCTTATACTTTCTTAATTCAGACACTAAGAAATCATCCATCTGTAATGACCTAATACCTGCTTCAGTTTTTGGATTACCAACTATTTCAGTTCTATTTGAATAAGAGACTGCTTTATTAACATGGAGTATCTTTTCATCTAAATCTATATCTTCCCATGATAGTCCTGCTAATTCTCCTCTTCTTAGTCCTGTTGATAATGCCAGTAAACCAAATATGTATTCTTGTTTAGATAATAGTTTCTTATCTTGTCTATCAGATAAATATTTAATAAACATGGTTTGCTCTTCGTTAGTTAAAGCACCCTTCTTAGTTTTTTTAACCCTATATGATGTAGTTACATAAAAAGTACCACTTGGATCATTAATAGCGAAGTCTAAAGATGCTTGTCTAAATATACGCTTCATAATCTTAAAGATGTGATTCATTGAACGGTTGGATAAGTCATGGTCTGCTTTTATCTTACTTAGATGCTTTTTGATTTGGCTATTGGTATAAGAAGCCACTGATCCCTTGAAATAGTCTTTTAAATAATTAAATTTCTGTTGATAGCTTTCCTTAGTTCTAGGAGATATTCCATCTAGTGAATCTATATATGATTGACCATACTTAACAAAGCTGATGTCTTTAGTGGGTTTATTGCCTATATCTAGGTTGTAAAGGAACTCTCGTTCACTAGCCTTAGCTTCCTTAAAAGAACTAAAGGTCTTATCAAACCTAAACCTTTCTCCATTAATGGTTCTAGTGATACTGACATCAAACCTACCTGCTCTTTTTTTAATACTCATTATTTGCTCTCCTTTTTCTTTGGACGCTTAGCGTTATTGAATCTATTCTTACATTGTCTAGGTGCTTTACAGAACCTAGCTCTTTTGTCTGTTAGTAATGGTGCTTGGCAATACTCACATTCTTTAACTTCATGAGTGTATTCAGTAAATGCCATTCCCCAATACATAGTTGCCCAAATACTAGATGTCTCCATATACAAACCTCCGTTTAATTGTGGCTTTAAGAACATTGCATATAAATTGCATATATCTTTTAGTTTAGGTGGCACTGTTTCATATGACTTACGTTCCAATATCATTTCATTCATTTCTACAGCCTTTTGAATAAGATTGTATAAATCAGGAGGATAACCTTGCCCATCTTTATCGTCTTCCCATGATGTAAAGCCTTCAAGAGTATTATCAGCATTTATATATTCAGGCTCAAAAAATCCACCCATGCCAAACTTATTAGCAAATTCTAGAATCTTTGCTTTTATACCTTCCTCTAACTCAGGAATGAAATCATCTTTTATAGGGTCTAGGTATCTAAAGATGGTCTTATAGTCATTTATTAAATAATCATGTGTAGCTACTTGGTCATGAAATGGATGAAGTATCTCAACAAATTTTTTATATATCTCCTCTGCTGTAATAACTTCTTCTACTTTATTTTCATCAATCCAAGTGGTTGGATGAAGTTCATTCTTTTCGTCAAAGTAGTAACCACCCTTTGCTCTTTGTAATTTGAAATGAAAATCCATATGTGTGTCCTGTAAAAGTGAAACGGATATAAACGCTTAACCAGATTCAATTCTATCTCAATGTAAGTATCATTAGCAAGTATTAACAAGAACTATTAATTAGAGGATTAAAAATGAAACTAGCATTAGACATAAAAGAATCTTCCCAAGCTATTGGAGTTGGCACTACGAATCTTAGAAAGATGTGTAGAGACGGAATACTTCCTAGCTATAAAGAAGGTAAAAAAATAATGATTCCAGTAACAGCATTAGAAGACTGGATTAGCCAAAAGGTGAGCATATGAAAAAGGAATTAATGAACTACATTCAACTTGAATCATATTATTGGGAAAATAAAGCAACCTTATTAACTGTTGCTGATATCCCATTTGAAGTTCTTGAATGGATCAGCAAACTATCAAAAGAATATACAAAATTTAAATCTGAGGCACTTGGGTGTGAAATAGAGATTCATATCAAACCACTAGAAAAAAATAACTAATTAACTTAAATGGACAAACAAAATGGAAAAAATACAACACTACTTAAGAGGAAATAAAGTAAAAAAATGGCTAATAAAAAACTTAATACCAATAAACGAAATAGTAATACTGTACGCATCAACAAATATGTACAAAACTTTTCTATCGCTGAAGATAGCATTAGAAGTTGCAACTGGCTCTCAGGAACTAGGAGCTACAAAGATTGGGAAAGTGCATTTCTTCAGTCCAGATACAACTCAAGAAGATTTGATTCCTCGAATGAGAGCCTTGGTGAAAGAAAAATATTCAGAAGAGCTTCACGTTCATATTTTCGAAAACCTTAGTTTAAATTTTGATAACGATTTAGATCTCACTTCAGATGGATGGGGTTTAAAAAAGGTTCATACTGGAGGTGGCTATGAGGATAACTATCAGACTCAAACACATGAAGTTGTTAAACCATGGGATGAGTGGCGCAGTATCACTCATGATATTTATACAGATATAGATAGTGAAAGGTGGAAAGAGCTTGAAGGTGAGAAATGTCCATATAGTGGTTTAATTATCATAGATACCCTCTCCCAAGCTATTGGCTCAAGCAGTATTAATGATGATGGTGCGATTAGAAATGCAATTAAAAACCTAAAGAAGATAATTCATTCTGAAACATATCCAATATCTATCCTAGTAATAGCTCATGCTGGTAAAGATAAATCTAAAGGTATTATGGGTTCATCTCTGCAAAAAAATGATTTTCCAACTGTTTTAAAAATTAGAAAAAAACAGAATGGGCAAATGGAACTCTACAGAGAAAAAATGAAAGCAAAGGCTCAGGGTACTTCAATACCATTCAAGATGAGAGAAACAGTAGTTGATAAAGAAGAGATGATATATGTCGATATAGGCTCTTCAATTACAGAACTTGAATCAGACATCATTGACCTTCATAAAAATGGTTTAGATAAGGACAACATTAGAGACAACACCTTCAAGATACATGGACAACACTACAACAACAAAAAGTCTTTTAATGTTGTCTTTGGAAGGAAGTGGAATAACCTATTGGAACAGGGTTTTCTAACTTCAGAACAACAAGACAACAATTAAGGTTTCCAAATGTTGCCCAAAACACAACATAGACAACACACACTTACCCCCCTATATAAGGGGGTAAAGTGTTGTTGCTATTGTGATGGGTGGATTATTGAATCTTGACAAAAACTTAATGCACCTTAGTGTTAAGTTATATTCATTGGTTTGTCCGACTTAATGATTAAGCCGCGTGACTTCTGGCTCGGGGTTTTTTTTAGCTAAATTATGACCTTTTGTTCTAATAAGACCTCCATCTGAGGCAATAGTTTCACCAACAACATAAGCACCAGCTCTTGAACATAAAAATATAGTAAGACCAGCAATGTCCTCAGGGCTTCCAGTTCGCTTTCTTGGATTTCTTTTTTCAATTTCAGAATAATCTGAATTAACCGCAGAACCAAGCATAGCACTAGGGTATGGTCCAGGCGCGATAGCATTTACTGTAATATGTTCTGAAACAAGTTGTGATGCAAGGTGCCTTGAAAGATGATGAACTGCTGCCTTGGAACTACTATAAGAAAAAGTAGGAAAAGCTGGTACATTTAGACCATCAATAGAGCCAATATTAACAACCCTTGAGGGATCTTCTAAAGTGGCTCTCTTTGTAAGGAGATGTTTCATTTTTTGAGTTAAGAAAAAAATACTTTTTACATTCAAATCCATTACCTTATCCCATCCAGATTCAGAAAAACTTTCAAATGACTCTCCCCAAGCTGCACCAGCATTATTTATTAAATAATCGATTCCCTCTTCTTTTTCTTCAATTTGTTGAGTAAAAGATTCTATTCCCTCTATGGTGCTAAGATCACATGGTATAGCAACACATTCGCCCCCATATAATTCTTATAACTCTTTTGCTTTTTCTATTAAAGTGGGAGTCTTTCTTGATGTAATATAAACTTTTGCACCATTAGCTAAAAATCCAGCTGTTATCATCTCACCTATACCTCTAGATCCTCCTGTCACAACTACAGTTTTTCCTGAAACATTAAAAAGGTTATTAATATTCATGTAATTCCTTATTTATAATTTTTAGTATTGCTATGATTTGTCAATTTTTAAATCATCAAATTTGTAATGATTTAACACTTCTTTACTGACACTTAATATTTTTTTTATATCGTTATTAGTATGCATAAATGATAGATAAATATGATTAGAAGTTGGTAAGGAAAGAATAATGTTATGGTTAATTAATGCTAAATAAAATAGCTCAATAATTTTACTAAATCGTTTATCGGGTTTAAAAAAATCTATTTTTCTTGGTGATATAAAAATTTGAAGCATTGAACCAACTTGATTGATCTGACATGGCAAATCGATATCATTAAAAATACCCATTAATCCATTTTTTAATATTAATGCTTTTTTATTAATAGAATTATATTTACCCTGTTTTTCTAAATTCTTATATATTTTTAAAGCAGCAATAGTTGAAGATAAGGCTGATGTACCATCATTAACTGTTCCTGATTGAAAAACATATTTATTATTTGTTCCAGAGGGATCTAAAATATTTATAATTTCTTTCTTCCCAGCAACAGCTGCAATTTTTTCACCAGCACCCATCGCTTTTGCAAATGTACATAAATCAGGAGTTATTCCATAGTATTTCTGAGCGCCTCCTGATGAGAGGCGAAATCCAGTTATAACTTCATCAAAAATTAAAAGTATCCCATATTTTTTTGTTAATGCTCTGAGAGATTTTAAATAGTCTCTTGTTGTTCCCCAAAGTCCTCCGGCATGCATGGCTGCATCCATTATCACTGCTGCAATATCTGAATCTTTATTAAATAGTTTTTCTAAGCTATTTATATCATTAAAGGGTTGAACGGTAACTTTGTTAACACTAGATTTAGGAACACCATATGAAAATAAATCTTTAGATTTATCTATAGCGATTAAAAACTCATCATGCTGACCATGATAATGACCATGAAACTTAACAATCTTAGATTTTCCAGTATAGGCTCTAGCAATCCTAACTGCACTCATCACTGCCTCAGTTCCAGTATTTAAAAAACGTGTAGCCTCTGCTGCAGGAACAAGTTCACTAATAAGCGACGAGCATTCATAAAGCAAATATGGATTGAGAGGCAAAGATCCATATCTTTTATTTTTATTTATTTCTTTTATAAGTTTAGGATGATTATGTCCAAGAAGTAACGGACCATTTCCACTAAAAACATCCAAGTATTTATTATTATCAATATCTACAATATAAGATTTTGATGCAGACTTGGTGTAGAAAGGATAAGGAGCAAAGTATCTAAAACTCCCTGAAACAGCTCCTGGCATTTTTTTTGACAACTTATTAAAAAGATTTTTTGATTTGATTGTTTTCTTTCTATAGTCAGAAAAAATATTTTTCTGAATTTTATCAATTTTATTTTGTAAGTCTCGCATTAAATTGAAACCAAAACTTTTCCATGAGATTTACCCTCAAAAAGAGAAACTAATGCATTTGGAGCGTTTTCTATACCTTCAACTATCTCTTCTTTATAAATTAACTTATCGGACAGATACCAGGATGTAACATCTTTAATAAAATTATCGTAATAATCTAGATAGTCCATAAAGACATGACTCTTTATAGTTAAATAGCTGTAGAGAAGAAATTCTAGATTTTGAAAATCTTTTACCTTACCCCCGTTATCATAGATGTCTATCAAGCCAGTTAAAAGAATAGTTTTTCCAACATTCATTAATGGCATACATGCAGACATATGATTTGCACTTGCACACTCTAAAACTAAATCTATTCCATCAGGACATCCCTTTTTCAAAGCTTCTTCATAGGATTGTTCCTTATAATTAAATACATAGTCAATTCCAAGATTATCTTTAAGCCATTCTGCCTTATGATTGGACCCTGTTGAGCTTACAACACGCATTCCTTTAATCTTAGCAACTTGACTAGCCATCATGCCCACATTTCCTGCACCACTTGAGACAACAAATGTTTCACCTTTATTAACTTCAGTAGCATTATTAACAGCAAAATATCCACATTGTGATGAAATACCAAGCAAGCCAAGATAATCTTTTGCATTAAGTCCATTCGGAACTATTCTTTTTTTTATTGCTGTGTTTGAAGAGACATATGGAATAAATTCATCTCCCTCAGAAATAAAATGCTCTTGCCATGCTGACATGCTTTCTACAATATCACCCTCTTTAAATTTTTTATTTTTTGAATCAACTACAATCCCTATACTCGGACCATCTAAAGCTGAATCTAATTTCCAAGCATCCAAGTCAGCTCCATCTTCCATGCTTAATCTCATATATGGATCTACCGACATATATAGATTTTTAATAAGCACTTGTTTGCTCTTTAATTCAGGGAGCTCCACATCAACCAAATGAAAGCATTCTTTAGATATGTGCTTTGGGCGATATTTAAGTTGTATCTGTCTAGTTTTCATCATCATAATGATAAAAAACAATTTTATTTTTATCTAAATCTCTTACATAAGCTCCATAAAATCTATCATCTCTAAATCCTGGGCAACCCTCATCGATAGCACCCAAATTAATAGCTTTGAAATACAACTCATTTACCATATCTTTACTATCCATTGAAAATCCAATCATAGATCCATTTCCTGGTGTTGCAGGTTTATTGTCATGTGGCTTAAAGACACCAAATATTGAGTTCCCTTTATCATTAGCCCAAATTACACATCTATTTTTTTCTTCAAAACTATAGATCTCTTTAATATTCTCAAACAATGAATCATAAAAAATCTTTGCTTGTTTTAAATTATTGGTGCCTAAGGTTGTATATCCAACTAGCTTTCCATTCATTTTCATTTTGCTATCCTCCACCAATCATTTTCTTACCGATACGAATATCTTCTTGCTTGTTATTTTTCCATATTGGATTTTCTAACCCTTTCATTAATGCAGGTCTTTCATTACACCTTTGAAGCCAATTTTTAATATTGCTAAAATCTGTAATTTCTAAACCAGCCCATTTGTAAAGATTTACCCAAGGAAAAGTTGCAAAATCAGCAATAGATATATCACCACAAATATACTCCTTATCTTCAAGCTGTTTGTTTAAGACTCCATAAAGTCTAATGCATTCATTTTGATATCTTTTTATGACAGATGGTAATTTTTCAGGAAAATATTCTAAAAAAACATTTGATTGGCCTTGCATAGGACCAATGCCTGAGGTTTGAAAAAATAGCCACTGTAAAACCATAAATCTATTTAATTTATCACTAGGAATAAATGTATTAGTTTTTTCAGCTAAATAAATTAAAATCGCACCGGATTCAAAAACTGAGATTCCATTTTCATTATCAAATATTGCAGGTATTTTTCCATTTGGAGATATTGAAAGGAAATTACTATCTTTATATTTCTCGTGACTTAGATCAATATTTATAAGATTGTATGGTAAGTACATCTCCTCAAGCGCAATACTAATCTTGTGTCCATTAGGAGTTGGGGCAGAATATAGATCAATCATATATGCGATCTATTAATTAATATCAGGAAATACAGCGTCTGAAAATGCTTTAGTCATCTCACCATAAGGTCCCTTTAACGAAGCCATTAGAGGACTATCATCGCCACATTCAAATACTGATTTTGAGTGAGTGTAATTCATAAAACCTTCATATCCAGAATGACATCCCATACCACTTGATCCAATTCCTCCAAAAGGTAGAGACGGTTCTGCACCCTGAAGTCCAAAAACATTAATCCCTATACCGCCAGAAATAATGTTATTTTCAAAGTTTTGAATAATCTCGCGTTCTCGGCCAACTAAATAAGCTGCAAGAGGCCTTGGTTTTGAATTTATATAAGATATCGCACTATCAATATCTGAATAGGTTTTAATAGCTGTTACGGGACCAAAAATTTCTTCTTGCATTATTGATAAAGATTCATCAGGGTTAACAACTACGATCATAGGTATTTGTCTAGATTCAATATTGGGTTCTTCACCATTTAGTGAAATAATTTCACAACCTGCGTCCTTGGCTTCAGCGATATAACTCATGATTCTATTAAAATGATGATCATTGATAGTTCCGGTGGCATCATCATGTCCGATATAATTCGGATACATTTCTGTCCATTTACTTTTAGCTAAATCAATCCATAGTTCAAGTTTTGACTCGGGTACCATAACGTAATCAGGTGAGGTGCAGACCTGACCCCCTTTAAAGACTCTATTAAATAAAAAACGTTCTACTAAAAGATCGCAGACACCTTCATTAGTAAAAACGGTTGGATTTTTGCCTCCTAACTCTAATGTTACTGGAGTTAGATTTTTAGAGGCAGCCTGCATTACAAGTTTGGCAACTCTTTCGCCTCCAGTGTAAGTAAGATGATCCCAAGGCATAGTACAAAAATACTCTGAAAATGAAGTATCGCCATTAACTACAGCAAGAGTATCTTCATCAAACTCAGACTTTATTACTTCCTCTAAAAGAGAACTTGTTGCAGGAGTAAGTTCGGCACCTTTTACTATTACTCTATTACCAGCTGCTAACATATCATTTACCATTACAAGAGCGCATTCTATCGGAAAATTCCATGGAGCCATATTTCCCATAACCCCCTTGGGTTGTCTTATTACTTTTGCTGTTGATGAGCCATGAACCATTGAATTTAACTCTCTATCAACAGGCCTCATCCATTCTTCTAAAGTTGCTTGTAAATGCCTACCTCTTCCAAGAACGCCTCCTGTTTCAAATAAATCAGTTACGTATTGTGAGTGAGCTCCAAAATCTTCTCTAATAGTCTTTTGAAAAGCAATTCTATTTTTCATCATTGCTGCCTCTAGCCTTTGCAGTCTATCTATTCTTTCTTTAAGGCTCGGTGATGAATTATTTGCAAATGCCTCTTTTTGTTTTTTAAAAATTTCATTTAGTTCTGTATTAGTGGTCATATTTATTTCTCCTGATTTATAAACTATTTAATTGATCTCAATCCAAGTACTATAGAAATAGTCATGCATACAATAACTAGAACTTGAAGCATAAGCATTGAACTACTTTCACCTATAAGATTTCCAGCTAATGCTGGGCCTGCTACAGAACCCAGACCTAATGCAGGTATCGCTAATGCAATGTATCTTCCATTAGGGTCTGAATTTGAAACTAACGAATACAAAAATGGAAGTGCTCCTCCCCAGCCAAGCATTTGGATACATGCAAATATTGCATAACTTGATAACGTTGATGCAGCAGTCAAACCATAGGCTCCAATGAGCATTAATAATGATGTGATGATAAAAGGAATCTTTAAACCATACTTATCAGATATAGAGCTAGAAATTAATGGTCCAATAATTGCAAAAGCTAGAGTCAACCCAAGTGCATTAGCAACAAGAGTTGAATCAAATTCCTTTATATCGGCAATCCTTTCTGCGAAGGCCCAAATTGCAGAACCTGTTATGTAATTAAAAAATATTGCTAGGAGTGCCATCCATGCAAAAATAGATGATATGTCTTTAATGGAGGTATTTATCATAGTATCTTCATCAGACTCCGCTAAAGGCTGATTAGATATCAGAGATACTATAGGGATAGAAAGAAGCATAAAAATGAGCATTCCATAAACAACACCATTAAATCCGTAACTCATGATAAGGGTTGATGGCAGAACAAATAAAAGGAGAGTACCTGCCGCAGATTCAGAGGCAGATTTGAACCCATACCATCTAGTTGAATTTTTATAATTACCAATTACTGTCATAGCTAATGTTGCTAAAATTCCTGAAAAACTTCCTACCACTAATATTTCAACAATAAGATAGGTATAAGAATTGGTATAAGATGATATAAATAAAAATACTGCTACAAAAATAATGGAAATGTACGAAATGGTTCTGGGTTTTATATTTCTAATCCAAAAATATGCTGTAGCGCTTGGTATGCTAAATGCAAGAAAAAAAGCACTTGCCATATAACCAATTTGATCATAGCCCAAACTTTTTGCTTCCATTAAGTAACCAAGGTAGATCGGCATAACGTTATAGAAAAGTACACCAACTGTTGATGCCATAACTGCACCAATAAGGTTTTTCTTATTTATATTCATCAATATTTCCTCATATGAAAATTAATATCTTCCTCCATTAGCAACAATGCATTCTCCATTAATATATTTAGATTTATTAGATGCCAAAAAAATAACAACATCTGCTATATCTATAGGTTTAGCAAATCTGTTAAGCGGTATGGAATTTATTGCCTCTTTTTCAATTTTTTTTGTTTTAATTAAAGATCTTAATAATGGAGTATCTATATACCCTGGTGCTATAGAATTAAATCTAATACCACTTTTTGGATTCTCACGAGCTAAATACTGCATTAATTTGTTAATTGCAGCTTTTGATATACCATAAGCAGACTCACCTGGAATAGTATCTATGCCACTATCTGAGGTTATAGAAATAATATTGCCTGATTTTTGTTTTATCATCATAGGTAAAACTTGTCTTATAACATTAAGCGTTCCAAATAAATTTATATCTATTATCTTGTCCCAATCTTCAATATTATTTTTTCCTATGGGTTCCCAGAAGTTCTTATGATAAATTGCAGCACAATTTACCAAACAGTCAATTTTTTTTGAAAAACTTCGCATAGAAGTTTCTAGGTTTTTTTCTACATCACATCTCTTAGAAATATCTAGTGATAAAATTTGTGATTTAATACCATATTTTTTTTTTATACTTTTGGAAATATTATCTAAAGCTTTTTCTTTACTAAGGGTATCAGTTAATAGGAGATTAGACCCTGATGATGCAAATGACCTTGCAATACAGCTTCCTAATCCCCCAGCAGCACCAGTTACAATAACATTTTTTCCTCTTAGTCCTTGTAACAGATAAGACATATTTATCTATCTTTTTTCAAATATTTTTAAACTCATTCCATAACTTATGTCTTGAGGAATGTAAAAATAGTTTTCATTCAGTACTGAATCAACTGACCAGGGGTTATCAAGATTATGAGCTTCTCCTGAAAGATCTACCATTTTTACATTCTCGTCAATTAAATTAATTCTTTGTTTAAACTCATTCAAACTATTTACTTCAATCCCTATTTCTAAGACATGACCACTTCCTTTTTGTTTAAAGATATTCATAATCTCATCAGATGCTACGGGCTGAATCAGCCTTATAAAAATTTTTTCTTCATAAACCCCTTCTCCATCAATAATTGATAGTTTGTGTCCATTCCAGTCTGTAACACTCCCAACGTCAGAGAGTAAAATATGATTTTTATAAAAATTTCTAACAGTTTCTATGTCTTCTACTAAAACAGTGAGGTATCTTGTTTTAGGTTGATTTTGTTTTATAGGTTGATTTAGCTTTTCTCTTTGCCACATGCGATCTCTTTGCGCAAGAATACTTTCCACATCACCATCGTTCCTTTCATATATTTCAACAGCTGTTCCGCCTGTTAACTCATAAGGGAAATAAGCTATATATTCATCTGGAAGTGGGCCATCTGAATTTGGGTCAATAATACCATCAATAATTCTTCCTCTATCTTTTAGGGGAAGACCGTCCATGCCAAGCATTTGAAGATTGTTATTTATAGCAGCATCGAGGCTTGCCTGATAGTTCTCTGATTGAAAATCAAGTTCAACTACAGCTCCATCTCCTAATAATTCTAAAAGATCTTTTCCTGGACCTTCAGAGGTTGGTTCAACTAGCTCTATCCATAATCCATTTCCATCAACAAACACTAGCTCCATATCTCCAATGCTCTCACCTGCAGCTCCAAAAATAATTGGATGAAGGTCCCAGCCAATATAATCTTCTAAAAACTTTGCAGATTTTTTCCAGTTTTCAGACCAAACCGCAATATGGTCTAGTTTTTCATCTCTAGGCTTTTCATCAATATTAGTAGCTTCACATGAAACAATAATAAAACTCATTAAAATTATTAATTTCTTATACATTACAATCTACCTTTTAAAATTTAACAATTAAATTAATACCAGCCCACCTTGGCTCTCCCCAGACATCTTCAGTAGCACCAAAATATGCTGAAGTATCAAATGCATATCTTCTATATTTTTGATCAGAAAGATTCTTTATAAAGACTGATGTCTCATACTTTTCATTAGGGCTCACATAAGTCAATCTAGTATTAAATACAGCATATGAATCCTCTTCAACAAGAGGCGATACAACAATATTAAATACTTGATCATCTTTGTAACTCATATCAACTTGTGCTGTGACCATGCCGCCGGTTTTTCTGAGCCATGATTTTCTAGCAATAGCATTTATTGATAAATCAGGAGATACGACTGATTTGCTTGAACCACCGGGATAAGTGTCAACTGGTAAATCAGTAATTTCTGCATCCAAATAACTTATCCCCAATACCAAATCTACTCCTTCTGAGGGGTTAGATACAATATCAAATTCAAACCCTGATATATCAGCACCGGCATTAAATATTAATGGAACAAAAGCATCAAATTGCATAGCTTGATAATCATCATAAGCATAATGAAAAATTGAACCATTTATTCTTGATTTATCTCTATCTAATTTAAATCCAGCCTCATAAGCAATTAGTGATTCACCTCCATATGGCATTGAAGAAAAGCTTTCAGGAGGTGCTAACGGTGTATTGAATCCACCAGATTTGATACCCTTACTGATACCACCATATACTAGTAAATTATCATTTGTTCTTCTTTCTAACTGAATTTTCCATGCCATATCATCATCTGAAAAAGAATCTTTATAACTCAAGCCGTCATCTGGGCTTGACCAATCATAATCTTTATCATCTGAATTAAATCTTAAACCAGTAATTAGTGATAAATTATTATTTAAATCTGTTTCTCTTTGAATAAATAAAGCTGTTGTACTTGTATCTTGATTTGCATACAAGTTATAAAAATATCCTTCTGTGAAATAAACGGTACCATGTTGGGAAGTTAGATTTTTTAAATCAATATCTAGGGTATACAAACCTAAAATAGTTTTTGAATTATCTCCACTCCAACTCCATCTTAATTCATGTGACGTTTGATCAATATCTGTAAAAGATTCATAGTTATATACTGAGTTTGGTGATACATCAGCATCTTCACCATAATCTACATCTGAGCTTTGAGAATTGAAAATGTATTCAAAGCTTGTATCACCAAACATTCTTTCATGAACAATATTTATATTTGATAAATCAGCTTTGTAATAAGATTCAAAATCCTGTGATGTTTTCCAAATATCATTAGGAGGAGTATACCCAAAGAAGTCTGTTGGAGCTCCTCCATAGTTGCCATCATATCCAATTTGCATTGAATAACCGCCTCTATTACTATCTTCATCTCCATTTTCTAATTTAAATAAAGTGCTTGAATTCTCAGCTTCTACAAGAATTTGGCCTCGAAAATTAGTATTATTTTCAGCTCTTTGATCTGGACCAATATCATTTTTTAACAGTCCATCACTTTTATTTGTTGCAAAAGATAATCTGCCAGATACATTGTCAAATAAACCTCCACCTGCAGCATACTCAATATATCTTCTTCCCTCGTCACCTAAAGTTATATCTAATGATATGTCTTTGTCTTGTGATGGTTTTTTTGAGATGAAGTGAACCAAACCACCTGTTGCATTTCTTCCAAACAGTGTTCCTTGTGGTCCCTTCAATACTTCTACTCTTTCCAAGTCAAATAAACTGAAATTACTCATTGCTGGACTAGCTATGTATGATTGATCTATGTATATAGCTACAGGAGATTCTTGAGGTGATGAAAAGTCATTTTGAGCCACTCCTCTTATAGCAAAAGAGGTAGCACCAACACCACCGCCCGCACCAGTAGCTTCAAGTCCTGGAGTTTGAGCTATTATGTCTAGTGAAGTAGTCATACCAAGAGCTTCAAGTTGATTTCCAGTTAAAGCAGTAATTGCTATACCTACATCTTGAATATTTTCCTCTTTCTTTTGTGCTGTCACAATAACTTCCTCTATCATTACTGAATTGATATTAGATTCTTGTGCTTGAATAAAATTACCAAAAGTAATAAAAGCAATTGTTAAAAAACTAACTTTAGTTATCTGTCTCATATTTTTTCTCCCTATTTAAAATCTTTATCTGTAAATGTCTTTAAAACACTCCCATATGGAAGATCTGCATTAAATCTGCAATAAACACATCCAGTAACTTCATTTATTGGTAGTTGTAAATCAGAATGATCATTCATATTCATCGAACCACTACCGCCATAAACTTCAGCCTTACCATCTGATCCAATTAGTGCATCCGCTTTAAAGGTAACTGTTGTAAGTTGCGCTAATGCTGGAACGTTACCACCTGCAACATCTGGTATAACCTTTAAACAAATTAATGGTAATGCAGTTAACGCATCGGCTGAGAGGTTTACACTTGGAGACATAATTGCTCTAAGGTTATTTGATCCTTTTTTTACCTCCACAACAGCTTCAACTGTTCCGTCACCATGTTTAATTAATTCAATATTATGTGCCTGTTTTTTTCCAAAACCGTAAATCTCTCTTCCTAGTAGTTGCGATGCCTCACCAGTTACATATACGCCTGGAACGTATCCATAAACCTCTCCTTCGTAAGTACAAAGAATTCCTACATAAGCTTCTGAGTAAGGTCCAATGGAAGTCCAATGATTGGTTTCAATTACCATAAAAGCAGAAGCAGGTTCAATAACTTCAAGCTCAGGTGGTATAAGGTCTAATACGAAATCTAGATCTGTTGTAAATTCAACCATTACACATTCTGTATCTCTATAAAAATATGGTGCATCTCCTGTGCAATTATGGGCTGGCATAGATTTACCCCACTTATCGGTTGTAAACCTTCCGTTTAGTTTTTTTGTCATATTTTTACCCCTATTTAGTATTGACTCTTATATTCTAAATTAATATAAAAATTTGACCATTGCAATGTTTTTTTAAAAATAATTTTTAAAATATATAACAAAGTGCTTATAATATAGATTAAATACGCATTTAAAAAAAATCTAATGGTCAAAAATATAAAAGAAAAAGGTCAGAAAAAAAGAAGTTTAATAATTGAACATGCAAAAAATGAACTTTTAATTCACGGTGTTAATTCACTCTCTCTTCGAAAAATAAGTAATGAATTAGGTATAAGCCATGGTAATTTACATTATTATTTTAAAACTAAAGATGACTTATTATTAGATATATTCAATGAAGAAATAACTAAATTAAATAAGTCTATATCACATTCAACTAACCCAAATTTTTCAATTGAAGAAAACGCTAAATCGCTAATTGATGCAATATTAAATGATACACTTGATCCAAGCATTCAGCTCTGGCTACTGCTAATAGGCGAATCAATATCTAATGATAATTTAGTTAATTTTATTCAAGACGAAAATAACTTATATGAAACTGTTTTAGCTAATCAAATAAAAATTATTAATAAAAAAATATCTGATGACGATTCAATGTTTTTAGCTAAATATATGAGATGCATGATTGATGGGTTTTGTATTGAGCTATTATATGCTGATATAAAATCACAGGCCTTTAAGAAATTTTATAAAAATTTAAAAACAAATTTAATTAAATTATTAGTAAATAGTTGATATTTACTTGATTAAATAGGTTCTTTCTAACAATCTATTGTGGGTAATTCGCGAGTGCATTTCTTTGCTAGAGTTAGCCAAAATATACTTAGGTAATTCCGTATTTTTATCCGTAGATTATCCGTAGATTCTATTTAATAGTGCTTGATATGACTTATCAAGATTGCGTATTTGATAGGGTTTGATAGGTGGTGGAAAGTGGAAAATGAAATTTCAAGACCGTTACAATAAACCAGACTCTGCCATCCCTCCTATGTCTGAAACGCTATTTTATAGGCTTTGTAAGTAAATGCAATTATATTATCTTCAATATTAATACATATCTTGCTACTATAAAATCTAACTTATTTTATGGAGAAAAATTATGCGTTTATTAT
>Ga0115550_1001611_pt1 | contig 16622 bp, 23 predicted proteins | sample COGITO_mtgs_1005_FD_87177 | JGI IMG/M metagenome (GOLD analysis project Ga0115550, IMG submission 87177) | Pelagic marine microbial communities from North Sea - COGITO_mtgs_100511 | ecosystem: Environmental > Aquatic > Marine > Epipelagic | place: Germany:Helgoland, sampling site Kabeltonne... | reverse complement strand
GTGATCTCTTCGGATAGAGTTTTGTATTTATCAACAAGCGCATCAGTCTCTTTATTTAGCTGTTGAGTGGCCTCTGATACAGGGAAAATTTTGTCTTTTATGAGTTTAAAAACATCGTAAGCAATTACAATCATGGACAAGTAAAAGAAAGCCTTACTTAACACACGTCCTAAAGTAGCGGCGGCTGAAGCAATCGTAGCAAAAGCTACTTTAATAGTCGCAGCACCTGCTTGTATTGATAAAACAAAGCTTTTCCAACTCAGCTTCATACCGGTCGTAGACAGTTTAAATTGTGCCTCACCTGTCTTAATGATAACAGATCTAGCCACGTAACTGGCGCGGAGATCTGCAACCTGTGCAGCATTCATGTTCTTAAATATACCAGTTCTTTTCTTTGCGCTGCTTGCTATTTGTTTTTCTGCATTGCTTAATGCTTTATTCGCCGCATTTTGAGAAGCTTTTGTATCTGAGGATCCACTTAAAAAATCTACTGCACCGCTTCCTTTTTTACTTCCTTCCATGCCTTGAAGGGTTGAGGTTGTGGCTCCCGTAATACCTGTGGATTGAGCTTTCTGTAATGCAACATACGCTGCTTTAGTTTTTTCTATCTCGGCTCTGATAAGTGTCTGAGACGCTGTTGCCGCTGTTCCTGCCTCAATACTAGACGCTTTCCACGCACTCATGCTTGGAAGAATCTGCCTAAGTATGCCAGCTGCGAATAGACTAAGTGATCCTATTAATGCAAGTATGTTTTCACTAAGAAACGTTGCTATACCTGCTAAAGGTCCTGCTATTCCACCTTTAACTTGGTTCACAACATCATCAAAAGCTTTTGCAAATTGACCAAGGGATTGAGCTGTTGGATCCATTCTCTTTTCCATGGCCCCAAACTTGCGCTCTGCCTGCTCTAGTACTTCGTTAGCGACAGCCTGGCTTCTTTCAAATTCATTTAGCTCTGATGCCGCTTTACCAATTTTTATGCCGTACTTGCTAGTAGCATTGTCCAGTCGAAGGATGATACCCAGTTCGTCAAGTAGTTCTGGTTCAGCTTTGGTAACACCACGAATGAGTCGATCAAAAGAGTCTCCCAAGTCTCTGCCAAGAGCTAGAGATGCGTTCTTTGCTGCTTTACCAAGACGAGCTAATTGAGTAGGGCTTATACCAGAAGCAGTACCAATAGCAGCAGCTTTTGCAGCTTCCGCATACTTCAGCTGTCCATTAGTAGCTTCTACCAAAGAGTTTGAGATTGTTTTATATGCTACACCTGTTACAGCACCCAGTGCTTTCTGGCCTTCCATCAAGTTCTTGAAGTCCATTGCGCTTTTTAGGAAGTTGAATGCAGCAGAGACAGCAAATGCTTGAGCGGCTAAAGTAGCGTATACGCCTACTAAGCCTCCCATGCCTTGTGCCATCTTAGAGAAGTTTTTAGTACCATTAGAAGAAGCTTGGGCAGCTCCTTTTAGGTTACGATCAGCAGTACCAGCGCCTTTAGCTACCCCGTCTAGCCCCGCTGCTGCTTTTTTAGAGCCTAGCGCGAGCTTTTCGGTAGTGCCTTTGTCGTCTACTTTTACATCTATCTCTATTTTATTTTTTGACATTAGCCTTTTACATTATGGGTGAAATTTTTTCCACCGCCTGCTTTCGCCTTTCGTTCACTGGCCTTCTGCCTCTTTTCGGCTTCGTTGGCCCTATGATTCATAAGTATTCTTTCGTATGTCTTCGCAAAGTAATATACTATTCTTGGGTTTTCTATTTCGTAGAGTTTGAAGACAAACTCACAATCTACCCAATCTTTACCCATGTAGCTACCGGACATTCCTTCAATTACATCGGATAACATATTGAACACAAAAAATGCCACTTGAACTTCCTCTGGAAAGTCAGAGGTTTCTAGTGGCATCTTGTCTGGATCCGGCTCTTGTCCTAACTGCTCACAGATACGTAAGTACGTATCCATGTTTATTTGGCTGTCTTGTTTTACAAAACGCTCAAGCAGTTTTTGTATTTCTACTACTTGCGCCCAGTAAAATTTTCAAGATCACCTACAGTTTCGGTAACCCAAGTGTCAAAATCAGTTGAGTTTCTCATCAACAGTTCTGCGTTCTCTTGGGTGAATGTAAGAGTGTCATCGGAGTCTAGTTCAGATATATCTACCAAAAGAAGCTCTTCCAGGTAATGATATTTAAGACCAGACCAACCTTTAATAACGGCTTTTACATACTCTGCCAAGAACTTATCTTCGTCAAGTATTTCCATTGGTTGACGAGTTTTCTTATCAAATTTTGTGGTTATTGTCTTTTTACGTAGCTTAACTAACTCCTCACGCGCTAAGTAGCATAAATCTACAGTCATGCCAGTATAGCCAGGGTAGTCAATTGTTACAGTCTTGCTAGGAGTCATAAGACTCGCTAAAGAAATAGTGTTATCGCTCATTTGTTAGTATCCTTATGGAGAAATTATTTTATACGAGTAGTATATAAGAGGGGAGGAGAAAAGTCAAGAACTATTTTTATAGAGGGGATGAAAAAAGGGGGCGAACCCCCTTTGATCAGATTAAGCGCCTACATAAGTAATTACGAGTTCATCAGTACCACTAATAGTACTTGGTAGTGCGTGGAAGTTTGTCTCAATTGAAATAACATCATCAATAGAGTGGGTCGGTACTTCCAAATGGCAGCTGGCCATTGCAAGTTCAATCCTTGGAGTTCCACTTGTTCCACCAACTTTAAAGGTTAAACCAAAGTCATGTGTAATAACATCAGTAGATTCAATCAAAGCCTCAAACAGGTCAGCACTAGAATCAGCTTCAGCATTCAAGTAGCAAGTAAAGTTACCTGAAACAGAGCGCGTGCCTGTAACATGACCAAGAGGTTGGTTAACAACACCAAGAGTCTCTGGAGTCAAGAAGGTGATTCCGTTTGAAATAGTAACGTTTCCGCCGGTAAGAACTAAATCGTATGAAGCAACGAAAGGTGATGAGGCTGCGTGAGTAACAGAAAGGTTAGTAAGACGATTACGAATAAAGTTGCTAGTGGAGCTAACTGCTTCATACACAGTAGCTGTCGGCGCAGTGGCTTCAGTGATAATCTTACCAAATCCAGACCAGTTAATGGCAGCAATGCCGTCAATATCAAAGTCCAAAGCAGCTTCGTTTACACAGCAGCCCTCAATTTTATAAGTAGTTGTAGTTCCACCGCCTGCTCCACCCATTACAAAGTACATATTACAAGTACCTAAAGTAACTTTATTAGATGCGTCAAAGTCAATTACAGAGCTAGAAAGGCCTGGGGTAATACCGGTAAAGGCATTAGCAGCATAAGCTCCGTCGCCTACCATCATAGACCACAGCACTTCTTCTACTGCGTGGTGGTTTACTGCATCATCAGCTGCGCCTGCTCCTGCTCCTGTTGAAACAAATGGACGCGCATAAGTTGAGAAAGACCACTCTGCTGGTGCAAAGGAGTCTGTAAACATCTGACGTGCTCGACGGCTTACGCCAGCTGAATCAGACATCTCATTTAATGTAATCTCTGATGCGTTTGTTGCTTGAGAGAATGAAAAGCCATCAAGAACTGGCATCTCCCAGACGCTGGAGCCTACTTCAATGTAGACTTTCGTGTCTCTGCTAAAATATAATGTATCTGCCATAGTTTATCTCCTATGTTATCTTGAAAAGACAAGGACGTGAACTTTTGTTCGTGCCTGTATTTTCTAGTATCGAACCTCTAACTGCATTTCACCAACACCGTAGGGCTCTAGTACACCTTCATCAGTATCAATACTAATAATTGTGATCTGTTGAGTATATTGAGAAACGCCATTCTTATCTATGTAAGTTAGTCTGGAATTTTCCTCAAGAACTGTTTCTACATCTTCAAGTAAACTTTCCAATGCCTGTACTGCATCTTCCTCATTAACGTAACAACGTACTGATACGGTCAGGAATCTATCTTTATATCCGCCAGCTTGATACTCTCGTGTCTCAGAGCCAGCATTCAAGTGTACTGCCGGAAATTCTTCTACTTCATCCCAAAACTTTAGTCTGGGGCTTACATTTAGAAACAGATTGGTTCTAAAATTACCAGTTCCGTCTATGTCTTTAAGCTTACTAACTAGAGCTTCTACAATAGCAAGTCTACGTGTTGTGTAATTTCGTTCTGCCATTATACTCTCCTAGTGTAGAATCTTCCAATAGCGAATTGAGCTGCTATTTCTCGTATGGATTTATCTATTACCTTTCTTGGGTCTCTATTAATGTCGCCTTGGGCGTACCCAGGTTCAAATGTTTGATAAGGGCCTTTTTGATATGTATAACCAAAACTAGGAAAGCCTTTTCTGGTATTAACTACATCCGTAACTCTTACGCTTTCTGCAAATCTACCTGTTCTATTCGTTAAGTAAGGAGCTCCCATATTAGCAGCAACTTGTTCTGGTAGCTGCCTATTTATCATACCTATCAAAGCCAGTGGCTGCGCCGATACACCTTTTCCTGGTCGCGCTTTTCTACGCTTTACGGATGTGGCTGCTTTTGCTTTTGAAGAGGTCTTTAAGCTCTTGCCTTTCTTACTATAAGTAACTGTTTTAGCTTTCCGGCTGCTAGACTTTGTCTTCTTGGAAACCCTAGCTCCTTTAACGGTTAATAATTCTGAGACTACTACGTGTTCTGCTATATTAACTGCATTGTCTTTAATACTTATACTACCTTTTCTGCCAGCTATCTCGGCATTTTTAGCCCACTTTAGTAGTTGTTTTCTTAAATCTTTTTGTATCTTAGTCCAGTCAGTACTTTCTGATCCTGGGTAATTCTTTGAACCTGCATCTAGTGATATTGCAATATCTTCGTTAGGAGATAGAGTTAAACCTCTTTTCTTTGTGCCTTTAGTATTAAAGACAGCAAGGATTTCTCCGTATTTATCTTCTAGCTTCTTTGCCTCCTTTGAGGAAGTAAAGTCTTTAAAAAATCGTGTCTTAGCTAACCACTTCATAGAGAGAGCTAATCGAGCTGCACCTACTGCCGTTTCGTCTTGGTGTAGTCTGTGTGTTCCTTTTTTTATTGCACCTATATCTGACTTACCTGCTGCACCTGCAAACGACATGCCTGGATTATTTGCTCTTTCCTCTTTAGCACCTGTTAATTTATAATCTTTTAACTGTGCTTGTATGAAAGTAACGGAATAGCTTTTTATACTATCATAAATGCTCTTAGTCTTTTTAGACTCCGTAAATACTATGACGTTAGGAGTATACTCTATTATCGTACCCTTAGAGCTAGATATAGAATCTCTAATAGAGGCCCAGGATTTTGAAACACCCGCTTCCCACTCATCTTGCTTAATTACAGGAAAGTCTTTATCTTTATGCTTCTTTAAAAGATTTTGGTACCCTTCCTTCCAAGCTTCTACAATATTAACCCGCTCTAGTGTTACTACCTGTCGTTGATCATCAATTAAACCTCTAGCATAGTTATCGTTTAGAACTGATACCATTTCTTTTAATAACGCTTTGGTATTAGCTACGGCCATTAGAAGTTCTTATATAAGTCTAAAACTCGTTTAATATGATCAGGGAACGCTACATTGTTTGTTTGAGAGCTAGACGTCTGATTAGTTACAGTTGCGCCTGCAAGAGTTTTACGCTCTTTGTGCTCATCTTTCAAATAGTAGGTAATCAAATCTATTACTGCGAGTTTTAAATCTGCTGGACACTCTTCATATCCTGCCTGATAAGTAACCTTTACCGCTCCAGGGCCTTTACGCCAGTTCTTGTATCCACTGCCATTGGTACGCATTAACGTATCTGTACCCTCATCTAAATAGAAGTCAAAACTCTCTGCACTTAATTGCTGATAGGGAGAACTGAAAGAGTCTCTTTCCTCTACTTCAACTACAGCTACTACAGGGCTTTCTGTCAACTGAACCATATTAGTGTCCCAGTTAATGTTTACTATCTCTGTTTTATTAGTAGACCAGTAGTCTACTATAGTATTTCCACAATAAGTTTTTACTAATTGACTCACGGAAGGAACCAAATTATTTAAGCGTAAGTCGTCCTTAGGGGATATAATCCCTTCGGCTTCTTTATACTCTTCAATTGTAACTAAATTTAGCATACTCTATAAGTCCATTAGTAAAAACTTAGGGGGCGAACCCCCTAAGTTTGTTACGCTTTTATTAACTAGCAAGATCGATCTTAACAGCTGAACGATTACCGGCAGTGTCTGCAACCAACTCTTCAAAACCGAGTGACTGAGTTGCAACAATAACACGACGCTGATTGCCAACTTCGTAGTCTTGCTCAACAGATACACTACGAAGACGTGGGATTGCGTAGTTGCGAGTGTTAACTGCGAATGCAGCCGGTACACCAGCAGCTTCAGCAGCAAAGCTGTCTGAAACGATAACAGGTGAGCCATATACTGCGCCGATAGCACCAGTCAGCTTAGTAGCAATGTCAGAACCAACATCGGTGATGTCAGCAAAGCCAGCGTCTTCAATCAGTTCGTAGTAACGAGCCTGAGAAACGACATAAGCTACGTCAGATGGGTTGATACCATACTTGCCCATGCCCTTACGAGCAGTAAGCAATGCAGCAGCAGTAAGTACGTCGCCGCCGCCGATGCTAAGAGTAGAACTGTCAGCAGTAGCATAGCCATCAAGACCGGTGATTGAACCAGAACCATTGATGATAGCGTTATCAACGGCACGAGCGTGAGCACGAGCAACTGAGTCGATAAGCATAGGCATCAAGTTAATGAGAACTTCTTCATCAACATGGTTGTCCATGAAAGTCTGGCTAATCAAACGATAAGCATTCAAGATTACTTGAGAAGGCTTATAGGTTGAGTCAGTGGCACCACGGTTTTCCAAGTTACCGGCAGCAGCAGCGCCAGTTTGGAAAGTTGCGGCTTCAACATCTGGTTGAATTGGCAATACAGTCGCAGCACCGTTCACTTTGATTTCGCGGAACAGACCAGCTGTACGCAGATTCAAAGTAATTTCTTTCTCGATCATACGAGAAACTTCTTGATCGATATCGCCAGCATTAGTTGCATAGTCAATACCAGCTTTTTCCATTACGCCACGAGCAAAGTCAGTGTTCATGCCTTTACCAGTCATAGTACCTAACAGGCTAGCGTGCATAAAGTCTTGACCAAACTTAGTCAGATCGCCTTTCTCAGAACGATCACCGAAAGTACGCTTGCTGTTACGCATAGCTTCGATTTCACCAGACTTCTCTTCGAGGTCTTTAGCAAACTTAGCAATTACTTCGTCCATCTTTGCGTCTTTCGCAGTAAGTTGGCTCTGTACGTCAGCCATAAGAGCTTCAACGCCAGTCTGAATACCGGTCTTAACTTTGATTTCTTGTGCTTCGATGAAAGAAGCCTGTTCTACGGCTTGCTTCTCTTGTGCAGCAACAGCTGCTTTTTCTTCGGCTTGCTTCATTGCGATTTTGGCAGCAGTTTCTTCAGCTACTTTTTTAGCAAAAGCTTCCAAGTCGATGTTTTGGTTATCCATTTTGATCTCCTGATCTGTAGATTTCTCTACGCTTTGAGGTGTGTCACTAGCTACGCTGGAAGTATTAACTTCGTCTTTAGCCAGAGACTGACCTGCTAGATCCACACGATTAGTGAAAGTTTTTTTGAAAGCTTCGTACTCAGCATCTGAGTCGAAGGATTTCGATAGCGAAAAAGTAGCTGCTTGATTACAGGGTACAGAAACAACTGATACCTCGAACAATTCAGCGTCCTTAATCATAAGTCCATCGGTTTCTTTAATATAATCAGCATCCTTGACTCTGAAACCGACAGAAAAGGCTCCAAGAACACCGTCTTTAACAAGTTCAGCTACATTGCCTGGGGCACTTTTACTGATTTTGCATTCTAACTCTAAACCATTGGGACCAGCTTTCATCCCGGTGGCACGACCGATAGGTCGATCATAGTCATGATTGAAAAGAATAATAGGATTCTTCTCAAAGTTTTTTAATCCGCCTTTCTGCCAAGCCTCAGCTGAGATAGAGTCGCCTGCACGATCAAAGTCTGCTGTACTAGCCATTCCACGAATCAATACAGAACCGTCCTCAGCCATGCTAGACTTGAAGGTAGACGTAAGATTAAAGATTTTATCCATCTTACTTTTCCTCTACTGCAGGTTTAGGTGCAGGCTTTACCGCAGCCGATGGCTTTGGTTGGGGCTTAGGAGCAGCCACTACTACAGGTGCAGGTTTAGGTGCAACTGGCTTAGGCTCCTCTTTCTTACCTATTAAAGCAAAAAGATCTGGTTCGTTATTCTTTAACATTTCTGTCATTCTTGAATAACTACGGAATACGTTTCGAATCCCCCAAAAAGTAACTGGTTTATCTTTTGCTTTGATATATTCTGCTTGAGTAAGAACTTTACCCTTTTCTGCAAAATACATTGCTAAATCATGTAGTGTTTTTTTACGTTGTCTTACGTTAGACATCAGAGTCTCCTGTAGTATCTTCAGTGGGGCGTCCGCCTTCACTTGGGTTTGCTGCGCTACCTGCGATATTGGCGGGAACTCTTAACTCACTATGTCCTTCTATATCTTCATAACCAAGTACAGCTCTAGCTTCGTTTGGTGTTATAATACCTGTATTTACTAGGGATGCGAAGTAAGATGCTTGATCCGCTAGCTCAGGTTGCAAAGCTGGTATATCGGTGACGTCCTCTTTAATCTCAAAACCGAAAAATCTTTCCATTGCAAAATTAATTTTTCGTGTTATAGGTAGTATCGTCTCCAAATAATATAGTCGCATATTTGGGCGAATATTTGCATTGTTTCCAGAGTCCAACAAAATGGGTGGAACTCCAATAGCCTTCAAAATGATCTTTTCGTTTTCTGCAATAGCAGATTGAAAATCCATTTCTTTAAAATTTACGTTTGAAATCTTATCGACTTCGATACCACCGTCTAGGATGAGAGGGCGTCTGCCACCAGCATCTGGCTTGTATCGCGCCTGCCAAGACATCAACATACGCTCTTTGATCTTCTCGGATAAGGTGTTGGGGGACTTCAGTACTAAACCAGGAACAGCTCCATTTTTAAAGAAGTTATCTTGGAATTTACGCATTGACATCATCAATTGAATAGTACGAAGCGCTGGGCTAAGTCTTGGTACGCCTCTATAGATTGAATAGAAGGAGTTTTCTTTGATATGAATTATTTCATTCGGATAATAATCTACACGCTCTTTGTAGGTATACTTTTCTACATAAGTAGTATCGCTAGCATGGATAGTTACGTCTGCAGAAGGAAGATGGTATAGATGTGCGCCATCAAAGTAGATAAAGATGTTTCCGTCTATTAGAAGATCAATAATCAAGTTTCTACGAAAGCTGTTAATATCTTGAAAAGGATTAGGTTCTGTATTGAGCAGAAGCTCTACGCGAGATCGTTTGATACCTTTAACAACGCTCATGCCTTTAGTAGGCGCACCTACTGAGGTAGGGATCTCTGCACAGTCATCAACTACCATGTTAACGGCGCGGTTGACAATTTCTATCTCTTCATAAGCTCTTTCATAGTTGTAGATAGGCTCACGAGATGACTCAATCTTACCATCATAGTAAGATTGGGCGGGATTCAGCTTTTCGTAAACTGAATCTTGGTCTATATCTTTCGTACTAAACGGATTATACCAGGCCATGTTTTTCTCGTTGAATCTCAACCCAGTTCATCTGCTTCTTCGCAGTACCTAAACTTGGATTTCTACCATAAATGGAATGTAATTGAAGATGGTGTTTATGACAAATAGTTACTGTATCTTCATACAGCTCTGTGTGCATCTCTTCAATAAACTCATCTCTCCAGACAACTATGTATTCATCAGTATAGTGGTCTGGTCGTATTTTTTGTTTTTCTTTTAGCCACTTAACAAGTAGTGGGCTAAGACTGTAAAAATGATGGAAGTCAAGCTGCTTACTAGCTCCGCAGATATGACACGCTGAACCCTTATCGTACTTTGATTTGGCTCTATCGCGTATGTATTTTATTCGGTCTCTTTTCAATTCCATTTTTCAATACCAGAATTATATCGTGTGGCAGGTGTATTGTCAAACACTATTTTTCAATAGGTCTCACTAGAACCCGCTGTTACTTGTTTGAAATGAATATAAAGCATAACGCAAGGCATCGGCCATATGCGATGCTCTATTGTGTTTGGGCTTCTCTTTTGCTAGGTTCGGATTGGGATCCCACTGATACTGATCTAGAGCAGCTAGGGTTTCTAGACATTTCTGATCTACCATTAGGTTATTATTATCTACAATACCAGCAACGTGACTGATGCCATCTAGTACTGACTTCTTCGCATTAATAGTACTAATGTCGTATTGCTGTGCAAAGTCAAACCGTGTTTGCTGCGCTGCGGAGTCAATATAAATATAGTCTATATCCCACTTATCCATAAGCCTTTGTATTTCTGCTGCGTGCTGTTCTGTAGTTTTTTCCGCATCTAAGTACTCATCTAATAAGTAGTACTTCTGCTCGTCCCAATCATAGGCAATTACACAAAAAGCTGTAGGGTCTCTATAACCAACGTCTAGCCCTGCGAATACATCCATCTGAGATAGGTCTAACTGATCAAAGGTTCCAACACAGAGCTCATGATCAAAAGGCCATACCTGACCTTCGAAGGTGTTAAAGTCTGCCTCATACTCTTGTTTAAATTCAGCTTCGGACATAGACTTTCGTGCCTCTACTACGTCACTAGGAGACATACGAGGGTTGTCTTTATATGTTGCTTTTATTGAGCACCACTCATTAAACTCATCGCTGTAGCCTCTATCAAAGAACTCCGCGAACCAGTTGTTCCGACCCCGTGGGGTAGATATGAATATTGCTTTTGAATTTGGTTTATCAAGTGTTGGTCGGAGTGCGACATTAAACGCATCACGACCGTCTGCCAACGCTGCTTCGTCAAATATAATTAAATCGTAACTCCGACCAACACAAGAATCTACCTGGTTCACCGAACCCATTCGGATTGTAGAACCATTAGAAATCTCAATCACTTTATCTTTTGCGTTGTCTTTAGTAACTTCTAGGTCGAAATGCTTAATCAAGTTTCTTTGCAGGTCGAAGGAGATTTGGGACAAGGAATAGTTAGGTGACATAATAAGAATGGTAGAACCGGGAACTAGAGATACTAGCTGCCCGATAATATTTGCAATATAAGTTTTGCCTTGTCGTCTAGACAAAGCTGCACAAATAAAACGATATTTTGGGTTGTTCACGGCATTGATCAGCGCTATCTGGGACGGTAGCGGCTCAATGTTCAGTAGCTCCAGGTAAGGGGCTACAGGGAGTTTTAGGAATCTGCCTTCGGAAGGGTAGTCTAAAAGGTAGTCGCCGGTTACATCACGACGACTTATGTCAATAGCCATATTATTATATCTTATCTAGTATTAAGTCAAAGGAAGCCGTGGCTGAAAAGTTATTTCCAGTAGTTAGGGCTCGAAAATCAATATCCGTCTTTTGGATAAATCTCAAAGGAACTGTATAATCCTGGGAAACTGTAGTCTCATACAGGTTTATATCTGATTTTATATTGAAGGATGATGATCCATAGTGGTTATCTCTGACATATATTCTAAAATTAGAATCCCCGCCTTTGCCAATCCCTGCGGTATACTTACATAAGTATCCATTATATCCTGCAGGAATAGTATATACTGCCATAAGAGTCTGACCAACCCCTGCACGGATATGAGCTACTACAGTTCCTGTACCTGAAACAGTATGGGTTGTAATAACGCCTACGTTTGTGGCGCCGCTATCATAAATCATACGATAGATACGCTTAAAGGGTACATTTGTAGTTACTGCCGTTAGTCCGGTCATAGTTATTGTATCGGTTTGCAGCTCCCAGTTATCGTCTAGTCCTAATACTTCAAGTGTGGAAGTATCAGAAGCACTTGTGCTTTTAATGTATAAGGTCTGAGCTACGCCATCAAGAGCTGCCCAAGGGTACAAACCGCCCTGACACCAAATACTTTGACTGCCTGAGGTCAAATTAGGGTTTGAACCAAATTTATGCTCAAACGTATAATCACGCTCTGCTGCACGAGCAATATCTAATCCGTATCTTCCTATCATTTTATTTCTCTATACCAACTTCATTAAAGTTGCTGCGCCTTTGAGTACAAGGCCTTTCATAGCAATATCGGCTGCAGCATCTTCAACTTCTGCTAACCGTTGTATGTCTTCGAGCAGCTCTTTGGCTTCATCTTTGCTCATTGAGCCGTCTGCTATGCCTTTTTCAATTTCTGCTAGTAAACCTACAGAACCTTCAAGTGTCATTAGAATCTCCCCATAATTGCTGTAGTAATAGCCTTACTTTGCTTTTCAAGAACTGCTTTTTTAACATTACAGTAAGCTTTTGACATAGAGTCTTTAGCTGCCATAAGGTCAGAGGTTTCTTTCATTGCTAAGACCATTTTATAAATGTCCTTAGACTTTTTACTTTCAGTATATAAATGTAGTTTGTCTATACTAGTCTTGATTCCTAGAGTGTAAGGCATAGAGCAGTCTAGCATAGAGACTTCGTGTCTTACCTCAACCCCGAGCAGAGATTCATTATCATCATAGAAGCTAGTGTCCAACAAACTACAGCTTGTTGCTAGGAGGGCAATACATATAATAGGGATTAATTTCTTCATTTTTTCATCGCATCCGCACCAAAGAAGGCTGAGACTAATACTGCAATTGACGCAAAGTACGTAGGTGCGATATCAGCAATTAAGTTTGCGGCTGTGTCAAGGCCGATAATAGAAGTAATCGCAATACCTATAGGGTAAACTAGTAGTCCTGATAAAGAGAACCAAGCCATCTTACGAATTGCATCACGCTGGGCATCTTTATCTTCAAGCTCTTTTCGTTTGAATTCCATATACATTGCATGCTCTTCTGAAGTGACGTTTCCATCACCGTTAGTGTCTGCTGGGTGATATCCAGCTGCTTTTAGTTCTTCTTCCATTACCATTTAACCTTATTAGCCCAGTATGCTGCGGACATCTTGCCTTTCGCAATATTCTTTGCGTGGCGGGCTTTAAAACTTCTGCGCTTAGCTTTTACGGCGGCAGATTCTCCAGCCTTGGGCTTCCCTGCCGTCTTAGCTCCCTGCTGGCCGAAACGAATTGTTTTTACTTTGCTGCCAACCTTTGCTACAACGATGTGGGATTTCTTTGCATGACCTGGAGTGCGCTTTGGCTTATTGAAGCCAGATACTTTTGCTCTCTTTAGTCGTGAGTCTTTCTTCTTCGCTTTTCGCTTAGCTGGCATAGGAATCTCCTAATCTAGATCAAGATCGGAATCATCAGACTCCCAGAGATCATCTTCCTCTTCAGTAGCAGGCATTGGAATACCAGAAGCTAAAATAGCATATGCTTCTGAGTCACATTTATGTAATACTCCCTGTTCATCACGAAAGCACCACTTACCGCGTTTCTCGTATATCTCAATCATTTCTTTCCCCTGCTACGGCGACTAGTTGCCGTTCTCTGACCTCGCTTAGGTAATTTTCTTTTTGGCTTCTTTTTCATTATTGCATTCCCGCTAAGGTAATGACGATACCTGCCAGAAACATAATTAGTACGCCAGCTACTCCCATCATACGACTTTCCATGCGCTCTATTATTCCTTCGAGCGACTCCAATCTATGGAATGTAGTTTTCCAGCGTTCTTCGCATTGTACCTCGTGTGTACGTAGTTCTAGCTCTAGTTTATTTTGGTCCATTCAGTAGTTTTTCCATTAACTTACCGTAATTGCCTTGGCCAAAGGGTAATGCTTCGTTTATCTGAACATTTGTTTGATTACGAATATTATTCCCTGTGTGTACTTTCTCGATCTCAGCCATCGCTTTGATTTCGTCCATACGCATCTTATGTGCCATTTGTAGCAAGTCCGCAAGATCTTTAGATGAGTACACGCCAGTTTCCTGAGCTTCATCTAACTTACTTTGTATCATTTCATCCAATAGGCTAGCAATGTTATTCTTATTGCGGTAACCAAGGTCTAGGTATACTGTATCAATATAACGCTTTACATCTCGCTTATTTAGTATATCTACTACTTTGTCTTCTGTGACCTGCATATAGTCACATACAGCTCGAATGTTCCCGTACTGTAAATAACAATTAGCTATTTCAAGCCCTTCAGGAGATATAGTGGTTATTTCTTTACTCATGGTGATATTATACTTTTATAGGTTTATATTGTCAAGAACTTTTTTTCTTAGGTCAGTTCGCAAGGGGGTTATCTAGTGATCGTTGTAGCTTGTCGGTTAAACGTTTTTCTAGCTCTGTAGTGTCGCGCTCCACTTTAGCCTCTAGGTCACTCATACGGGAGTCTGATCTATCTCTAAGCTGGCTAGCCTTCTCGTCATAATCGTTTTGAAGTGCATCTCGTTTATTCTCGAACCTAATCTCTGCACTTTGAATAATCTCTCGTGTTTCAGACTCCTGCTCACGTACCTTGTCTTCCATACGGTCTACCTGCTTTTCGATGCTAAGGATATCGTCTCGTAGCCCTGACTTAATATCTCGTGTATATTCGATGGCATCATCCAGCTTTTGTTCAATAATAGCGTTTCGTGCTTCAATAGCATCTGTGTCAATATTCTGAATGACTTCCTTCATATCCATGTAATCATCATAGAACTGAAAACCACCCCAGGCTGCACCACCTAATGTCGAGAGGGCTGTGAGCATGATCATCATCTTCCCTCCGCGAAAGGTCATTCCGCCTATCTCAAACTCTGCCATTACTTTTCCTCAATAAACTTTAAGTTTCTTAGGTTAGCTATCTCTTGTTTCAGTTTCATAACCTCCATTCGCTTCTTTTCAAGTTCAAGCTTATAAAGAGTATTACAGTTTATTCGTTCTTTTGGTCCACCAATAGGTATAGTTATTCGAGCATACACACCTACATCCTTTGTTTGCGAATTAAAGGGGTCAGTATTGATCGAGTCGTATGGGTTATCATTTTCATTAATAAAGCCAACTACACCGAATTCTACGTTAGTTGCTGAACCAATTGCATTTTTACAGTCCACAGTACCAGCACGAATACTATCAGATGCATACGTTTGGGGGCTTGAGGGCAGTCCAAGGTTAAGTGCAGAGGTATCGGCCTCTACTCCAAAACTCAGAAAAGCACATATTATTATTAAAATTCTCACCTGCTATCTCACTTTATTTTAGAACAAATTTTTGAATCAACTGCTGTAGACTGCTTAAACCCCGCTAAGATTTTAGAACGTGAGCATATGTATCGTACACGCTCTTTATCTTGTTCACGAATGAATACACTTATTGTAGCTTTACCTAAATAAGGTACTTTCCTAATCCTATCTTCTGTAGCGAAAGGTATCGGATTCCAAGAACCATCGAATACATCAACAGAATAGTACTCTATTTCCTTTCGAGAATTAAAGAGTTGCATCTCGGCTTGATACAGTCCTGGCATATATGATTGTCGAAGCTCAGGGTAAGTAGGTATAAACTGGTGAGCACTAACGTACCCACACAGCAGTACCAAAGGAAACAGGAGCCTCATTACAGAGCTACGCACTCTGCCACGACAACACTAGAGTAGTTGCCTGCAGGGAATGCTTTGTCATATCCATAAGATACAGAGGATTCAGCCTTAAACCAAGCAGTTCCTGATACAGTCAGGTCAATCTCAGTCATATTATTATATACACGCTTGTTTGTGTCGAAAGCTGACATTGATGCGTCAGAGACTTCAGAAGTAGTTATATCACCATCCCATGCGAGAGTATCGTTCAACTCTGGGCTATCGCTAAAATCGACTGGAGTTGTAATCACAGCTTTGTAAGTGTTGGGAGTGATGATGTCATATCGAATGATAGGGGCTGCACCACCATCAGTAACTTTAGTGCTTAGAAGGTTTGCTACAGGGTTACCATAAATACCGGCGGTATCAGTTGTGATTACACACTTAGACTCGACATTACCTGTAATAGGGACAGTTGCAACAGCTAGACCGGAGGCCATAAACATTGCTGTAAATAGTAAAGATTTTTTCATTTTAAGGATCTCGGGTGCTATTTAGCACGCTTTGATAATATATTATCATATTGGGCTCTTACCATTTCTTCGTGCTTTAACTGATGAGCTAGCCCCACTCTCAACGCGTTTAAATTCTTCGGTATCTCTTTATGTTCAAACTGTAGTGTATCGTTATACTCTCCACCACTTAGAGCGGTTAGATACGATTGAGGTATAAATCTCATGTTAAACAGTGCTTTCTCTTGGCTAAGAGCATTCTGGTCCAGCATAAAGCCGTTGATACCGCCTAACAGTTCTTCCAGTTTCTTTCGTTCTTTTGCGGATTTCTCCTTTCTCTCAATGTTCTCTTCCTCTTCTTCAATGCGAGCTTTTCGAGCTAGCTCCATCTGAATGTATTCATCTTCGAGTGGGTCCACATAAACTTCGCTATAGGGAACTACGGGAGGTATATAACCTACACACTCTGGAGATACTTGAGGGTCGTAACAAGTTTCATAACGACAAGTGTAGATGACAGTTGGATCCTCTACACTACCTTCCCCTTCTACTGCGATGCTACCATCTCC
>Ga0115550_1001609_pt1 | contig 16624 bp, 36 predicted proteins | sample COGITO_mtgs_1005_FD_87177 | JGI IMG/M metagenome (GOLD analysis project Ga0115550, IMG submission 87177) | Pelagic marine microbial communities from North Sea - COGITO_mtgs_100511 | ecosystem: Environmental > Aquatic > Marine > Epipelagic | place: Germany:Helgoland, sampling site Kabeltonne... | reverse complement strand
TCCTACAAATTCTACGTATGTTGCCATCTTAAATCTCCTTAATAAGACATGAGGTGGGGGTAGTTTTGCTTAAAGATAATCATGAACTTAGCCATCATGTCCTTATCCTTCATCGTTGCCGAATCATGCAAATCAATACCCCACTTGTTTTTTATTTCAATGGCTACGATATCAGGAACTGTAGCGAACTTTTTAAACCCCAGGTCTTTCTTATTAAACCCACTGTCCGAAAGATCACGATCCTTTTTAGCCTGCTCTAGGAAAGGTTTCTCATCCTGGTATACTTGCCAGTGACTAGACCCATCCTCATCGCATTGAATAGTCCCCTTAATAGTGCTGTTCTCTGTGCCAGGTAGTACATCCCAACGTGCCATGTCCTCTTCCTCTTATTAAGTTGCCATCTCTACGAATCGACCAGACTTACCAATGTAACCCAAGGTTGGGTTAACGATAGTCACGTTACCTGTAGAGTGGATTAAAAATGCTTTATCTATTTGATAACCACTAGCCGAAGCTGCAGATGTTGTCCAAGCACATCGATCTGCTGGTAGATGAAGCACATCTCCGACCAAGTTATTTCCAAGTGTGTTTGCTGGGATTGTCCCTTTGATTACCATCATTTTCTATACCTCCTAATAGAATAAAATAGGGAAGGAGAAATAATCTCCCTCCCCTTTTTGTAATTACTCTAGGCCGTAAACCGCGCCACAGCCTTTTGGATTCTTAACTTCCAAAGACCATTCTTCGACAAACATGCCAACAGTAGAGTCACCTTTCTGACCAACTTCAACTTCCTGCATCGGACGCAATGTCGCCATTGCAAACCACTGTGGATCATATACAAGAGCACATGAGTCTGCAGCGTCGAACTGTGTTGTAGTTGCATCAGTAGTTGTATGGGCAAGACCCATGATGTAGTTCGGAACTACCATCAAGTCACCGAAGTCTGACATGTAAACGTCTACCGACTGGCGGAGCTTACCATCTTCGTCAATGTTACGACGAACACCTGTGTCACTGACCATGAGGTCAGAGAAGTCACGGCGAAGTTTTGGAGAAACCATGATACGGGTAGCGGAACCACCATTCTCATAGATCTTCTGCATAACTGAATCGATGTCTGTAAGCGCCAAGGCAGCTTTAGCACCACCAGCGGCAACTGTGATAACTTCAGTACCAGCATTGGCTGTTGAGGGTGCAGTAAAGTCACCTTTAAATACACAAGTATCACCACTGTTCACAAACGACTGATAACCACCAGTCTGACGAGCGCCAGAAGTAGTCTGCTTGTTGTATGTGTTTACAAGGTCAAACTCCATATCACGGCGCATTTCTGTGCCACGCTTTTTCAGCTGATATGCATACTCATCAGCAACACCGGCCTGGTCGATTGCACGGCGGCTACCTGATACAGAAATTGTTTTGCTGTTGATTTGTGTGTAGTTACCCAAGCGTGTACGCATTGGACCAATTGCTGTAGAAGCTGCACCATCGCCAGAAGCAGGTGTAGTACCAGCTGCCAAGAAGTCTGCGCCCTCAGCTACACGAGAGTTACCTGGAGCTGTGAGCTCGTCGGTTTGCCATTCGTGATAGATGTTGGTTGCTTTAGATTTACCGATTGAAGACAAGAAAGGAGTCTCATCACGTGTGATCATCGAAATGAAATTCGCTAGATCCTCACGGTTTGAAACGTCTTTACCAGTGCCTGTTGCTCCACGAGCTGTGACGATATTACGTCCACCTGTAGTTGCCATTTTATTAATCCTCCTAGGATATTATTTAGTTAGAGAGTTGGAGGCGTATTGGCGAAGGAATTCCATTTGGTCATCTTTAGATGCACCTTCTTTAAATGCACGGGCCTTCACCATCTTTTCTTTATCAGCTGCCTTTTTATTAGCAGCCGCTGGTTTCTTAGTTGGAACCTTTTTAGTTGGAACATCTTTACGCTTTGCAGCGCCTTTCGTAATTCCATTCTTTAAGCGGCGATAGTCATCAATGAATTTTACAACATTGGGGTCCATAACCGAATTTAAAAGTTCGTCTGCAATACCATTCTCAAGAGCAAAGTCTCGAATTTCAACTGCAACCTTTTCATTAAAGTCGGGGATCATCTGTGGGATTACCTCTTGGAAGTGTTGCATCTGGGATGCAAACTTCTCTTCCTGAAGTTTTGTTTTCTGTTGTTCAACATTCTTCAAAAGATTCTCACGAGTACTACGTGCAGCCCAGTATTTCTGCTGTGCTTGTTCACGTTGATCCTTGAGATCACTTAGTTCATAAGTGTCCCCACTATCCCTAGCTTCTTTAATCTTGGCTTCAACATCATGGTATTCCTTAGCCAGTTTTTGTTCGTCCATTGTTAGCATTGCATTAGTAGCATCTGACATCTTTGTGATTTCAGATAGCTTAGCAACACGTTCTTCATCAATGGCTTTACGCGCCTCTCCGAGTTCACGACCCTTTTTAGAGAGTGAAGCATCTGTCTGATAGCCTTTAAGCAGATCAGCAAATGAGACTTCCATTTCCTCCCCGTCAATTTTGACAGAGACTTTGGCATCTAAGTCTAGATCATCAACAGTGAACACAGCAGTTTCTTGGGTAGGGGCTTCCGCGCCATCCTCATCTTCTGTCTCTTCTGTATCTTCCTCAGACTCTTCATCGCTAACGGCGGCATCTGCTACATCTGGGTCTTCCTCAGCAGTTGCTTCCGGATCCTCGTACTCGACCTCCTCTTCTGGTAGCGGCACATCATCATCCCGAAGAAATTCGGTATTAGATAGTACGGCATCTAGGAGTTCTTGTTCGCTTGGACCAGCAGAACTGGGAACATCATCCATTGCGGGTAGAGATTCATTTTGTTCTGACATGTTATATTATCCTTCTTTTTTAGCCGCAGGCTTGGTTGCCTTTGGTACGGATGTTTCTTGCTTAGAGGTGTATCGATCTAATAGACCGTACATAGCTCCAAGTTGATTGCAATTCAGTTTAGCTTTACCTGGAGATCGCATAGAGTCGTACTCTAACAGGTTAATCATATTTTCAATATTAGCTATCAACTGCTCGTAATCGATATTATTCATTGTGCGTTGTCCTCAATGTATGGTACGTTTTTCCCGTATGTTTCAAAGTTAATCAACTTCTGTTTAACATCTCCCAGCGCAAGGGCTGAGTTATATATGAACTCACGTGTCTTAACTTCGTGTGGATCTGTGCCCAACCAGGCAGTAAAGTATTGCACCAGCAACTCCCCATAGGCTTCATTGAAGAAACCTTCCCGTTGTTGAGAAGAGAATTGCGCACGTACAAGTGCTTCCTTCGCTATCAGATCCGGATGTGTATTTCCTTTCAGCATCTTCTCTGCTGCAACTTTATACTTTTCCATCTTGTTTCCTTATTGGTTATAATTATTTAGACCTATACTTAGAGGTCTTAGCGGCTATTTTTTTAGGTTGAGCAACGTATTGCTTACCCTGTTTAGCACCCTTACGTTTAGCCGCACTTGTCGCAGAGTATTCTTTTGAGGTTAGGGAGTCCCTAGCCTTTTTGGGGAGGTAACGTTCTCCTGTAGCCCCCTTACCTTGAGTAGAGTTCTTGCCACTCTTAGTACCCCATTTCTCACCAGTCCACTTGTCTAAGCTTGTTTGGGATTTTTTCTTAGGCACGATAACCACCCCCAGCTTTCTTGTACTCACTAGCTAACAGTTGTGCCTTACGTGCAGACCATTGACCTGCACTACCACCCTTAGATCCAGACTTGATCTTGTTAAATAGGTTTTTACGCATTGTTGGTTTAGTGTAGTTACCTGCTTCATTAACAGTTGATTTTTTCTTTGGCATTAAGCAGGTTCTCCTTTATACTTTAACTCAGAGCAGTTAGGGTTTATGTTTGCATGGCTGTACTTACTCTTAATCTTTAGTGATTCATTTAAAACGTCTACCTGACACTCTTCTTCCGTAATGAATATGTATGGGCTAGTGATAACGTTACAATGTTCAGCTAGAGAACTCATACAGACTAGTATTATACCGAAATACCCCACCACTACCATTTTTCTTTATCCGCCCAATACGCAGCAGACATCTTACCCTTTGAGATATTCTTTCCATGACGGGCCTTGAAGCTTGCACGTTTGGCTTTCATCTTATCGGACTCACCTGACTTAGGGGCACCAGCTGTTGATGCGCCTTGTTCTCCAAAACGAATAGTCTTAATTTTCTCACCTTCTTTAGCAACGACAACATGTGACTTGGTTGGGTGGGATGGAGTACGCTTAGGTTTATTGTAACCTGACACCCCAGCGTTAGTTAGCCTTGAGTCTTTTTTCTTCGGCATCAATTAAACTCCTCATGTAAAGAATAGCCATCTTTTTATTGCAAGTTATTATGATGACTTTACCATCTTTACTATAACCCACGTACTTATTATTTTTATTTTGGAATAACCTCAAAGCAATATACCGTTGTTGCACTGTTAGTTATCAGAACTAAAAACCACATTACCATTTACCCTGTTTTACACCCAAGAAGTACATCGCTATTATTAAAGCCCCAGCACCCGCTAGTGCCACAGAGATGCCTACAGCCCAGTTAATGCAGTTATCTATAAACTCTTGTTTCTTATACACTAGCTCACGCTGCTCCTTACGTTGCTGCGCTTCTATTCGTACTATCTCATCCCATGCGCTAGGGCCGTAAGTCCAAGATATGTGTGATTTAAGTTCTTCTCGCATCTCTTTGAGCTTTTGTTTCTGTGACCATATCTCTAATGCATTGGACTGAGTATCACTGAACATCTTATACATTGGAGGGTTTTTAGCTTTATCTTCTAAGAAGTCTAAGTCGCTTACAGCCTTAGACCATTGGGATACTGCACTAGTCATAGAACTGATTTCACGGCCTACGGACACAGCTTTCTTAATGCCATTGTAGGCTGTGGTTGCTGCTGCCATAGCTGTAAAAGGATCAATCATCTACTTTGCCATATCTCTGTGGTCACGGTTAATGTAACGTAACTCACTTTCTATAACAGCTACCCTTTGTTTCAGTTTATTAATCTCATTGATAGCGGAAGTCATAGATGCAAGCCCATCCCATAGTTCTTCTATGTCATCCCATACGTATTGTATCTCTACACCATTACCTTCAACATCACGTTTAAGATTGATGTTGTCCTCAATAGCCATACGTGAACCTAGTTGACTGACTGTTTCTTCCAAGTTAGAGATAATAGCTGCTTGTTGAGAAACCCACCATACACCACCTGCCAGTTGTACAAACATAGCTAACACTAAAGCTATAGGTAATTTTATGTTGTCCATAGATTAATCCCCACTACTACGGTTGGATTCCATCATATCACGAATAGATTTAATGTTTTCATCCATACGACCTAATGTTACTGCCTGAGACTGCATTATAGTTGTTAAGTTGGTTATTCTTACTTCATGTCTACTAATATCACGAGCATTGAGCTCTATAGCACTTGCTAGACTTGATACATACCACACTAAAGCACCTGTTTGAAACAGTATGCCTATTAGGAAAGAGATAGGCATGTTTTTATCTTTTATCATTTAGTAAACCCCGCCCCAAAGTATAGGCCAACAATTGCTGACACTATATGCGTATCTAACGGAGTAATCACAAACCCTTTGGCAGCTTGCCACTGAACTGTTCCATCACCACCAAATAACCAATTAAATAAACCACCCTTTACCTCGGTGTATCCTACTATTACACTAACATCGGGGTACCAAACTGCTACAAGTTTTGGTAACACAATAATAGCAAAGACAGCAGATAATGCAATTATCCTTCGAGTCCATGCGAAGTGGGAATCAGTCTTCCCATACTCTCTTGCTTCTTGTTGTCCAGCTATAAGTAGCTTTTGTTGTTCTGCTTTGTTTTTATTATTCTGACCCCAAATAGACATAACACCACCTAGGATGGTGGAGAAAAGCATCGTGATTAGTTCTAAAGGTAATCCAAACATCCCCCCACCTCCTTAGTAGTTATGCTTCCCCTGCAATAATAGCCCTTGCAAGAGTTGTTATCTGGTTAAAGTCAGGACGCATTGGAGGTTCAATACCTTCTTTACGAGCCTTAATATCAATTTCTGCCCACTGTTGGAAATGCTTATCGATAGATATAGCCAACTGTTTAGTGTTGTCATCCACAGTGTTCTTAGATTGTGCGTTGGTGAATGTTACATTAGCCTCAGCTAGTGATGCATCTGCTTCTGCCTTGCGCTGTAAGAGAGCACCATCCTTCTGTGCCTTTTCAGTTTGTTGTTTAACAGTTTCTATAGCTTTCTGTTTAAACTCATCCGTTGTGTAGTCTTCCAAATAATCATTACTATCAATACCCATAGACTCTATAAGTTTTGTAGCTAAGATAGCAGGAGCTTCTGGACGAATAACAACACCTTGACCCTGACTGTTAAGTGCTGGAAGTATCTGACTGCCAACCATCTCAAACTTCTTAATCATGTTTGAGTTTGAGTTCTCACCGATATCCAGGAACACCTCTACATCCATACGGGATGGAAGGGACATGATATCTATTTCAGCAAACACACCTTGGTAACTAAACTTAGAGTGGGTCTTCAAACATTTCCGCATTGTCTTATATACACCTGTACACAGACGCTTCATACCTGTCTCTGCAAACCTACGAGCAATGTGCTGGATACGTTTCTGAGATGCAGACTGAACTGCGGCTACTTTAGACTCACTATTACCAGACACGTACAAGGAATCATTAAGACCCTGAGCAGCCTTGGACATACCAGTTGCTTGTTCTTTAATTGTCTGTAAGTGTGAGAGGAGTGGCACAGTACCTGAGCTAATTGCCTCTGGAGGCATTGAAGCTACAGCACCATTTGGATTACCATTAGTCGGGATGATTTGTTTTGGTCTCATGTTTTGGAGAGCAGAAAAATCAACAACGTTTGGATCAGCAAGCTTTGGTGAATAGTTTGTAAGATATGTGTTCTCAACAAACCCACGAAGAATTGCAGTAGATGCTAGTGTAGATGAACGAGTGAAGTCAGCGATAGACAAACCATAAAACTCATATGGGATATCAATAGGTGATAGACAAGCTATTGGGATCATATCTATGTCTTGTTCATACAAGACTGTATCACCTGCGATAATGAAGTGCTTAAGTTCAGCAACACCATCACCATCACGATCAACGTTAATCCAACACTCTGTGATGGTAACTTCCCGATTAGCTTCTAATGCTGTAATGTCATCAGTCATACGACCTTGTAGATAACTCTGACCTGTTACTAGCTTACGTGCTGCAATATCTTCTGCATAGCTACCATTACCATCCCAAGTCGTATCATCCCCAAGTTCATCCCATTCATCTTCACCAATGTTGTCTGCAACATCAGGCCACATCTTACGGATCTCTGAGCGAGTTAGGATTGTCTGGATGCCTACGAAACTAGCATCGTCGATTGACTTAGCATCACGAGAAATCCTGAAAGACTCTGGTGGGATGTTTTCAATCTTAACACGAGAGTTATCATTCTTACGACGAATACGTACATCAACATAAACCAACTCAGCATCCTGCTGTCCGGTCTCCATGTTCAACTCACCTAATTCATTTTCATAATTTAGGTTACCAATGATCTCAACTCCTTCTTCAGCAAGGAGGATATCCAACTGGCCTTGAGAGATCTTCTCGTATTCTTCAAACTCGTAGTCATAACCCTCTACATAGTCCCACCGAATGATACCATTCTTCCACAATAGGGCACTTTTTATCCAGGTTTGGATAAGTTCCCACCCATTATTCTGCTTAAAGATAGCATAATTAGTAATCATAGAGGCATCCCTAGCACTCTTAAAAGAGCCTGGAGAGTTGTCATATGGTGTGAATCTAGCCAGTTTTCCGTTGTTTAAGAACAGATCAGACAAGATTGAAGTGTATGCTTCTACTGTTTCTGTAGTAGATGTGTCAACAATACTAGATACACCCTGAGGTGCTAAGTGATCTGCAGCAATACCTGCAAACTCATATGTAGATCGTTGACGTTCCCGTGTCATATCAGAGGAGTTTAACCATTCCCCTGTAGAGTTTTGGATACCAGTCTCAATCAAATTGATTAGACTATCATCAGACACCTTTTCTTTATACTTATTACCAGCCATTACAATGAACCCCTACCTGTGAGGATTTTTTTAGTGTTTGCTAAATTTGCGTAGTCATAGTCTTTACTACCAGCTTTTACAATGTCTTTTTTCTTTTTAGGTTTAGGTTCTTTCTTTGGCTCGACTTGTGTTTCATTAAATCGCATAGCTCCCTCCGTGGGTCTAACTAACTAACTTGGGGCTATGCCCTATGAATTGTAGACAGTCAGTTTTATATCATGACTAGGATGACGCCTGCCCAGTGTTCAGCTATAGTTGGTTGATGCCCAAACTATACGGTAGCGAAATTCCATCTGCAGAACAACGTAACGAGTGAGGTTGTGTAACCTCGTGGCGTAGCACTTTGCGTTAGTGCCAGACGAACTTATTCAGTTGCTTCTATTTGTGATTTAGCTTGGACAGCACTTGCAACAGCACCTACTCCAGCCGCAGCAACATTAGCATTGGTGTATGTAGTCCCTAGGATTGAAGCACTACCAGTAACCCCAGCTGATACAGCCAAGGGGGCAGCAATGGCTCCGACCGAGAGACCAACAATCATAGGGTCTACAACGGGTTTGGTTTGGGGTGCTACACTACCAGTGACCGCGAGGGCTAAAAGTAACCCGATAACAATATTCATTTTAATACTCCTTAAAAATTAGTTGGTGGTTTACCTGCCGCGACCACCAGCGCGTTATGAGGACAATGCAGGAATCTCTATTCTCTATAAGGAACTTAGAGAATCTTACGCATAACCATAGTATACTTCGAGGCATTTATCCTCATGGTTAATAGACACCATATCGAGTGGTATCCTACCTTGTATCCAATACTCTACTACCATGTCGTAAAACTCTTCCTCTAAATCCACTGAGTGTTGTCCTCTTCCCAGTCCGAGATCCTCTCTTTCCATGAAACATTCCTTGTGTTTAGACGATCCCAATGTGTACGTAATACCTCAGCACAAATGGCAAGAGCTATGACAGTATCATCACAACAACCAGGAGCTGCCTCTGTCTTACCACTAGCTGTAGATATGTAGTCCTTAAGTTCTCTAATAACAATAGGTGAGGGTATCATAATATCATCATTGTCTATTAGGTTCTTTAGGTTCCCAATGATTACAGGTTTAGATGCAGATGTTGTTCTGAAACCTAGACGTAAACCTTCCTCATTAGACACATTAGCCATCTTTGTTTGTTTGTACAGATTGAGATATCCCATCTGTTCTAACTTCTGCAGTGTAGCAATACCCATAGAGTTAGACTCAACTGCTAGGAAAGCATTGTTATAATATCTACCTAAGTAGAATAACAACTCCCCCCACATACTAGGATCAATACGGTTATTACGATATACAGCTACAATTTCATATTTATTATTCATAACAACAGCAGCACTGTAATCTTGACCTACCCCTAAAGAGACATCAGCCCCAATGACGTAAGGCTCTTCCCACTTGGGGTAACCATAGATAGACAAGTTACCTTCCCTATTATCATCAAACATCTTACTGGATGGATCCCAATCACTACGCTTTTGTTCTGGGCGCGGGATAAGGGAGTTTAGTTTCTCAATGTCAAAGACATTAGCACCAGACACAATGAATGCTTCATCCGCTGTAGCAGGGTACTCCTGTTGAAACTTTAACTTACCACCTTCTGCTATTTTCAGCCTACGCCAATAGAGTTGATCATTATCTAACCCATAGTTTTCTACGAGGGTTTCTTCTTCAATCGTTAACTCCATACCCTCAGGGGCTGTACGCCTATACTCAGGGGTTATGAACCAAGGTAGAAAGATTGGTAGATACTCATTCTCTCCTGCAACAGCACCCTTCCAGAGCCTGTAGAACTCCCCTTGAGCACCATTAGCTGTAGACTCTAAGATAACCTCAGTGCCTGGTGCCTGGGAGATACCCTGGAACAAACCAGCCAAGATCTTCTCATCATGAGTCCAGAAGGCTACTTCTGATAGGTGAGCAATCGTTGGTGTAGTACCACGACCAGCCTCCGGAGAACCCGCTGTATAGAGACGATAAGAGCCAATAGCATCCTTATCATTGTAAGCAGGAGACTGTATCTTAATCTCTTTAGCATTAGATGTAATCTCCTTAGGTACTAAGTCTCCTTGCATATTCCTAATCAAGTTCTTAGACATACTAAACAATGCATCAGATGTAGCAGAGTCATGAGCCATAACTACTGACCTGGAATGAGGCGAGAAGTATGATTTCCAGAATACCCTACCAGCACAGTATGTACTAATACCCTGTTGTCTAGCCTTAAGGATAATAGCCCTAACCATACCAGTCTTCTCTTGTTGTTCTGTGAGGGCATCTGTTATACGTTGTTGACACTCATTGAACTCAAAGGGTATGAAACCCTTGGATGTATCCTTAGTTATAATCTGTATTTGTTCTTCAGCAAAAGAAGTAAAGCTATTCTCATACTCCTTTAGCTTAATCCTCTTCTCCTTTTCTTTAAGAAGAGTCATAACCTCTTTGTTATTCATAGTGTATCCTCTATATCACATTGTCCCTATAAGGGACTTAGAGGTTTAGGACCTACACGGTTGTTATTCTGTATGTGTATTTGTGGTATATTTTAGGATTCTGTGTGTATCTGTGCAGGTTTGGGTACCCCTGAGGTTTGTTAGGAGGGTCTTTGAGAGAGAGCCTGTAAGTATTGTTTTTTATTATAGTACCCTTATATAACTTGGGGTACCCCCTCAATCCCTCAGAGGCTCTCTCAGGTAGGTGTCTATCTCTTAGGTACTGTGAGGTACTCTGAGACCCTTATAGGCTCTGTGAGGCTCTCTGAGAGTGTCTACTGTGGCTTAGGTTCTAGCGGGATTGTGGGATTGTGTGGGATTCTGTGAGAGACTGTGGGGGGATGGTGTATCATTCTCTAAGTTCCTTATAGGGAGAAGCTATCCAGTCCCTCCCTTAGGTTACTATATATACCTATACTATAAGATCTCTCAGTCTCTTATAGATCTCTCAGTATCTCTCAGCACTCTCTCAGCTCTCTCAGTATCTCTCAGCATACTCTCAGATAAGACCAAGCTATGTATATCTCTTGGGTTCTTATAGGTCTATCGGTACTCTATCTGATTGGTTCGGATAGTCTCTGATCTGACCACAGGGGCCAGATCTAAGAAGAAGTATAGGGGTTGTCCCTGTACTGAATATATCTTGAAAGGATATACTTGGTAAGGATCCAAGACAGCTGGCACTCTCAATCTAAGTCTTTTTGTTTCAGCAATCGTAATGGTTGCTGTTTCATAAACACTTATCTTAACCAACTCTTGAAAGGAGTTTACTATGATACACTACACAAACAGATCACCCATCACTGGGGAAAACAACACAATGGAATTCGACATGCTTCAAACGGTATTCTATGATTGTTATGTTGCATGGTCAGAAGGTGCTAATATACAAGATGCCTTCCCAATGCTTGATGCAGATCAACGTGAGTTCATAAAGACTGGTCTTACACCTAAAGATTGGTTTGAGATATTCGGTGATGATCGTGAAGTAGAGGGGTTTAGTTACTAATGCCTAAACTCTCCATGCTACTCTGTGCTGCTATCCTAACATGGGTAGTAGTCAAAGTATTCTACATCGATGCCAATGGTATGGGTGTACACGTAAAAGACTTCGGTGGATATCATATAGAGTTCATCGAAGTATCACCTATCGAAAGGACAGTCAGATGAAACTTGACTTCAAAATGAATATCTTCAAGTCCTACTCTTTCAAGGATGATGTAGATTGTGAGTTATCGTACCACATAGAACCAAACAGAATCCCAGACATCATCTCAGGTTGGGAGGATGCTGGCTATGTGGTACGTATGGAAACACCAGTGTATTATGAAAGGGGCAGCCTATGCGCAGTCACATGAATAACATAAAGGTAACACACCTTTCAGAAGAAATCTCAATAGCTCAACATAAAGAGTTTGAAGGTGGTGTGAGTGAGGTGATCTCAGTTCAAGAGGTTGCCATCTTACCAACAGGCTCTCATGATTGGGTTATTATGAAGTATGACGATACTCTGGATAGTCTCATAGAAACTCTTCAGAATGCTCGTACTCTAATTCAAAAGCGAAAAGACCTTGAATATGGTGTCCCTAAAGTCTGGGATGTCGATGACATAATAGACACATACGATTCATCTCCCAATCTTACATTGAAGGAATTGTCTCGTAGGTCTGGTTGGTCAGTTAGAGAACTACTATCACTTTTAACACATGAGGATGTATCAAATGACTAAGCTAACAAAAGAACAGGCTATCAAAGCAACCATAGAGAAGTATCCTCTTATGACTGAAGTGAAAGCTAAATACTATGTTGAAGAAATCTTAGGATATACCTAATGAGTATGTCTGGAGAAATAGAGCTGGCTCAAATCAGTGCCTCAATGTATAAAAATGAGATCAACGACTTGCACAACAAGTATGGTCATGGTGTCAGACCCTCATGGGTTCTAGATGAACTTGAAAACCTATACGATAGATTGAGACATGCTGAAGCTAGGCTCAAAGATCTAAACAACAGTAACCAATAGTAATCGACCCACAGGGGGATCGATTTAAAAAGAGAGATATACTCTCACAATCCATGTAAAGGAAAACCTATGGAAAAGCCACGTAACTATCTAATCTCAGACATTGAACTTAATTGGGCTCGTCTGGTAACACCACAATCACCTTTCGGTACTTCACAGTATGAGATCCAAATTGCAACAGATGATTCTGATGTAGCTAAAGATCTCATTGCTAATCACATTGCTATGAAAGAAAAAGATGGCAAGTGGGTAGCATCACTTAAGCGTAAAGAGTTCAAAGCTAATGGTGAGAGCAATGGTAAAGTTCGTGTTGTCGATAACACAAAGCAACCAATTGACGCCTCCACATTAGGTAATGGCTCTCGTGGTAACGTAATCTTGTTTCAGTTCCCATACGATAAAGCTGGACGCCAAGGTATCATGAGCTCACTTACTGCTATTCAAGTAACTGAGCTTGTAGAATACAATGGTTCTAGCTCCATTGACTTTGATGTTGTTGGTGATGTTTCTCCTGCTACGTCTTCTACAGGTGCAGCTAAAGAAGAAGACCTAGAGGCATTGTTCTAAACACATCAACCACTTGTGCTAAGCATCACATAAAACTGCTCAACTCAAAAACCTAGAAAGGGTTTATTATGTTTACTATTGAAAAGAATGTAAAACTACCAGTCGCTCCTAGAAATTCTCTTAAAGGCTACAAGTATCCTTTTAGGGACATGGTGGTTGGTGATAGCTTCTTGGTTAAAGTAGAACCACAAACACCTCTGTCCTATTTACGTACTATGCAGCGTGTCTCAGCTATGGCTGGATACACATGCGGTGGTCAGTACGCAAAGAACTTCACTATTCGCCAATCCAAGAACGAGAACGGTGTACGTGTATTCTGCCTTCGAGCACTGTAAGAAATCCGACCACAGGGGCCGGATTTAAAAAGAGTAATGAGCTCAGCATCTCAATAAACTGCTGATTTAATATAGTGAGTAGACAACCCATATACATTGAAAAGAATGTTATGGAAAGTTCCGTGGTAGAATTAGTATTATCGTCCAGTCGTTTGAAAAACCGAAGGGTACCACACGATATACTTTGTCTACTCTCTTTATCAAATACAACACACCTCCCGTGTTGTCTGTTCCAACTGTTGAGTCTGGGTTCTTTAATCCTTTCAAGCTCAAACTCCAGTTGGGACAACCAATACAGGTGACTCCGATCCGAACTCCTTGTTGAAGTTCTCGTTGAAGTCCCTGTACCCCTGACTGTTGAGATCCCGTAGTAATGCTGCGCTGAGGTCTCCGGTCAGGGTTCATAGTTTTTAAATAGAATCCCTTACGGGATCCTGTTTTTAATCGGAGTCTCAAAAACCTAAAGGTTTTCAAGATTCCTCAGAGAGATCTTTCAGATCTCTATAGGATTCCTTCAGAATCCTTCGTGACCCTTAGGGGTCACTCTGATTTTTGGAGGGTCCGACAAGGCTCAATTCCAACAAGAGGCATTTTAATATATCAATTTTATTTGGAGTATGGGTAGTTGGTTACATTATGGTTGCAACTACTAGAAAAAGATCTTAACTTAAATTAGTCATGAAAGGCTAACACAATGACAACAGTAAACCCAATCGGTCGTATGAACTTGCAATTTCGTCGTGTAACTAACCGTTATGGTAAGCCAATCGGTACATTCTCTAGCCACCAAGGCTACTTGTCTGTAGCTCGTGATGTTGAAACAGGTCAGTTTGTATCTCGTTCTAAACTTTCAACATCAACTGTAGATCGTATTCGTAATGTGATCAAACTACGTAACTTCAACTAAATGTCTTATCGTGAGGAAGAAATGGATAAATCAAATGTATTCTGGACAGCAGAAGGAGAAGTGATTATCGAAATTGCAGAACGAGCACTCATCCTATCTCGTGTAGAAGCAGAAACACTCTTCACAGACTTAGGGCATACCCTCAGGGACATGCACGATTGTCTAGATAACTACGCAGAGGACATGGGTGAACAACCTTATGTCTGAAATAATACAGTTCAAGCCTAAACCTAAAGAGGATACATTCAGGAGGATCGATGAACTATTCCATGTGACGATGTGGATTGGTACAAACGATGAATATGAAATAGATATGCAAAGCCATGAGGACTACACAGAACATGAGATCTTCACAGCAATTGGTGCTCTCTATGCAACGTATGGTATAGAGAACGAGTTCATATCTCTGGATGATGACGAAGAGGAATAATAAATGACTAGCATCATATACTCAGGGGTCTACAGCTATTACGCAGAAATGACTCTAGAATTACCAGAAGGTAAATCAATAGATGATGTTGTAGACTCATGGGATAAATGGGGAACTGCGTATGTTGAATTAAACTCTGGGGAAATAATAGAAGCAGAAATAGTAGACCTTAACATCTGTGACGTTGATTGGAAACGTATGAGCGACACAGAATACAGAGAAGCAGACTAACCTAAAGAAAGTGGAACCTATGACAAAACCCGCAGTACACATATCTATCATGACAGGTAAACTTCAAGGTCTCAAAGCAATCAGCACTAACACTAAGACTAATAAGTATTGCATAGATCAACACAAGAAAGCCATAAACAATAAGACAGATGTCATATGCGGGGACTGCTACAGCCACAAGATGCTGGATGGGTTCCGTAAAAACATGATGCCTGCACTACAGCGTAACAGTGATCTACTCTCATCACGACCACTAGAACCACACGAAATACCAAGGATTATAGATAGCATCTTCAGATTTAATGCGCATGGTGAGTTAATAAACATGCAACACCTCGATAATCTGATGCGTATTGTTATTGATAATCCTTGGTGTCGCTTTGCTCTATGGACTAAACGCACAGACTTTGTATTTCGTTGGATGAAAAGATATGGTAAACCTAAAAACCTAAACCTTATCTACAGCAACCCAAAGAAAAGCATGATCATGTCAAAGCCTCCTAGGTACTTTGATAAAACATTCAACAATGTATTAACCCATGAGTTTGTAGAACGGCAGAACTGCACTGGTCAAAAGTGTCAGGACTGTCGGTTATGCTATGAGGTCAATGATGTGGATACAATTATAGAAAAGGTAAAGAAATACTAATGGTAAAAGATAATGACACCCCAGACTGGAAAGTAGCTCATGAAGCAATGCTGGAAAGCAATCGTGAGACTATGGCTCTCCTCTCAGAAACACAAAACAAAGCTATCAAAACTACAATGGACACACTAGAAAGTGTAGTTGACATGATTACAGAATCCAACGACATGTATCTTTCAGATGTTCGAAAGCTAGAAGAAGCACGTTGGAAACTATACGAAGCTTTCCGTACTAAATAACCAAAGGTAACCAAATGGACTTACACGCACAAGACGTAACCTCTTGGGTGGAATGTATTTGGGATGCACTTTCGGGATACCGCGAAGATTGCATACCAGCAGATGATTCAACCTATGATGAAGAATGGGATGACATAACTACAGCTATGGCTTGGATAACAGAAGAGCTAGGTGTAACAAGCAAAGGCTAACCAAATGACATCCTACTGGCCTACTAAAAAGGAGCTTCCTGACATGACAATCTATATGAATCAATATCAGACTAAAGCTAGAGAAACTGCAATCTTCCCAGAGTCAGAAGCAATTCCCTATTTAGCATTGGGGCTATGCGGGGAAGCTGGGGAAGTTGCTAATAAAATCAAGAAGTGTATACGTGATGGTGCATCTTATGATGGTATTGCAGCAGAGCTGGGGGATGTCTTATGGTATGTAGCAGTACTCTCACACTACCTCGGAGAAGACCTAGACGATCTAGCAGCAGCTAACCTACTTAAACTTCACAACCGTGCCTCTAAGGGTACTCTCCGTGGCTCTGGTGATGAT
>Ga0115550_1001607_pt1 | contig 16634 bp, 19 predicted proteins | sample COGITO_mtgs_1005_FD_87177 | JGI IMG/M metagenome (GOLD analysis project Ga0115550, IMG submission 87177) | Pelagic marine microbial communities from North Sea - COGITO_mtgs_100511 | ecosystem: Environmental > Aquatic > Marine > Epipelagic | place: Germany:Helgoland, sampling site Kabeltonne... | reverse complement strand
ACAAAGTGTTGGCATACATCAATGTTGAAGACTTAAAAGATGAGGAGTACATCACCAACAATTACATTGTGATGTGTACTAAGAACGGAGTCATTAAAAAAACCACCTTAGAAGCTTACTCACGTCCTCGTACCAATGGTATCATAGCCATCAATGTACGTGAAGGGGATGAACTTCTTGAAGCTAAAATGACTTCTGGATCATCACACATTCTGATGGCACTAGAAAGCGGTCGCGCAATTCACTTTGAAGAATCGAAAGTTCGCCCGATGGGCCGTAACGCAACCGGTGTGCGAGGTGTAACGCTAGGTCATGCTAAAGACAGTGTTGTAGGGATGATTACCGTGGAAGACGATACAGATACGAGCGTTATGGTTGTTTCTGAGAAAGGATACGGAAAACGAACTTCAACAGAAGCCTATAGAATTACTAACCGAGGTGGAAAAGGGGTAAAAACGATGAACATTACGGATAAAACCGGAAAGCTCATTGCAATGAAGGCGGTGACCGATTTGGATGATTTAATGATCATCAATAAATCTGGTATCACCATTCGATTGAATGTCTCATCCATTTCTCAACTAGGTAGAGCTACTCAGGGTGTGCGCCTAATCAAATTGAAAGACAGCGATGAAATCGCAGCCGTGGCTAAAGTGGAAATCACCGAAGGCATGATCGGCGATGAATTTGAGGATGCTGACTTGGTAGAAGGAGCAGAAGGTTCAGAAGGAGACGAAGGGGATGTATCATCGAACGATTCTGAGAATGGCCCAGATGTTGCTTCCGACCCGGATGAATAATTACTTTTGCCTGCTGTAAGAGTAAGCAAACAAAAGACATGAGAACACTGATTCTGACTGTTTTGATGAGCAGTCTTTTCTTGGGTGGATTTGCCCAAAAAAGTAAAATCACCAGCGCGTTCAATCATTTAAAGTGGCAAGAACTAGACAAAGCCAAAGAGGCGATTGACCTAGCTTCGGAGCACGAGAACACCAAAGATTTCTGGAAGACTTGGTTGTATAAAGCTCGCGTTTACATCGCGATTGCAAACGATACAGCTCCTAAGTATCAGCCAATGAAGTTGATGGCCTTGAACACTGCTTTGGATGCCTACATCAAATTTGCTGGCTACGATCAGAATAAGCAGAACAAGGAAGATGTTAAAAAGGAAGCCTTGCGTGGAATCTTAGCTCAAGCCTACGCTGGTGGTGGACAGTCTTTCCAAAACTCTGATTTTAAAGGAGCCTACGACTTTTTCCAAGTCTCAGCCAGACTTCATGAGACCATCGGTCTTATGGATACGATAGCTGTGTACAATTCAGCTCTTGCGGCTGAAAACGCTGGTGATTGGGCTAATGCAGAATTAAACTATCGAAAGTGCATTGAAGTGAACTACAAAGCCGAAAGCTGCTTCAACGATATGTCGATGATTTACTACAAGAAGGCCGATAGCGTAGATAAGGCGCTAGAGGTTTTGGCTGAAGGAAGGAAAGCATTTCCATCGAACAGCCCAATGTTGTTGGCTGAACTAGAAATATTTCTAGGTTCCAATCGCTTTGATGAAGCCTTAAGTAATCTGAACTTGGCCATTAAAAACGACTCGAGCAATCACATTCTGTACTTCGCTCGTGGAATGATTTTCAACAACAAAAGCAAGTTTAAACAAGCTGAAATGAATTACCTCAAAGCAATATCATTGAAGCCGGATCATTACGATTCTAATTTCAACCTAGGGGCACTTTACTTCAACCAAGGTGCTGATATGATTACAAAAGCAGGCGACATTCCTGACTTCAAAGAATACGAAATCGCCAAAAAGAAAGGTGATGCGGTGCTTGTGAAAGCAATTCCTTATTTAGAAAAAGCTTTGGAAATTCGTCCAGACGACAAAGATTCTATGAGTTCATTGATGCAACTCTACGGTCGTACGAATCAATCGGATAAGTACAATGAGGTAAAAGCTCGAATGGAAGGGAACTAAGTCCCACGAAAATCTGTAAGAACCCTCTAGCTGTCGTTCAAACGACCTAGGGGTTTTTTTTATGCCCACTTAAAAAGGATTGGTGTGGAACAGATATTTATTTGCGTTCATTGCGAAGCTAGATTTATTCAATATGGAAACCACCAGTCCATTCGAGGTCATTGTAGAGAATGCCCGAGATTTAATATGGGTATATGAAGAGGATGCGACTTATTCCTATGTCTCCAGATACTTCATGGAAGTATTGGGCTACGAAGCAGTCAATGTCATAGGTCATTCTGCCATGCAGCATGTTCATCCCGACGATAGAGTTCGACTGCAGAGCAAATTTAATCAGGCACTTCATGAGGGAACATCCAAGGGTTCAGTAGAGCATCGCATCCGATGTGGTAACGGAGAGTACATTTGGATTCAATCGAGATTAAGTGTCATTGATTTTAAGGGCAAATCTTGTGTTTTAAACATTGCCCGTGAATTGTCTGAGATGGCAGAGGACCAGCGACGCATAGCAGAGAGCGAATCGAGCATGCGAGATGCGGAGTTCATTGCTGAGATGGGCAGTTGGCGTGTGAATATGGAGACCATGGAAAATTGGTGGTCGCCGGGCAATTTTAATCTTTATGAGCTTCTTGAAAGCTCCCAAACACCGGGCGTCGATTATGTCGTGAATGAGCGGCTTCATAAAGACGACGGCCCCAAAGTTTTGGAGGCAATGAAGGATGTAGTTAGAACAGGGAAAGCCAAGCAGCTGCGTCTGAGGGTCTCTTGCTCCGATTCCAATGGCGATATACGTACAAAACATGTTCTTACTCGAATCAAGCCATTCCTGGTAGATGGGAAGGTGCAAGAGGTAGCTGGAACCAATTTGGACATCACAGAATTGGTTGAAGCTCAGTTCAAGCTGGAAGAGCAGTACCTAGCTCTCATCGAATTAAATGGAAGCATCTCCAAATTCGCCTTTAAAAATACCCATGAACTTAGAGGGCCGCTCAGCGCTATTTTGGGTTTGATCAACTTGATGGAAACGACCGATTCCAGACCTGAATATCTTCAGTTTCTAAAAAAAGAAGCCCTGGCATTGGATCAAGTGGTGCGAGACATCAACGAAGTTTTGCTGAGCGAAGGAAAGCTAAAGCCCTAGCTATTTCTTATTCTTTTTTCTTTTGGAAGGGTAGGCCTGCTGCAGATCAAACTGTATGGGCATCATATACTGTACTTTCACAGCTCTGCCGTCTTTGCTGGCTGGAATCCAATTCGACATTTTTTCAATCACATCGATTGCAGCTTTGTCGCAGGAAGGGTCGATGCCTTTCTCAACCTTTACACTTTCAACCAGACCGCTTTCACCAATAATAAATGAGGTTACCACGATTCCAGTAATACCGCTTTCAATGGCCTCTTGTGGGTATTTTAAACTGTCGGAAATGTATTGGAATAGGGCCGTTTCCCCTCCCGGATAGCTCGGCATAATAACAGCCACCTTGGGTTGCGTTGGAGCATCTTGTGAAAACGTTGGAGTTTGACGGAGTGAGAAGCAGAGTAGTAAAAAGAGAGGTTTCATCTATGGGCCCGCATTAGTTGTTGGGCAAATAAAGGAAGAATGCTCTAGTTTTGATTCATGCAGCGCCTATTGATTCTGATTTTTCTGTTGCCTTCCACACTTTTCTCGCAGAGTTTGGAAACCGACAATGACACTCTCTATAGCTATCAGAGTTCATTGGAAAGCAATGGGAGAGGGTTGACGGAAGATGCTGTTTACACTGCAGGTGCGGCAGAGGAGGGTAGCTTGAAGGTTGTTTGCGATGAAACTCATGCATATGTAAGCATGTATAAAAAGAAGAGCAACGAATATCTCGTCTTCCCTATGTTTAGCGAGAAGCGAGCAGACTCTCTGTTTGGTTCCAATATTTCCTTTGCCAATAAAAACATTGAATTTAGCACTCGAATTAGTCGTCAGGAAGTTGAAGGGATGGAACGACCTCTCCTACTCATTCGTTGGGAGTTTACGGACGACAGAAAGGGCGATCGTGAGCTGAGTGGGCTGCAGTTCTGGGATGTTGTGAACCAACGCAACTATTTCGATGAAGTCACACATCGATATGAATACGACGAAAGCAAGGCAGGCACAGAAGAGGGGGGAGACATTGAATGTCAGAGCATGATTCGCTTCGAGAAGACGGATATGGTGATTTTAAAAGCCGAATGCAACCCGAAAATTGATGGCGGCATTTATGAAATCATTGGAAAAAACCATGTCCGCACCAAAGCCCTAAAGAACAAACACTGGGATCTCATGCATCATATGAGTCCGAACGATTAACTCATCGAATAAGCAGAAACAAGCTCCAAAGCACAGCCACCGCCAAGCGCAGGATGCCGTGGTTCTGCCTTTTCTTCATGTGTGAATGAACCGATGGAATGAGGTAAAGTAGGATTGAAAGCACCAACATCCCAAAGCCTACAATGATGATTTGCCGGCTGAAAGGCACGATCAGCAAACTCCTTAGGAACAAACCAGAGAAGATCACCAGACTTCCGAAATAATGGAAGAAGGCGAATACTTTGAGTAGGAATGGACTTCCTTCTTTGCGCAAATATGCCTGTCCGATGAAGAAGCTGGTGGCGGCTAGTAATAGGAATACGATGACGCTCAAGAAGCGCATTTCGGGCAAAAATATACGAACGGGAATCAGCACCAGACTGACGATTAGAAGCAATTGTTCTTTACCCTCTTGCTTCTCGATGATTGAATTGACTCGACTGTTTGTCATGAATGCATTTATTGAACAAGGAGGTACAGCGACCAGGAGATGAGTGCTAAAAATCGAAGACGAATTGGTTTCATCTTGGAGAGGTAAAGCTCTTGAATTTTAGGGACAAAGAGTAATACGAGACTAAGACTTAATCCACTGATTCCAACATTCAACATGAGTACTGCTCCTTGTGAATGTTGCAATTTGAAGAGAAGACCTATGAGCAAGGCTGAGGCGCCATAATAGTGGAGTAAGATGAAAACAAGATTCAATCCTTTGGCTTTCATGTCCGCACGGGTTGCATAGCCAATGAGAAGAGAGCTGACGGCTAGCGTAGAGAATAGGGCTATGCCTACTTGTACTGGGCTGTATCCCATATAATCGAGTGGGATAAACAGCAGAAGCACTAGGTAAAGGGGCGTTTCAAGCGCTGCATATCTAAGAACATTTTGCAGGTATTCAGGAAGATCTTCGTTCATGAAAATGAATTTTGGTTAGGGCAAATTTGGTGTAACCGTCGAGCAGTTCGTCTGTTTGCTCAAAGTTCAATTTTTCTAGCAATCGAGTGGAAGGGAGGTTGTCGAGATTTGTGAAGGCAAGAATTTTCGTCAATTTCATTTGTTCAAAGCCGCACTGAATCACAGCTTGGGCGGCCTCTTCCATAAAAGCTTGATTTCGGAAATTCTTGTGCATTACGTATCCAATCTCTCCGCAATCATTGTTAAAACCTCGGAAATATCCGCACAGCCCAATGAGTTCTCCTTCAAACATTATGGCCCAATTGATGGCGGTGTGTTCGCTGTAGTCTTTTTCTGTTTTTTGAAAAACCGCTTCAGGCGTCTTGAGAGCCTTTGGATTTACACGGTATGCTACGAGTTCCGAGAATCGATTCCAATGTTCTTTGCTGAGCTTAACTAAGCGCAGTCGTGACGTTTGAAGTTCAGGGAAGTGTTCGAAAACCGATGAATCCATTTATTATGTTAACTAGGTTTTAATTTGTAGCCTTCGAAGAGATGCAAGACCGTCTCAAAAATCGCATTACAAACATCTATTTGGTTCAAACGTCGGACATATCCTCAGCTTAGAACAGAGCAAGTTTTTTCCCTGAAGGAAATCTACGAAGTTCTTGGACCAGAATACAGCCTGCAAAAATGAATGGATTGTAAAAAGCCATTGAGTTGTTCATCGAATGATTTTTTGCTTTCTAATTGGAAAGTCGATGTATCCTGCGCAGTCAATTTCAAAAGATCGGTACAGAGATATAATTGGTAGCATAGAATGGCCAAGTTCGATGCTGCGGCAAGAACATGAATTGTTGCCGCTACAATTGTGAGAGCTGATTCTAATTGAAATTCAATACGTGTTTCGAATGCAGTTGGAGTTGAGAAGGCTAGAGGGAAGATTCTGATCCAGATGCGTGGAATTGGGCGAATATAGGAGTGAGGAATTTGTTGGGATTCCTATAAACGGGTACTGGCTTCAAATATACTGGTTAACATAATATTAATTATAAGACAAAAGGGTGTTGCGTTTTAGATGCAGCCAGCAAGCCCACCCAATATCCGTTCACAGGAATATTAGAACCACTCAAACTCAAAAAACAATCGCTTTATAAATGAACTCAAAGCCAACCGTCCAAAAAGTTCAGTAGAATCACTTTAGCAGAATCGACATTTCAGTCGTTCAGAAAATTGAATCTATATGACCCCTAAATATTTTGGACTTCTAATTTTTATGCTTGGGATACTACTTGCGCATCCAAGTCAGAGTCAAACCTTTATTCACGCTGCAAGTGACCTCGAGAACGATCCAACTGAATCCCTATCACCAGATGCGAAGTCGATTTCGTACGATTTTGATGTTCAACTAGATAGTCTTTGGATAAAACTCGATTTCTATCAACGGATTGACGACAAAAAATGGAGCGTAAAAATTGGCCTTGACACTAACTTCAATGAAAACGATGGTGGATTGTGGCCAGGAATGAATCAATCAATGAAATATGACATCCTACTTGACATCTATTTCAACCCCAACTTTCCGCCGCCATTTACGGCAAATGTTCTAGATGCTGACGGAAATTATATATCGAGTAATCTTAGTACAGGCCTTCAGGATACTTCCAGTTTTGTCCTTGCACTTTCACTGTCTCAAACAATTCCATCGGTTTCAATCTTAAGAGTAATTGCTGGCTGTGGTTTGGTGTTTGGATCCGTCAATGACGATATACCAGATGCGAGCAGCTTCACCATCAATCTAGGTTCGGCTCAATTGAGGACTGAAAAGCAAAAGATTCCTTTCAAGATTTATCCGAACCCTGCGACACAGGATGTATTTCTAAGTGGTTTTACTGAAAACACTGAGTGCATTGAGGAATATTCCATATTCTCAATGGACGGAAAAACCATATTTCATAAGGCTTGTGTCAATTGTCGAGATGTGTCCATTGATGTGAGTGACTTTTCCAACGGATTGTACTTTATCAGGATCTCGACGGGAAACAATGTTTTCGAACTTCCATTCATAAAGAACCTCCCTACTTCCCTACCCCATTAAACCTTGGAAATGAAATTCAGCATCATCAGGAAATTGATTGCACTAGCAATTGCCCTTTCATCATTCAATGCATATACTCAAGTTTTTGATATTTATGTTAGTGATGCAGGGAATTTCAATGCACCTCCATGGCAAATAGTTCGATACGATGAAAACGGAGAAAACCCCTCTGTTTTTATTGACCAAAATTTATACTGGCCTCAGGACATTCTCTTTCTTGAAGACAGAAACATCGTTTTAATTTCAAATTTTGGGAGCGGGAAAATAAATGTCCACGACGCAGAATCTGGTGATTTTATTTCTGTCTTCGCTCAAGGATTAGCTGGACCAACGCGTTTAAAGATTGGCCCCGACAGCCTATTGTATGTGCTGCTGTGGGAAGGAAATGAAAGGGTTCATCGATATGAACCGAATGGAACTGACCTTGGCCCGTTTATCTCTGGAGGTGTGAAATCCAGTATAGGAATTGATTGGGATCGTCATGGAAATCTCTACTTGTTTTGACTTAGGCCTTGCCTAATCTTGATGAGTTCATTTAGTGGCTGTAGTTTTCGTCGTGAAACGAAATTTAGCCCCCTACTCTATTCAACATCAACAATCACAACTATGAAATTTAAAATGAAAAAAGTAAAGATCGCCTTCTTGGCTAGCCTATTGTTGTTGGCATCTGGCCTCAATGTAAATGCCCAAAAGGCGAAAAAATGGAACGTCGATAAGTCACATGCTTCCGTCAATTTTTCAGTCAACCACTTTTTCTCTGCGGTAACTGGAAAATTTAAAGATTTTAGTGGTGACATCACATTCGCCCCAGACGATCTCGAGGGCAGCAAAGTGAGTTTTACATTTCAGACAAAAAGTGTTGACACCGATGAGGATGAGCGCGATAAACACTTGCAATCGGAGGACTTTTTTGCCGCGGAAAAATTCCCGACCATCACTTTTGTCTCAAACAAGTTTGTCAAGAAGTCGGATAAGCTTTACGAGGTAGTTGGAAAGCTGACTATGAGGGGAACTTCCAAAGAGATTGCTCTGCCTCTCACCATCACAGGAAGAATGGACAATCCTTGGAAGAAAGGATATGAGATCTTAGGAATTTCTATAAACACTACTTTGGATCGTACAGATTACGGTGTGGGTACTGGAAGCTTGGCAGCCACTGCCATTGTTGGCGACGAAGTACGCATCAGTATCAGTATGGAACTTGATGCTGAGAAGTAAAAGCATAAGCCTTAAAATGAAAAAGCGGCTCTGAGAGATCAGAACCGCTTTTTTTATGTCTTAAACTTCGCACTGAAGTTCAATCTAAGTTTCCTATAAAGGTGCTTTGATCCTAAAATGGATGTAGATGCTCATGTCGCAATCCAAAGAATCAACTACTCCCGATACATCGCTCATATCGATCGTGAACTTGTCCACTTCAAGAACTTCATCAGACAAGATTGAATAAGCGTCGTTTCCTTCTTTTCCGTTCACTTCCAACTTGTGCAATTCGTGGTTTTCGGTGTCTTTGTACTCGTTTCCAACATCGAACATTTCAATGTTGAATTTGGTGCTCTGATCGCTGGTAATACTGGCGTTCCCTTTCAACTTAGTGTCCGGATGATCGGCGCGAAAAGTATAAAAGCGAAATTCAACGCTTGTGATGTCAAACTCTTCAATGTCGTCGCGTTTTGATTTGTATTCAGCGAGTTCTTCGGTTGCATAAATATCAATGACCGTGTTGCTCAATTCAATCGTAGAGTTGCTATCAGCAACAATGGAGTAATCAAAGCGAATTACGTCCTTCTTCTCCGTACTCAATGGGTCGCAAGAGCTGAATAGAATAATTGTGAGGAGGGCAAAAATGATGTTCTTCATGAGGTCTGATTTTGGATTGCCTAAAAGTACGATTCAGGACCGATTCTGAAAATACTCGGACAAGTTTCTGGTTTGATCCAATATCATTTCATACAGTACTATATTGATCTCATGAAAATCAAGAAGACATTTGTCCACCTTATAGCGGGAATCATGGTTTTGTCCTCCTTCGCCCACATCTACAGTCCGGAATTATACGATGGCATGGTTCCTCCATTCTTGCCCGTCGGACTTAGCCATATACTGGCCTTTGTAGTCGAATTGGCCATTGGTATTGCCCTTTTTGTTCCACGATTCAGGTCACTGGCTGGACTAGCTTTCATGGTCTTGATGTTGGTTTTCCTCCCCATTCACATTTGGGATGCAACCAGAGAGAATCCTGTCATTGGTTCGAGGGCCGTGGCTTACATCAGAATTGGAATCCAACTTTTCCTAATCCTTCTGGGCTTCTTTATATTTAAGACGAAGCGAAAAAAAGTCTTCTAAGGCATCATCTAATGTTTCTTCCAACTTGATTTAAACTACAAGCATGAACCACGGTAAATGCTAAGATTGACAGGCATTAGGCCGATTGAATGGTCGCTTTATTCAAATAGTGATTATCCTTGATATTTAAGTATACATTTGCATCCAGAAGCAAGGCATTCTGCCCTGCATAATCCGAATCACGGAATTTCCCTCTTTACTTTCCACTAGCATTCAATTTTATTCTTTCCTGCGCAAGTCGAATCAGACTTGAAAGAGAACAGGAAAACAAGTAGTCAGCCAAAATCGGTCTGAATACGCGGAATCCTTTTCGATTCCGATTACTGGCTTCTAGCCACCAATACATTATGACACAATCTTATAGATTCAAAAAATCAAACAGTACCACTTCTTCCACAAGCGGACGAAGTACAAAACCAAATTCTCAGAACAGAGGAGGTGGACGTGGTCGTCAAGGCGGCGGACGTAAATTCTCAACCTTAGACCCGCAAATGTTTATCAAGAAAGCAGTTGCAAGCAAAGAAGTTAAGTACGAAGCTTCGCGAACTTTCGAAGACATGCCAATCAGCCGCTCACTCTTAACTTCACTGACAAAGAAGGGCTTTTCCCACCCCACAGAAATTCAGGATAAAACCTACGAAACTCTCATGGAGGGTCACGATTTAATGGGACTTGCACAAACAGGAACTGGGAAAACCGGTGCTTTCCTTATTCCCATTATTGAGAAGCTTTTGCAAAACAACCAACGATCCTATGCTTTAGTGGTGGTTCCAACACGGGAACTGGCGCTGCAAGTTGAAGAGGAGTTTCGCGATATGACACAAACATGCAATCTCACAACTGCTTCCTTCATCGGTGGTACAAGTGTGAACATGGATGAGAAGAAACTTCGCAAACCTCTGAACGTCATCATTGGAACACCAGGACGTTTGCTCGATTTGCATTCTCGTGGAAAACTGAATTTGCGTTACGTGAATACTTTGGTGCTTGACGAATTCGATCGTATGCTTGACATGGGTTTTGCTAAAGATGTTCAACGCATCATCAACGAACTAAGATCGCGCAAGCAAACCATGTTGTTTTCAGCTACCCTGCTGGGTTCACAACAAAAGATGATCGATGAGATTCTTCGCAATCCTGTTGAAGTTCGAGTGAGTTCAGGTGAAACTTCCGGCGACCAGATTGAACAGGACATCGTTCGATTGAATCCGGGTGAAGATAAATTCAAGAAGCTTGTAGATATGCTGAATTCGGAAGAGTTCAGTCGCGTAATTCTCTTCGATGAGACGAAACACAAAGTCAACAGACTCTGCGGGAAATTGAATAAGGTTGGCATCAAAGCCGATCAGATTCAAGGAAACAAGAGTCAGAATGCTCGTCAGAGAGCTTTAAACTCCTTCAAGAAAGGACAGATTCAAGTGTTGGTAGCTACAGACGTTGCCGCACGTGGAATCGATGTGGAGGATGTATCGCACGTCATTAACTACGAGCGTCCGGTTACATTTGAGAGTTACATTCACCGCATTGGCCGTACTGGTCGTGCAGGAAATCTTGGAAAGGCATTCACCTTCGTAGATTAATTCTCACAAAATCATAAAGTAAAAGGCTCCAACATTTTGGGGCCTTTTCTGTTTGGTACATTTGAAGATTCAATAAGAGTTACTAGATGAGTTCGATTAAAGAAATTAAAGCGATGAGTTTCCCTTGGGAGACAAGAGACCCATTTTTATTCTGTGTGCATCACCTCGACCAATATCCTAGTGGTGATGAGGACATGGCGCCACCCAAAGAAGCTTTACAAGGAAGATCAATCGGCAACGATTTCACGATAAAAGACGGATGGAGAATGTACCACGGATCGAAGGTTCCTGGCTTTCCATTTCACCCCCATCGTGGCTTTGAAACCATCACCATCAATAAACAGGGCTTTGTGGATCATTCAGATTCACTTGGTGCCGCGGGCCGCTTTGGTTCTGGCGACACACAATGGATGACTGCCGGAAAAGGAGTGCTTCACTCGGAGATGTTTCCATTGTTGAACAAACAAGGAGACAATACCTTGGAGATCTTTCAGATTTGGATCAACCTCCCTAAGGTGAGCAAGTTCGTAGAGCCACATTTTAAAATGCTTTGGAATCAGGATGTTCCGAAGTTGGAGCTCAAAGACGATGCTGGGAAAAGAATCAAGCTCGAATTGATCGCAGGAAAATATTTAGAACATTCGGCCCCCTCTCCTACTCCAAATTCCTGGGCTTCTGATGCCAAGAATGAAGTGGGTGTAATGTGTCTCGAACTTGAAGCAGGCGCGAAATGGACCTTACCAGCCATATCTGCCGGAGCAAATCGAGCTGTCTATTTCTACAAAGGTTCTTCCTTAAATGTTGAAGGCCAAGACTTGACGGAATACCAAATGGCTTACCTAAGTCCAGATGCCGAAATTGAGTTTCAGAATGGCGACAGCAAAGGATTGGTTTTGATTCTACAAGGTCAGCCCATTCAAGAGCCTGTGGCACAATACGGACCATTTGTGATGAATACAAAGCAAGAAATTCAAGATGCCTTCAACGACTATCAAGAAACCCAATTTGGTGGCTGGCCATGGCCGATGCAGGAGCAGGTTCACGAAAGGGATAGAGGTCGCTTTGCACTTCATTCCGACGGAAAAGAAGAGCTTCCAGAATCGTGATGGAGTTGAAGCTTAGGGCTAATCTTTATATAGGCAATAGGTACTATGGCTGCTCGTAAGATTTTAAAATTCTCCCTTTGGAGTTTCCTCCTTTTTGTAGTGCTTCCCATCTCTTTGGTGGGCTATTTTCTAATTGAGACCGATGCTCCAGTAATTCACGGGAAAGTCTACAGCCACATTCAGTACAATGAGCGGCAAAACCTCGACCTATATCAACCCACAAAACAGGTCTACGACAAAGCCCCAGTCTTGGTCTACCTACACGGAGGTTTTTGGGCGATTGGCATCAAAGAGGCCATCAATAATACCCGTTTTAATGGGGCTGTGAACGAACTGCGCGATGCGGGTTTTGCCATTGTTAGCCCGGAGTATACAAAGGCTCGTGCCGATCGTTCCCCTTTCCCCTATTGCATAGAAGACGCTTATGAGACACTCCTTTGGATGAAACACAATTCGGAAGAGTACGGTCTCGACATGGACCGAATAGGGCTGCTGGGTGAATCTGCAGGTGCGCACATTGCCTTAATGGCTGCATACTCCGAAGCGAGTGAGTTTGGGGTCGAGGAAGAAACTCCTAAGATTGACTACGTGATTGATGTATACGGACCCAATGACTTGAAGAAGATTTATCAGTTGGAATTACTCGACAGCATTAAAACCATTCGAGAGCAATTCCCCAAGGAATATCAAGATTATCTTGATTTACCCAAGTTTCTTCTTGGCTTTGATCCTGAATTGGATACGGTTCGAACAAAGAAAATTTTGGAAACCTACTCCCCTTACCTCAGGGTAGATTCCGAGGTTCCTCCTACTTGTTTCATTCACGGTGAACTAGACATCATAGCGCCGGTTGATCAGTCCATTGCCCTTCAGGCGCGACTAGACTCTGTAGGAGTACAAACGGAGTTGCATGTTCTAAAAGGCGTCAATCATGGCTTCATGGGCGCATCTAAAGAGCAGAAAGCAATGATTCAGCAGTGGGTGGTGGATTTTGTTTACAAGAACACCCAAGGTCTTAAAACTGACGAGCCTTAAAGCGCTTTTGTTTCCAAATCGTCTCGGTAATCGAATTGAAGGTCTTCGTGCAAGGCGGAGATGGCCTTTACCAATAAGTCGTAATGACGATCGTAGATTCCGACCAAAACTGGATTACCAGTATATCTAGGCGACAATTCCTTCAGGCGAACTAAGAAGTGCATGAGCAACTTTACTTCGGTTTCCTTCACTCCGCTGTATCGTGCATACTTCTTTAAATTTCTGAGAATTTTCCGAACACTCTTTTTTATGTAGTAATAATTGAGTCGGTTGATTTCTTCGAATTGATCGTCCATATCTTCTTTCACCCGCTCTACATAGTCGGCCTCATCATGCGCATCGAAGAGTAAATAAGAGAGCAGTTCTTTGTTGTCTTTCTTGAACCGAGCCAGACGAAGGCAGATTTCCTTCAGGTCGGCATGAGAAATGTGATCAAGTTCTTTACGAATCGCTGGAATACCTTGAATTTGCATCTTTTACAGTAAGAATAGAAAGATAGAATTCTTGCTCTATTGAATGAAATACCAAGCTCGACTAATCTTCCCTTGCTTCATTTGATACACGCCCATGCTGCGTTGCGACAGGCGGCCCTTCTCTCCCGTCCAACTCACTTCTTCGTTGAAGCTGATGGTATTCCCGGAAATGGTGTAGTTCAGAATTTCGGACTTTACTTCTTTTACATTCTCGAAATAGCCGCGCATGTCGCTTACGAAGGCATCTCGTCCAACGCTCTGTTTAATGAGCGCATTCGCATCGATGTAAGCGTAGATGAAATCTTCAGTAACATTTGCCCCCAGCTTCTCTAGATTGGCCTCATTGAAGGCTTTTACTTGCATCTTCAGCAGAGTGAGCGGGGATTCCAAATCGCCCTGGCAAGATTTCTTTCTCGTATCCAGGCCACTGACCACTTTCCATTCTCCTGAGTTCTTCAGTAGTTGGAAAGCATCGCTTCCGCAATGGTGAAATGTGTTCCCGACGAAAAATTCGTAGTCCATCCAAGCTTGAGCTACTTCGCCATCTACATCGATTTTTAGGTTAGAGATACGCTCGTCCCAGATCTCATCGTGCGGACTTCCGATTCCAGCCAACCATTTATTGAGACTTCCTTTTTTTACAATGGGTTTACCTTCCTTGTCACTAAAGTTTGAGAACATTACAGCCTTCCGAAAAAAGCTTTTGGCCACCTTGGCGCTATCTCCTGCTCGCATTCCATCGAAGATGTGTTGAATGCACTTGCGTATGAGAACTTCATCATCGACTTCTTGTGAGAATGTGTTCGAGCTGAATACTGTGATGGATAAAATCAGAAGGAAGAGCTTATTCATGCAATCTTGTTTGGTGGCACCAATCTATTTAGAATTCGATGATCTAAATAGAAAAAGTGAAGAATGGTCTTTCCGAATTATAAACAGAGAATGCCTAGGTTGTTTCTTGACTATATTAGCCAATCAAACATTTTGCATTTCAAACTGTTTCATTTCAAACATTTCCTATGAAGTCTTTGTCGCTTTTGTTTCTTGTTCTCGCTGTGACTCAAAGTCATGCTCAACGGTTTGGTGAAGTCTATGGCCTTGAATTTAGGACTTCTCAACTACGGTTGGCTAAGGTTAATCCACTTAGCGGTGGTTTAACGCTTGTCTCATCCAGTCCGACGAGCAGCGACCAATTTGGTTCTGGCATCAGCGATGTAGATCCAGTCAACAAACGTTATCATTACGTTCGGGCTGGTCAGATCATCACCGTTGATATGAGCAATGGTCAGGTCTTGTACAACCCGAGCATTAGCTGTTCAACCCATTCCTTCAATTTCACTCAACCCATCAGCAACATCGCGTTCAATTGGGCAGATGGTCTGATCTACGGACTGCTCCACAAAGGCAGCCAATTGTGGTTTGCAAAAGTAGACCCAGTATCCGGTGTAATGACGGTGCTGTCTTCAGGTCCCATTTCGTCCGATCAATATCAAAGTGGTGTTTCAGACATTGACCCAATAAACGGGCGCTACTTCTACATTCGCGGCGGCTCAATTATCACAGTTGACATTGCTACTGCAACTGTGTTGAGAAATCAGCTCATGACGAATCCAAACAATGCTTTAAGTCCAATTACAAACATTGCTTACGATTGGTTGACGGATCAAATATTTGGGCTCAATTACGTTGGCTCTAAGTGGGATAACAATGGTTTTACGACAAAGCCTGCTGAGCTTCGCTTAGCAACTGTGGACCCCATTTCCGGAGTTATTACTCTTATTTCTCCGGGAGTTATAAGTGCAGACCAATTTCAAAGTGGAGTTTCAGATATAGATCCAGTAGCTGGCCTTTATTACTACATTAAGGCGGGTCAGATTCTTTCCGTTGATCTAAGTTCGGGTCTTGTTGCTGGTCAAAGTTTGATTAGTAATCCCAACCAAGCGATTTCACCAATAACCAATATTGAAATCGTAAAGGATTATCAATCTGCTCCAATTCCTTCTGCAGAGTTTGTAGCCGTAAATGAAGATTTAGATGTGCAGTATAAAAATCTTTCATCCTTCTCATTACACGCTCATTGGGACTTTGGAGATGGCAACTCAAGTTCAGAACGTCACCCAAGGCATAGCTATCAAACTCGTGGAATTTATGAGGTTAGCCTTTCTTCTACAAACGCTCAAGGGGAACAAGTACATCATTCTGAGACGATTACTGTTCTTGGACGGACCTCCGACGACTGTTTGGTTCAGTTTGCACCACACCAGGTTTATCCGAACCCAAGCTCTGGCAGAATTACTGTTGAAACTCCCGAAATCAATAATTATCGGTATTTCGAGTGTTTTGATGAATCAGGAACGCGCGTGGTTTCTTTAGAACTCTTTGGTACCGAAAATAAACTTGTTCTACCCGACTTGGAAGAGGGTGAATATCAGTACCGGATAAAGAGTATGGTTGGCAAACACATTGAAGGTGTTCTTGTGATTGAATGAGTATTGCCTAAAAGTTTCAGAGTTATTTCCCGATAATCTTTAAGCCTTCCGGCACCTTCTTGATTGGAAGAGTGTCCTGAGTATAATAAACGTTGCGGTGATTGAGGTTGGTCTCCGCAATGTCCATCAGTCCATCTCCATTTAAGTCTAAGCCTAGAATGGCGCTCGTATTGAACACGTGTTCATTCAAATCCTGACGGATGAACTTCTTGTGGGTATCTGTTCCGAAAAAAATTGAGTTGGCTGTTCCCATGTGGGCACAGAGGATGTCGAGCTTTCCCTCGTTGTTCATGTCTACTACAGAGATGTCGGAAGTTT
>Ga0115550_1001597_pt1 | contig 16721 bp, 13 predicted proteins | sample COGITO_mtgs_1005_FD_87177 | JGI IMG/M metagenome (GOLD analysis project Ga0115550, IMG submission 87177) | Pelagic marine microbial communities from North Sea - COGITO_mtgs_100511 | ecosystem: Environmental > Aquatic > Marine > Epipelagic | place: Germany:Helgoland, sampling site Kabeltonne... | reverse complement strand
TTCTTCGGCAGCGGGTTCTTCAACCGCTTCAGCAGCCGGCGCTTCAACTACTTCAGCAGCGGCTTCTTCAACCACTTCAGCAGCAGGTTCTTCAACTACTTCAGGTGCAGCTTCTTCAACTACTTCAGCGGCGGGTTCTTCAACTACTTCAGCGGCGGGCGCTTCCTCTACGTCAGGTGCCGCTTCTTCAACGGCTACCTCTTCAACAACTGGCTCTGGAGCTGGAGCCGGAGCCGGCGCGGCGGTTTTAATCAGCCCTTGAGCCAGTAAAATCGCTATTTTTTCGTCGCCATTCACCCAATTCTTGTCGGCATTTTTAACTGCGAAACGACCAGAGCCCTTTTGATAAACGGTATATTCTTTTGTCTTCTTAATAACTTTCATCGCTGTTTCCTCTTCTGATTACTCGTTTGAGTTTATAGTTATTATCAATGTTGCTACGTTCCAACCCCATCCCATGTTCTAGTCTAATTGCGCCAGCACATCATCAGGAATATCTGCATTGGTGTACACATTTTGTACATCATCTAAATCTTCAAGGCTATCAATCAAAGCCAATAGGGTTTCAGCACCCTCTTTATCCAATGGCACTGTCACCTCCGCAACCATGGCGATCTCCGAGTGCAGTGGCTCAAATCCCGCTGCAATCAGCGCGTCTTTGACCTTTAAATACTCCTCGAAACTGGTCTCGACATCAACAGAGTTATCGGCATGCGAGTTAATATCATCCGCGCCGGCGTCCAGCGCCGCATCGAGCAAGGCCTCTTCATCAACCCCTGGCGCAAAACTTATTTGCCCTATACGTCTAAACAGGTAAGCAACGGAGCCATCTGTGCCCAGATTACCACCGCGCTTAGTAAAACTGTAGCGAACATCACCGACGGTACGGTTGCGGTTGTCGGTCATACACTCAACCAGTACTGCGACACCTCCGGGAGCATAACCTTCGTAGGTAATCTCGTCGTAGTTTTCACCATCCCCTGCACCCGCGCCACGGGCGATAGCTTTGTCCACCGTATCCCTGCGCATATTAGCACCGAGGGCCTTGTCTACCGCGGCCCTGAGGCGCGGATTGTCCTCAACATTGGGACCACCGGCTTTAGCCGCAACCACTAACTCGCGAATTAATTTAGTAAAGACCTTACCGCGTTTGGCATCTTGCGCCGCTTTGCGATGTTTTATATTGGCCCATTTACTGTGTCCCGCCATAGCCAGAGGTCTCCGTGCAAATTATGCACTTGGCTCTTTGCTGCGCACCCGAATACTGAGTTCGCGCAGCTGCGCGTTATCGACCACACTTGGTGCATCAGTCAACAGACAGGCGGCAGATTGGGTTTTCGGGAAGGCAATAACATCACGAATCGAATCGGCCCCGACCATCAGCATAATCAGACGATCCAGACCAAAGGCCAGACCACCGTGCGGCGGCGCACCATGCTTGAGCGCATCAAGCAAGAAGCCAAACTTTTCACGCTGCTCTTCTTCACTAATACCAAGCACATCAAACACTGTCTGCTGCATCTGCTGATCGTGAATACGAATCGATCCACCACCCAACTCACACCCATTGAGCACCATATCGTAAGCTCTAGACAACGCGGCACCCGGATTAGATTTAAGCTCTTCTTCCGTGCAGGAAGGCGCGGTAAATGGATGGTGCAATGGCGTCAGCGCACCAGAATCGGTGGTCTCAAACATGGGGAAATCAACCACCCACATAGGTGCCCATTCATAGGTGTAGAGATTGAGATCAGCGGCCACTTTACAGCGCAGCGCACCGAGCGCCTCAGAGACAACCTGAGACTTGTCGGCGCCAAAGAAGACAATATCGCCGTTTTGAGCATCGAGTCGCTGCATTATATTCATGGTGACGTCATCACCGAGGAATTTAATAATCGGCGACTGCAAACCTTCTATACCAGTTTCAATGGCATTGACCTTAATCCAGGCCAGACCTTTGGCACCATAAATACTGACAAACTTGGTGTAGTCATCAATCTGCTTGCGCGAAATCTCTGCGCCGCCGGGCACTTTAAGTGCCGTGACACGACAGGCTGGATCATTGGCTGGGCCGGCAAACACTTTAAACTCAATGTCTTTAAGTAAATCCTTGATCTCGACTAACTCGAGAGGGATACGTAAATCGGGTTTGTCGGAGCCGTATTTGTCCATCGCATCGGCATAGGTCATGCGCGGGAAGGAGTCGAAATCAACGCCCATATGCTCGGAGAAAATACCGCGAATCATGGTTTCCGTCGTCGACATAATGTCCTCTTCATCAACAAAAGAGGCTTCTATATCAATCTGGGTAAATTCGGGTTGGCGGTCGGCGCGCAGATCTTCATCGCGAAAACACTTAGCAATCTGGTAGTAGCGATCGAACCCAGCCACCATTAACAGCTGCTTAAACAGCTGCGGCGATTGCGGCATGGCGAAAAACTGACCGGGATGAGTTCGCGAAGGAATCAAGTAGTCGCGCGCACCCTCAGGTGTCGCTCTCGTCATAATTGGCGTTTCAATATCGAGAAAGCCGTCGTCTACAAGGTAATTGCGAATCGATGAGGTTATCTTCGAGCGAAAGCGCAGGCTGTTCTGCATTTCAGTGCGACGTAAATCCATGTAGCGGTATTTAAGCCTGACATCTTCACCCACTGTGACATGGTCATCCAACTGGAACGGCGGCGTTACCGCAGTATTGAGCAGCTCAAGAGCTGTGCCGTAAACCTCGATCTCGCCAGTCGCCATGTTGGGGTTGACGGTGGCATCACTGCGCGCGCGCACCACTCCGGTCACCTTGAGAACATATTCCGAGCGAACCTTGTCCGCCTGCGCAAAGAACTCACCGGCATCAGGATCAAACACAACCTGCACAATGCCTTCGCGATCGCGTAGATCGACAAAGATAACTCCACCGTGGTCGCGGCGACGATCTACCCAGCCACAAAGCGTAACCTCTTGATCAATATGTTGACTTGTGACTAATCCACAATAGTTAGATCGATACATCTGGTGTCTATCCCTACTTTAATTGAATTACGTTGATATTTAAGCCTTGCCAACGTCGGAGGTCGTTGCCGACTTCGCACCAGCACCTCCGCTGTCGCTAAGATTTTTCTTGCTGCCGGTTTTGAAATCGGTCTCATACCAGCCACCGCCGCTCAAGCGAAACCCGCCGGCAGAAAGTTGTTTCTGAAGTTCTGGTTTTTTACAGGCTGGGCAGTCTACGAGCCGTTCGTCACTAATTTTTTGCATCGCCTCTAGGTCATGACCACAGGCCTGGCAGCGGTACTCATAAATGGGCATAAATTAACATCCTAAAAACTACCTTTATTAAACACTTACCGTGTAAACCTAAACGTTAACTCTGGCGGCGCCGCCAGAGATTGTTAACGCCACGCTATTCTGACGCTGACAAAAAAGCGCCGCATTATACCCCAGCAGTAGCGCTTGTAGAATGCCCGCGCATAAGCAGGTCACGTTGAAGATTAAAAAAACCCAAAAAACCCGGCTATTCTTGGCACAACAGGAAAACAGCGGCTATAAATAACTGCGAGGCCCTGTTGACAGCTCCTCAATACGCAACAGGGATGGTGTAACGATACTCTTCATAAAGGAAACTATGATGGCTGTTAAAAAAGGATCTGCGAAAGCAATCTCAAACCCGAAAAAGACAAAACCCAAAGCGAAACCTAAGACAACGCAACAAACACTCTCTGCGGCTAAAAAGACTCATACGGCAAAGCATGCGACGATAAAAAAAGCGCGACCGGGCGACAGCCCAAAGAAAAAAGCGCCAGCCAGAAAAGCCCCTATTACGAAGCGTAAATCGCCCGCCCGCAAGATCACTGCTGTTAGATCACGTTTTAGTAAAGCCGAAATCATCAGTGAACTGGCCGCCAACTCAGATCTAACCCGCAAGCAAATCAATACTGTCCTTGATGAGTTGGCGATATTGGTCGAACGCCATGTAAAGAAACGTTCAGTCGGTGAGTTCGTGCTAGCGGGCCTGATTAAAATTCACACCGTTAAGCGGCCAGCGCGAAAAGCTTACACAGGCATCAACCCGTTCACCGGAGAAGAGACAACCTTTAAAGCGCGACCAGCATCTGTTGCTGTCAAAGTCCATGCGCTGAAAGGCCTAAAAGATATGGCGCAATAGTTGCGCCATATCAAACCGGTTTCAAACCGAACCCCAACAGCGCATCGGCAATGCGCTCCGCGGTCTCTGCAAGAATCTCCGCAGGATAGGTCGCCGCAGACACTGCGCCCCAGACGGGGCCTGGCCAAGCGGCATCTGTTTTAAATCTTGCAATATGGTGCATATGCAGCTGCGGCACCATATTGCCGATGGTCGCAACATTTATTTTGTCGGCCCGAAAAAGAGTGGCCAAGGTCTCCGCCACCAGACAGGATTCATTTAACAACTGCTGCCGATCTAATTGATTGAGCTGATAAATCTCTCGCAGCCCTTCACGCCGCGGCACTAAAATACACCAGGGATAGTTAGCGTCTTTACTCAGCAATAATAGACTGAGTGGAAAGGCTCCAAGCAACTGCGTATCGGCTTCCAACTGAGCATGTAACTGAAACATTTTTTCCTCATCTCTGCTTATGGCTGTACCGCGACCGCTGCGCGCCGTAAAATAGCTATCTAATTAATCGACCAGCAGTGTAAGAGAAACCATGCGCGCCAGCCAATACTTGATTTCAACAAAAAAAGAATCCCCCGCCGATGCTGAGGTGATCAGCCACAAGCTGATGCTGCGCGCCGGAATGATCCGCAAAGTCGCATCTGGCCTCTACTCCTGGCTACCCATCGGCCTGCGTGTGTTTCGCAAAGTCGAAGCCATTGTTCGCCAAGAGATGGATCGCTCCGGGGCTCTGGAGATTATGATGCCAGTGGTACAACCGGCAGATCTCTGGGAAGAATCGGGACGCTGGGGTCAGTTTGGGCCTGAGCTGTTGCGCATCAAAGATCGTCACGATCGTGAGTTCTGTCTTGGCCCCACCCATGAAGAGGTCGTCACCGACATTGTTCGCAATGAAATCCGCAGTTATAAGCAGCTACCCGCTAACTTCTATCAGATTCAAACCAAGTTTCGCGATGAGCGCCGCCCGCGTTTTGGCGTTATGCGCACCAGAGAGTTTTGCATGAAGGACGCCTACTCGTTTCATGTCGATGGCGCATCGTTGCAAGAGACCTATGATCTGATGTACCAAACATATTCAACCATTTTTGACCGCACCGGCCTGATTTATCGCGCCGTGCTTGCAGACACTGGGAGTATTGGTGGCAGTCACTCCCACGAATTCCATGTCTTGGCAGACTCTGGAGAAGATGCGATCGTCTTTTCCACAGAGAGCGACTATGCCGCCAATATCGAGAAGGCCGCAGCGCTGGCTCCTAACGAAGCCGCACTGCCCGCTACATTGGCAATGACCGAACTAGCCACCCCCGGCGTTCACACCATCAATGATCTCTGTGAGTTTATCGACACCAGCGCCGATAAAACCCTCAAAGCACTGATTGTTAGTGGCGAGAATGACGAAGGCAAAACTCAGCTCTACGGACTGATGGTGCGCGGCGATCATGAACTCAATGAAGTTAAAGCACAGCGCGCGCTGGGTCTGACAAGCGAGATCAGCTTTGCCTCCGAAGAGCAGATTAAAAGTGCCCTTAACTGTTCTCCTGGCTCCATCGGTCCAGTCAATCTCGACCTGCCGATTGTTGTCGATCATAGCGCGGCTCAGCTAAGTGACTTTGCCTGCGGCGCTAACCGTGATGGTTATCACCTGACCGGCGTTAACTGGCAGCGCGACTGCGGCGACTTTAAGGTTGCCGACATTCGCAACGTATTGGCCGGCGATCCCAGCCCGGATGGCAAAGGTGTGCTCGAAATCAAGCGCGGTATTGAGGTCGGGCATATCTTCCAACTCGGCACCAAATACAGCGAAGCCATGAAGGCCACTGTACTCAATGAAAACGGCAAAGAACAAGTTATGTCCATGGGCTGTTATGGAATCGGCGTCAGTCGTATTGTTGCAGCGGCCATCGAACAGAACCACGACGACAACGGCATTATCTGGCCAGAGGCCATTGCGCCATTCCAGATTGCCATTGTGCCAATCAATATGCACAAATCAGAGCTGGTCGCGAAAACCTGCGAGCAACTTTACACAAAACTCAATGATGCGGGTTATGAAGTATTATTTATGGACGAGGCCAAGGCACGTCTGGGTGGCATGTTGGCCGATATTGAACTGATCGGCATTCCCCATCGCATTGTCATTGGCGATCGCGGTCTGGCGGAGGGCAATGTTGAATACCGCAACCGCCGCGAGCCAGACAATCAAACTATAACGCTAGATGCACTGGACGATTTTATTGCGAAAAACGTTTACAAGTAACAATGGGTTCTGGCCCCAGCACTTAGCTGTGGCCGTGCTGCTCTTTACTGTTGCCACTGCCGCAGTGGCAGTCGATAGCCCGAAGACAGACAGCCCGGAGAAAAATAGCTCGGAGAAAAATAGCCCGGAGATAAATAGCGCAGGAAAAACCAGCGCGGAGACAGATCCCGCACTGTTATCAGTGCTTAAACAGGCAGCCGCGCAAGCGGATAGCTTTGCCGACCACTATGACGCAGAGGTCTGGCTAGTCCACAAACAGGCATCTATGGCACCGCTGGTCAAAGACCCCCAGCAGCGTATGGCACTGCTCAAGATGATACACAGTGAAGCGTCCCGCGCGGGACTCTCTCCCGAAATAGTTCTCGCGTTAATCGAAGTCGAGAGCGGCTTTGACTCCTATGCAGTCTCCTCCGCCGGCGCCCAGGGCATCATGCAAGTTATGCCCTTCTGGAAGCATGAGATCGGCCGGCCAGAGGATAATTTGATCCACACGCAAACCAATTTGCGCTATGGCTGCACGATTCTCAAATACTATTTGGACAAAGAAAAGGGACGCCTTGCTGATGCCCTGGCCCGCTACAACGGAAGCTATGGTCAATACTGGTATGCCGAGCGCGTCTTGGATGCCTGGATCAAGCGCTGGCGTTAGGCCTGTTCATTGATCGCAGCTTCAGGGCGACAATAAAACGACGCAAAAAAAAGCGAACCCCATAAGAGGTTCGCTTTGAGATCTTCAGCTTCAGAGGACCGCTAACCATCAGCGACTACCAATTCAGCCAGAGCAGGTTTTAACCTTTTGTTTTAAGCACCCATTCATCGACCAGATTTTCGAGAACGTTTAACGGCACCGCGCCATTAGCCAAAACCACGTCGTGATAGCCGCGAATATCAAATTTGTCGCCCAACTCAGCCCGCGCCTTTTCACGCAGCGCCAATATCTTCAGCATGCCCACCTTGTAGGCGGTCGCCTGACCTGGCATCACCATATAGCGTTCAATGGCCTTGATATTGGCCTCTTCCGAGCTAGAGGTATTGTCATTTAAATAGGCGATCGCCTGTTCGCGACTCCAGCGCTTATGGTGCACTCCGGTGTCCACCACCAGCCGGCAGGCACGCCACAACTCCATGCTCAGACGACCGAAATCAGAATAGGGGTCGGCATAGAGGCCCATTTCCTTGGGAATAAATTCCGAGTAGAGGCCCCAGCCTTCTGAATAGGCCGTGTAACCGCCATAGCGGCGAAACTTCGGCAGAGTCTCTTGCTCTTGAGAGATCGACCCCTGCATATGATGCCCGGGAATCCCCTCGTGGTAGGCCAGTGCCTCGAGATCATAGGTTGGCATATCTTCCATGCGATAGAGGTTGGCATAATAGGTGCCAGGACGTGAACCATCTGGTGCCGCTCGCTGATAGAAGGCGCGGCCGGCAGATTTTTCACGGAATGGCTCGACCGCTTTAACAATCAAATCGGCTTTAGGTTTGGTGTAAAACAGCTCATCTAAGCGCGTCTTCATATTGGCAATCAGTCGATCTGCCTCGGCCATATAAGCCGCTCGTCCCTCGTCACTGTTAGGCAAATAAAACTGCGGGTCGGTACGCATAAAATCAAAGAAATCCTGCAGTTCACCCTCAAACTCCACCTGCTGCATAATCGCACGCATTTCGTTGTGGATTCGCTCAACCTCGCTGAGACCAAGTTCGTGAATCTCATCGGCACTCAGATCAGTGGTAGTAATACGCTTTAACGCATTGCTGTAATAGGCTGCACCATCAGGCAACTTCCAGGCACCAAAGTTACCTTCAGCGCGCTGATCGAGTTGCTCTAGCGCAGCAATTAAATTGCTGTAGGCCGGGGCAAACTGCATAAGCAATGCACTATTGAGCTCAGCCACCAGAGCCTGCTCGACTGACTCATCTAACTGCAGCTTGTCGAGTTTGGCTTTAAAGTCGGCTACCAGTGGGTTTTCTTCATCGGACTCGGCGCCAATGCCGACAATAATATTCTGGCTGTCGCGAATACTGTGGGCAAAGACAAACTTCGGCGCAATGATGCCTTTATCGGCTCGCAGGTTGAGATCCGCAATCAAGTCATCAATTACCTCAGGCACGGCTTTTACTCGAGCAATATAGGCTTTGGCTTCCTCTGCGTCGGCGATTAGGTGCTGATTAATTAAAAAACTCGGAATGCTCGAGTGAGTACCAAACATCTGGTTGACCGGGTAACCGTGATAGCGCCATTTAATGTCGCTGAGACCATTTTCCAGACGCTGCTTGTAAAGCGTTAAACTGAGCGCGGTCTGCTTGTCTAAATCCTCGGCATCGATCTCGTTCAACAGCTCGAGATGTTTTTTACTCAAGGCAACAGAGTCCTCAAACGCTTGCTCGGAGGAGTCATCCCACTCGTCGTAGCGCTCGCGCATACCCAAATAAGTCATATATTCAGGACTGGTTTTGAGGCTCTCCATAAACAGCGCTTCATACGTCTCATTGGCCAGCTCTGTCGCAGACTGTTTTGGCGCGCAGGCGGAAAGCGCAACAGTCGCCAGTAAAACGCCAGTTGCCAACCATGTACTAGTTTTAATCTTCATCAATTTGTTCCTTATTGCTCTTTTATTAAATTTTTAATGTGCCCAATGGTGCCGCTTGGACTTCTCGGCAATGGCTTTCGACGTTGCCGCCGGCATGGCATTGATGTCTAAGCGTTCAAAAAACAGCGGCTCCAGTTTTGACTCACCGCTGGCGACCTCAGACAGATTCGCGACATCATACAGACGACCATTAATCATGGTGTGTGAAATCATTTCACTGAGACGAATATCATCTAACACGCGACCATCTATAATCACCATATCAGCCAATTTCCCGACTTCAATTGAACCAATATCGCTATTCATGCCCAGTGCGATCGCAGCGTCCGACGTCGCGGCTCGCAGCGCCTCCCACGGCGTAAAACCGCCCTGGTTGAGCATCCACATCTCCCAGTGCGCGGCAAGCCCTTCGCGCTGACCATGGGCACCAATCAACACGCGCACGCCAGCGTCTCGCAAGGTTTTGGCGTAACTCGCCACCTTGATATGGTTGTAGTGATCATCGGGGGCGGTAAAGCGTCGAATTGATAACGGCTCGATAATGTAACGTGGCACATAGCGCATCAGTCGGGAGTTCTCCCATACGTTGGTACGATCATACCAGTACTTCTCCCCTTCTAAGCCACCATAGGCAACCACCAGAGTGGGGTTGTAGGCCATCTCCGTCTGGCTCCAAAACTGCGTTAGGTCGCTGTAACCGGTCGCGATATTCAGCGCATGCTCCAGAGTTGTGTGGCCATCGGCCATCATGCTCATATTTTGATATAACTTGCCGCCGCCTTCAGGCACCACCATTAAGCCCAGATCACGAGCCGCTTTAAGCACTTGCTGGCGCTGCTCTCGACGTGGCTGGTTGTAGCTCTTGACCGACACCGCGCCCATCTCTTTAAGCCGCTGCAAATGAAAATAGGCATCGTCGTAGCTGTCAATTTTGGCATGCACGGTGGGTGAGTTAGCGCCGTAGACGATCGTCCCGGTCGAGAATATCCGCGGCGCCAAGATCTGCCCGCTGCGCTGCATCTCAGCGGCGGCAAATATTTCTGAACTGTCATTAGATGGATCGTGAATCGTGGTCACACCAAATGCCAGACTCGAGAGATTTTTCCAGTTTTGTTGTGGAATAATCTCTTCATTGGCCTGTGGCCCATGAGCATGGCCATCAATGAGTCCAGGCACCAGCGTTTTGCCGCTGACATCAATACGCTGCGCACCGGCGGGAATATCGACGTCTCCGGCTTTGCCCACTGCGATGATGCGATTGCCTTTCACCACAACCACACCGTTATCAAGCACTTCCTGACGGTTATCTGCATCGCGCATAGTGACCACTTGGCCGCCGATCAGAGCAATTGTTGAGCTGGGTTTGTCCGCCTTCTGAACAAAACTTAAATTGAGCCCTTCAGATGCGGGCTCAGGTAACGCCTCAGGTGCGCCATCAAGGAAGTTAAAGGCCTGATTGAGTTCTCGGCTGTAAACCGTCGCCGCATGCGACCAATTGAGCGTGCGGCTGTCAGCGGACCAGTGCAGATATTCCCCCGCGCGTTTGGAGACCTGCGCCACCGGCAAGCCACCACTCTCAGTGCCGACGGTCTGTTGGCGACCGGTGCTTAACAGGGGTGCAACAAAGGCATTGTTTTGATGGGTATAGGCCAGCCATTTTGCATCGGGGCTCAGCCGATATTCGGTCACCTTGTCCCCTCTGATCAACTTGCGTTCGTCCTTGCCCTGGAGATTGACACTGACCAGCTCAAGTTCAGTACCCTTGCTGTCGGGAACATAGCTGGTGTAATAGAGGCGCTTATCATCGGCGCCAAAGTGGGCATTAAAACCGCGCTCCATCACCTTGCGCATGGTTTTAGCCTGGCGTTCGGCAATATAAATGCCTGGCTCCATCGACCACTCGGATGACAGCAAATAACCCCCAGTCAAACGGCGGAAGACAACTTTATCAGCGTCAGGCGAAAACGTTGGCTCAACATAGATACCGGGCTCGGTGCTGATGCTGATACCTTTGCCGCCGGAGGCCTTGACCACTTTTACTGCGCCAAGATCATTGTCATCCCAGGTGGTATAAACAATCGACTTGCCATCTCGGGAAAAGCTCGGGTAAAACTCATCCTCGTCAGCCTGCTGAGTCAGACGTTTTACACGGCCACTTTTAACATCCCGGATATACAGCTTACCCAAGGCCTGATAGACGACCTTATCGCCCTTGGGCGACATGCTCGCCCAGCGAATCATCTTCACGTCAAAGCTATCGGGTGCCACATCGACGGCGAAACGCGGCGACTGCTGAACCTGTTTTTCGACTTTGATATGCATCGGAATAATAGCCACATCGAGTGACGCGACATTTAGCTTGTGAAACTTGCCGGCGGTCCAAAATACCAAATGCTCGCCGTCTGGTGTCCAGTCAAAGTAAGCAAAGTTCCCCTCTGAGCCAAAGGTCTCCTGATGGTCGCGCTCCATCTCCGTGGTCAGTCTGCGATCAATGCCCGACTTAAGATCTTTGAGGTACAGTACGGTTTTGGTATCTTCACGCTTGAGGTACGCCAGGTGTTGTCCATCCGGCGAAGGCGTGGCCACGATGGCACCTCCTGCGCCGCCGATGTAGTTGATAATGTCTCCCGAAGCCAGCTCATAGCGCATGATATTGAACAGCTCAGTCGTGGAGTTTTTACCGTACAACCAAGTTTGTCCATCGGTCACATCATCAGTGTAATAAAGGTATTTTCCATCTGGCGAAAATGCCGGATCGGTCATATTTTTTTGCGTGTGCTGACCATAGGCGCGCTCTGTCACCATCACGCCATCACCACCGGAACGATGGTAGATCCATATCTCTCCTGCGGGAATCGAACGAGAGGACATAAAGCCCTTGGTCACGGCAATATAATCACCATCTGGGCTCCAGGTTGGGGTATGCACCAGCGCGGTTTTTTCTGTGGTTATCTGACGTGGGTTTTCACCATTGGCATCCATCACCCATAAATTGGTCGCTCCATCGCGATCGCTGACAAAAGCAATACTTTTACCATCGGGGCTATAAGACGGCTGCATAGTCCAATCGAAACCCTGCACCAGAGGCTGCGCCTCACCGCCCGTAATCGGCATGGTGTAAATATCACCGAGCATATCGAAAGCTATCGTCGTGCCATCGGCACTGATGGTCAGATTCGACCAAGTCGTCTCAGTGGTATCGATGGTGATGCTCCTCATCTCTCCCTGAGGCTGCGTCACATCCCAGAGGTCCACTTGGCTGTCGACGTTTTTTTCTGCAATCAAAACCTCCGCCAAGAGTGGCGCGTTATAGGCAACCAGCGACAGACAGATAGCGACAGCAAAAAGCTGCCGTGAAAGATTGATCATCATGTTGTTACTCCGGGGAAGTAGTCAGCTACTTTTTATTTTAGGAAGACCGCGATATTAACCTAAAGCACACCAAGACTAAAACTATCTGTGCGCTCACAGCAGTCTAAATCGCTCACAGATACGTCGGCTTACGCCACTCAGGTTTGCTACGTTAACTCTGACTAATCGGTTCCATTATCCCCAGCACAATTTTATTGTCACAGGCAAAGCCAGGGCATCTACAGCGCCCCGCTCTATGGTACGATTGGCAATTCGATCAATGACAGAACATCATCAGATGAGCCCACTCGAAGCAATACAGGCCTTTCTCCCGTGCCGCACACCAGACCGCTGGATTGAAAATGCCCTAGAAAACCCAACGCTAATGCTTATCGATCATGCAAACTGTGAAAAAAAGGCAGCCAACACCGCGCTCAGCTTAATTAATCGCTATACCGATAATTTTGAATTGCTCAATAAAATGTCGCGCTTAGCGCGCGAAGAGATGCGTCACTTTGAACAGGTGATCGGCATTATGAAACGCCGCAACATTGCCTACAAGCATGTTACCGCCTCACGCTATGCAACTGGACTAAGAGATCTGGCGCGCAATAGTGATCCCGAAAAGTTGGTCGATGTGCTGCTTATCGGCGCCTTTATTGAAGCACGCTCCTGCGAACGGTTTGCGCGTTTAGCACCACATCTCGATGCGGAACTGGAGAAATTTTATAACTCGTTACTCAAGTCCGAGTCACGTCACTATCAGGATTATTTGAAGCTGGCAAAAACGGTTGCCAGCTCGACTGACGAGGTTGAAAAAAGAATCGCTCTAATCGCCCAGCGCGAACGCGAACTGATCGAATCGCCTGATACCGAGTTCCGCTTTCACTCTGGCCCAGTAGGCTAATTAAACCTCCCGCAGCGGCCGAAAAGCAGTCACATTGTCACACTGCGGCGCGATTCGCCTTATTGCATTCCCCAGTCGCCTCAATAGCTTTGCATTTTTGTCGCCATTAACGCACGATTCTGCGGCACAGCGTTTAGCGCCAAATCATCCCAACAATTAGAGACAAATTTAATGTTCTTCAACACCCGCTTATTATCTGTAAAAGGTTCATTGTCTGCTGCCCAGCAATTTAGTCTGGTCGTTTTATGTAGCGTATTGATGGCCTGCGGGGGTGGCAATTCTGACCCGGTTGACACATCCACATCAGCAGATCAATCGACAGCACAACCGGTTACGGATACACCAGCCGTTGAGGAGCCTGTGACTGAAGAACCGGTCACTGAAGAACCAGTTACTGAAGAGCCTGAACCCATTACTGTTCCCTACGACTCTGCCCGCGCCGGCAAAATAGCTGGCGTCAATATCTGGCAACTGCCCAATTCCCCTGACGGCGATCGCCCTGATCAGTGTTGGCTGGCGGTGGGTTCTGATGCCAGCGGTGAGATTTATATCTCCGGCCATGATCACCAAACCAACTCCATGCTTTATCGACTATATCAATCGGATAGCACAGTGCGCTGGATTGGCGATGCGCGGACTGCATCTGAAGCGGCCAACAACTGGGAAAATGGTGAAACCGCAGAAAAGTTCCACACCCGCCCTATCCATCACGATGGCCAAGTCTATGTCGCGACACTGGACAATTCCAACATGGACAGTGGTTTCCGAAATACCAGAGGCTTCCACTGGTATGGCTACAACATCAGTCAAAACAGCTTCACTGATTTAAGCGCTTCGGAAGCAAATGGTGTCGGCGCAGAGACATTGCAACTGGCCACGATTCAAAAAGACCCCGTCAACAACTTGCTGTACGGCATGTCGATTCCAGAAAATAAACTGGTACGTTATGATATTGCCCAAGGTACCACCACGGTGCTCGGTAAGCCCGACGCATGGCAAGGCTATTTTTATACCAATCGATTTATGTGGGTCGATTCACGTGGGCGTGTCTATACAACAGGTGGATCGTCTAGAGGTCAGTGGAACCAGGGCGAATCTTCTGCAGTCTTTGATCACGTTTGGTACTACGACCCTGCAACTGGCTTTGGTGAACTGCCCGGATTTGAGCTCCAGGGTCCCAATGCAATGGAAGTTGGGCAGTGGGATCGCCAGCGCAAAAATCTTTACACCAGCGATGATCAGGGCAATATTTATCGCTTTAATGATGCCGCAGCGAGCTGGACATTTCTCGGCCGACCCGCTTTTTCAAGCTCACTGAAAACCTGGATTTTTCAGCTCTCCGCCGATGAGGAAAAAATCTATATCGGCCTCAGTGACGGCGCACAACCGAATGCGATTTATGAATATGATATCGCCACTGGCAGCTCTTTTGAATTGCTAAAAATGACCGATCTCGACACTCAATCAGCGGCAGAAAATTTTATAACCGGCTACGACTCATGGGACAGCAAAGGCAGTTTCTACATCGCCAGTTTTAGCATGTATGACAACGACAATGTCTATATGCTCGGCATTAACCCGGTAGAAATTAAACTGCAGAAGGGGCTTATCACTGACCGCATGGAAGTATCTGCCATACAAGACAACGATGGCACTATCCGTGTATCCCGCAGCGGTTCGACCGGCGCACAGCTCGACGTGTTATATGAGATAAGAGGCTTTGATAGCGCTGGAAAATGGGTGGCGACAGGTTACGGAGAGGCGGCTATTGAGGCTCAGCAGAGCAGTTTAAGTATTGATCCTGTAGGCCTAAGTTTGCCAACTGACAGCTCAGCCGCAACGTTCGAATTTGTGATCGTGCCAGACGGCAATGATTACCTGATCGGTGACGACACAGCGGTCGTGTTTATTCAGTAGCCTATGCCGTCATCCTAAGCGAAGCCGAAGGATCTCCTCGTCTCTGCATGAGATCCTTCCACTGCGGCCGGGATAACAGCGTAGTGCGGCGAGAGCCACAAGAAAAAAACTAAAACTCTACGCGTTATCTAGCATTTTCCCGATCGCAATATTGCGCTGATCATCAACCAGCTTAATCATCGGCCGCTGTGACATTATCTGCAGCCAGTCACGTAGACCATCGACCTCTAAAAGGATATCCCAGTCCCACACTTTCTTGGCAATCAGTCGCGCGGTAGTAAAAATATAATACGCGTAAAAATCCACCATGGTGACATTAGCGCCCATCATGTAAGGTGAGAAACTGGCGAGACGATCAACCGCCGCCAACCCCTTCACCATCAATGGTTTGATCTGCTCTGCCACCGCTTGATTGAGTTCAGCACCAAAAAACACGGGACCAACCAAGCGTGCCGATTCATTGCCGACATAGAGCTCGACCACCTTGAATAGCTCTGACATCTTGGCGCTGACAAAGGGGTCAGCTGGTGTCATTGGTTGATCGGGAACACAGTTCTCGAGAAAGCCCAAAATGGCACTGGTCTCACTGAGATAGCCTTCATCCACTTCAATAAAGGGCATCTTGCCCATTGGACTCAATTCAAGATAAGGCTCACTGTACGATGGCGCTATTTCAATTTCCTCAAACTCAAAACCTTTTTCCAACATAAACGCTTTGACCACAGCGTGATAGTTGCTTATCTCGAGACCGTAAAGTTTAATCATTTATCTAACACCTGTGTTATTGAACAATTTTTTAACCGATAAGGAGTCGTGCATAAAAGCTTAGTCTGTTATTAACAACCCTTCATAGTCATCCACAATCGATTGAAATTTTTCCGGGTCTGTTAAGGCCTTTTTGCGGTAGTGGTCTAGGGTCTTTTGCCAATATTCATGATGAGCTGGATTTAACCCATCCCACATACTGTTGCCGGTGGCAATAATCGGTTCTTGCGAATTTTGCGACACATAAATCGCTTCATAGAAACGGTTGTTCTCAAAAATAATCTGTTCCTGTTTTAAACCAAAGCCCTGTTTGATCAATGCGTTGCGCACCGCATAATTCCCATGAACAGAACAAATCAATAGATCAAACGGCAAGGCAGGAAGCGCAGTGCATAGGCTATCAATAAACTGAATGGTTTTGTCGCCACCGACCCCGGCAATGATAAACAGCTGAGATTCAACCTCAGGTACCTCAAGGTCCTTCACATCTTGACACATAACTTGCCAATTAAATTCATCACCCGAAAAACGCCGCTGCAAATCTTTTTCAAGCAACGCCATTTGCGGGCTCAGAATATCGACAAAAACAACCTTGTCAGCCAGCTTGCGCTGCAGCAACGACATACCCAACAAGCCATGATCACAACAGCAGTCCCAAATGATCGAATATTGCCGCTCAAGAATACTATTTAACTGGCTGAGACGACGTCCGAGCTTCACTGGTGTGTGACTAGTCATGTGGGCTGCCGCTGCAAAGAGGTGGCAAGGTTACCGGATAAATACCC
>Ga0115550_1001595_pt1 | contig 16722 bp, 14 predicted proteins | sample COGITO_mtgs_1005_FD_87177 | JGI IMG/M metagenome (GOLD analysis project Ga0115550, IMG submission 87177) | Pelagic marine microbial communities from North Sea - COGITO_mtgs_100511 | ecosystem: Environmental > Aquatic > Marine > Epipelagic | place: Germany:Helgoland, sampling site Kabeltonne... | reverse complement strand
TATCTCCATGGAGACGCCCATTGGTGATGATGAAGATTCCCATCTGGGCGACTTCATCGAAGATACCACCCTGGCCCTGCCAGCGGATGCAGCCACCAGCGAAAGCCTGCGCAACGCGACCCGTGAAGTGCTGGCCGGTCTGACCGCCCGTGAAGCCAAGGTACTGCGGATGCGTTTCGGGATCGACATGAACACTGACCACACCCTCGAGGAAGTGGGCAAACAGTTCGACGTTACCCGTGAGCGTATTCGCCAGATCGAAGCCAAGGCGCTGCGCAAGCTGCGTCATCCGAGCCGCTCGGAAGTGCTGCGCAGCTTCCTGGACGAATAGTCCCTAGGTATCTGCCCGAGTTGTCGTCTCAAAAGCCCCGCCATGCGGGGCTTTGTTTTATTCGGGTTTCACGAAGAGGCCAGGGGGACAGACATATTGATAGCCGAGTGGACAAAATGTCGCCAAGTGATTGATCTGCCTATGGACTGACTAGCAGACATCCCCTATAATCCACGCCGCAAACCAACATTCTGGCCCCTTAGCTCAGTTGGTTAGAGCAGTCGACTCATAATCGATTGGTCGCCCGTTCAAGTCGGGCAGGGGCCACCAAATTCAGAAAGGCGTAGCAGGTTAGTAACCGCTACGCCTTTTTCACATCTATCGTTCATAAGTGCACTTCTGAGTCTACCTAAGGTATGCCTACCCACTTCATGTGCACTAGACAGTGCCATGCAAATTATCACAGCAGAAAACTTTCATCGGTTTGAAACCAAGGATCGAAATCTAGTTTCATGCTTTGATACGTCTCATAGGCAACGTACTAAGCTCACAACCCTCTTTACCACTCCAAGTGGTGGGGTAACACGAGCGCGGGGTCTAAGAGCTCGTGTGGCGTTATACAGCTCGGGATAAGCTTTTAGCTCCTCAGTGGAAATTGAGTAAGCTGAAACCAGCGGTTGTTTCGCCAAAGACCAGAGCTAATTTCGTTCTCCCTCATGCCCACTAACTATTTGAATTGAAACAATAAAAATTGAGTTGCTTATAATTATTTAGTACGGTAGGCTGAGAAAGCTCTTTAGCGTTGGACGTATTGCGTCTTGTCGGGTGATTAGCCAGACACCAATTTATTGAGCGTTTTTAGGGTTGCGAAAGTGTCGCAACCCGAACTCGTTCCTCCTTCAGGTTGCGACACTTTCGCTTCCTCTAGTAAAGAGTTGAGCCCGACAGCTCTGCCGTCGGGCTCTTACTAGGTAAAGTTATGTCGGTTATCGAAGAGTTGGCTACGTTCTTACACCAGAGTGAGTTAGACGTTCGTCTCTTTCTGCAAAATGCCCCTCGTAAGTACAAAGTCTACAGAATCCCCAAGCGCACAAATGGGTTTAGAATCATAGCCCAACCAACTAAAGCGTTAAAAATGTATCAGCGTGCATTGATGCAGCTTTATCCGCTGCCAGTTCACGATGCTGCTATGGCCTATCGCAAGGGTAAAAGTATCCGAGACAACGCCTTTGCACATGCCCATAACCAATACCTGTTGAAAATAGATCTTGAAAATTTTTTTAACTCAATTACACCTACGCTTTTCTGGAATTGCATAGATGAATGTTTAGTCGATGTCCCCAAATTTTCCTCTGCACTAGATAGATTTTACGTAGAGAAAATTTTATTCTGGCAACCAGTAAAGCGTAGCAAAAAAACGTTGATGCTAAGTGTTGGGGCTCCCTCATCTCCAGCGGTTTCTAATTTTTTACTATATAGATTTGATCACCTCTTGACAGAAGAGTGTCAAAGATTGGGCATAGTTTACACTCGATATGCAGATGATCTAACTTTTTCAACTAATATAATGAATATTCTAAAGTTACTGCCAGCATTGATTCAGACACTGCTGAGGAAATTATATAATAACTCCCTGAGTTTAAATAATGGAAAGACTGTATTTTCATCAAAGGCACATAATCGTCATGTAACTGGTGTTACGATTAACAACCAAGGAGAATTATCTCTGGGACGTGAGCGTAAAAGATTCTTAAAACATCTGATAAATCAGCATAAATATGGATTATTAGATGAAGTAGAACTTGGATATTTACGCGGCCTACTAGCCTTTGCTAATCATATTGAGCCACAGTTCATCATCGGGATGAAAAAGAAATACACTGCTGACTTAATAAATAGTATAACAGGAGCTATTAATGATTAAACAACTCGAAAGGAGAGCTCGGGGAGGTGATTTACTTGCTGCATTTTCTCTTTATCAAACTTACTCTCAGATGGGAGAGAATTTTGATCAAAAGGAAGCTGATAAGTGGTTTGAGTATTGCTGGAGCTATCTACAATCCCGTGAAGTTAAAGAAAGAAATATAACTATACCTAAGAATAAATTTCATCTTCGTTCATTGACGTTGACTGACTTTCGACGTTTTTCACTATTAGATGTACGATTTGAAGATGATCTCACAGTCATTATTGGCGGTAATGGTCAAGGGAAGACTAGCATTATAACAGCCATCGCAAAAACCCTAAGTTGGTTCACTGCAAACATATTAAGAGAGGATGGTGCAGGTCAAAGACTGAGTGAGATGACTGATATTAAAAATGACTCGCAACTAAAATACTCTGATGTTAGTAGTAACTTTTCTTTTGGTAAGGGATTAAAAATCATATCTGTTCGGCTATCAAGATCCGCATTAGGAATGCCGACTCGAAGAGATAGTATTGTAAAGGAGGCTAAGGATGTTTCTGATATATTGAGAGTGGTTAATGCAAAAAAAATTGTAAACTTACCAATTTTTGCACTCTATTCTATTGATAGATCGCATCCATTTATTAAACCTATAAAAGATAGTGGAGAGTTAAGGGAAGGGCGTTTTGATGCTTATACGAATGCCTTATCTGGCGCTGGCCGTTTCGACCATTTTATAGAATGGTTTATTGCTTTACATAAGCGTACAGTAGATGATGCGACTACATCTATTGAGATTCTACAACAACAAGTTAACGATCTAAAAAAATCTATTGATGCGGGACTAGTCTCTGTAAAACCTTTACTTGATCATGCAAAAGAAAAGCTCGATGAGGCATTATTAAAAACATCACTAAATCAAGATGGCGATTCTTTGCCAGACCAATTGCAGAAAAAATTAATAATTGATGCAATTAGTAGAAGCATTCCAAGTATCAGTGATATTTGGGTTGAAACGGCTTCTGGCTTTGATGTGGTTAAGTTAACCAACGACGGTCACAACGTAACAGTAGAGCAACTTTCAGATGGCCAAAGGATTTTCCTTAGTCTAGTAGCCGATCTCGCTAGACGAATGATCATGCTGAACCCACGTTTGGATAATCCATTTGAAGGTTCTGGCATTGTTCTGATCGATGAGATTGAACTTCACCTTCATCCCCAGTGGCAGCAAGATATAATAGAAAATTTGCGGACAATATTTCCAAATATTCAATTTATTATTACTACCCATAGTCCTATCGTACTTTCAACGGTCGACAAGCGATGCATTCGACAGTTCGATAATGAAGATAACAGTGACTCAATATCTTTACCTACCCCTACGTTCCAGACTAAGGGTGTAATGAACTCAGATATTCTAGAGCAAATAATGAGAGTTTTTTCCACACCACCTCGCATTGCTGAGTCTCATTGGGTTAGTGACTTTGAAGAGTCTTTAGAACTTGATATTTATGAGGAAAATTCAAAAGCTAAAGAGTTATATGGAAAAATAAAAGAGCATTTCGGAGTGAATAGTAATGAGATTAAACGATGTGATAGTTTAATCAGAATAAAAAACTTAAAGCTTAAGGTATTAAATAAGAATAAAGAGAAAGGCCTATAAATATGAAGAAGTTAGAAAGGTCTAATGCACCAGCCTGTTTAGCCAATTTAGTTAGTGGCCGTGATGGTTGGGATTCAGCGGACAAGGCTCAGATATGGGAGGCTCTCGACCTTATGCAAGGTGGATTTTGCGCATATTGCGAGTGTCAATTGGGTCGCATGCATATTGAGCATTTCAAAACAAGATCTAGTTATAGAGATTTGACTTTCGATTGGAATAATTTGTTTGGTTCTTGTGGTGACTCATCTCAAAAAGGTGGCTGGTTACGATGTGGAATCTATAAAGATAATGGTGCTGGGACATATGATCCGGAACTATTGATTAAGCCTGATATATCTAACCCATCAGACTATCTTCTTTTTTTGACAACAGGAACTATCCGTCCTAATGCTAACCTCAGTGAAAAAAATAAACTTATCGCTACAGAAACGATTCGAGTATTCAATCTAAATAATGACTCTACATTGTTCGGGCGTAGAAAGAATGCCATAATGGCTGAGCTTCATGAAATAGAAGTCTTTTACGACATAATAGCTGATCTAACGGATGATGAACGCAATGAACTATTACAGGATGCTTTATCGAGAATAGAGTCGCTAGAGTTCAGCACAGCATTAATTCATGCATGGAGTTTCAACACAATGTATTAACATGACAACTAATATTAATACATTGTGCTTTTCAACGTTTGCAACCATTTCTGCAGTGCTCATTCCATGCTTATGTTTAGTCCATAATACTTTTTTGCAATAGCATTACTATTATTTCCTATATATTCAATGGCCATTTTCTTTTTCTTGTCAGTTGACATGGCCTTGGCCAAGCTATGCATTTCATAATGGTCAGATAAAAGTCTTATCTCTTGGTTATTAAAAAACCAATGGCAATTATCTTTATGGCGGCTCCCTGCTACATAGCTATTTGCCCTGTCCATACCATTTGTCCAATATACAAAAACATCACCATCAATAGTTGTGCCCTGGCTGGCATATACAGTTAATGCATAACCAAGAGCAATTGGTAATCGTCCATCTTCATTTTTATAATCGAAGTCATTGAATGTAATGTACCGACCATCATCTAAGTCTACACCAAAGTCAATGCGGCCATCGTTGGCTTTAACATGTTTAATAGTTCCAAATGTTCCATTAGACACTTGTAGTCGATAATCATTTTTGCAGAATTTAATACGGTCTCCTGCCGCAAATTTATATCTACATCTATGCTCTGATACTATACAATCGACCTCAACATCATTGAGGTCGACACTCCCCTCGGCTTGAAGTATCTTTCGAACTTGGTCTGAGAGTAGATTTACATCTGCCCACTTCTGGGCTAATAACAAGTTTGATTTATCAGGGTTGGCAAGTCTGAACTGGTTCCACGCTTGAACCATTGAGTTTTTAGTCTCATGGGCGTCACTACAAAAATTCAGTAACCCTCTTCGCCTAAAAGCCTCTAATGCCGCTTCCGATTCCCCATCCCTTAATTGCATTACAGCCTCCCGAGCCCAGCTTTCACGCTGTCGCTTGATGGTTTCAATGCGGCTGCAATTTAATCGGCGCGATAGATACCTTAGACAGCCACCATGTTCAATAGAGTCCAGTTGCTTATCCTCACCGACCAGTATGACCTTGACATTATTTTCGACGGCAAGGTGTAACAACTTATGTAGCTCTCTGGTTCCTATCTGCCCAGCTTCGTCGATCACCAAAACATCAGCAGTAGAAAAGTGATTACGCTTTCGCTCATAGTCGGTTAGAAGTTTAGCGATCGTAAATGATGGAATGCCAGACTCTTCTTGCAGATTGTCCGCTGCACGTTTCGCAATTGTAGCGCCAATAACCGCATAGCCGCTGGATTGGTAGGCATGTCTTAACGCAGCCATTGCGGAGGATTTTCCTGCCCCAGCCGACCCCTGCAAAATACCCAAGTCGCCATTGCAGCACACATCCATAAGTGCCGCCCGTTGCTCCTGGCTTAGCGCGTAGCCACAACCTTTTTCCAGGAGGTTAATGGCTGCCTGTACGATGGTCTCTGTCAATTTCAGCTCATTACGTGCAAACAGTTCGGTAGCTAGGGCGACCAGTTCCTGTTCCACCCGCAACATTTGCCGAGTCGTAAAAAGCTGGCTGTGCCTCTCATCTATACCTATCGGGATCAACTCTTCATCAGCCAATACTGATGCGGCAAAATTTTGGATTTCCATCGTTGGTAGACATGAACTTTGTAGCTTCTCTGCAATTAACTGGTATAGGTCTTGTACCCTGAATACGGCTACTCGTTCAGTCAGTGCTGAGCAAACATCCTCAATACAAAGCTGCTCTGAGACCCGCATTCCAACCAAACGATGACATCTTTGGGAGTCAATGAAATCAGTAGTTACACCCAAACCATTCAGTTCTGATTGCCACCTTTCAAGTAGTACAGAACGCTCAACCAGCTCCTTGGTCCGACGGGTAAACAGTTTTACTCTGTCACCGATACAGCTGGCACTGCTTGCAGCTGATACCTGTGTCAAACTCTCGGCAATGGCATTTGCACGTTTTGAGAAGTGCTGAGAAATATAATCTGGTACACATGAAAGACAGAAACTCGCCCCATCAGATTCCACGGCAAGGCCTAGCCGATTTAGCTGATAGGCCAGCTCTGCACGGTAGGTTGCGCCAGCTGCTTTTTGCCAAAGATATAGATCGCGGCTAATGATGGTTCCCCAGCCCCCATCTGACAGTGGAGCTATATTAGCGACCAATGAGTGGGTGTGTAGCTGCGGATCGAGATCCCGAGATGTCTCGTGTTCGAACGTAGCGACAACCAGTCCATCGACTTGTTCGCGCCGTTGGCCTGCATGTTCTCTGCGCGTAAACGCTGCGTGATTTTCAAGAAACGAGATTGCTCTTTTGACGGCGACCAACTGCGCATCACTGATTTTTTCACGCAAAGTTTGATCGGCGGCAGCCCAGACAATACTCACCGATTTGGGGGCGGAGAAAGTTAAATCCCATCCTGGTTGATGCGTTTCACCTGGAGTGGCGCACAATGGTTCTTTTCCACTAGGATCAAAACCCTTCATAATATTATGGTATTCTCCCAATATTTCTTTGTTGTGTATCCCTAGCAAAATGGCACCTTTGCCAATCCAGATCCCGGCAGACTTGTCATCCGCCAGGTAATAATCCTCGTCGACGTAATACCCAATGTGGCTAATCGCATGCACTGATAGCATAAATTAATTCCCCTTCAATCGCCCATTTCTTGTTGTTGGTTGTGTCGCTTTTGAGCTGCGCTGGAGCAGCCAATCAGCAGCAACATGGCTTTTGGCTATCACATTCAGTTTTGGGTAGGGCCACTGGAGCTTATACACTGCATTCCAGCCAGAACTAGTGATGTATCCAGTAACTCCTTGTGGGGTTGATTGCGGCAGGTTTACCAGATCAGACGGGGTTACGAGCTGCCAGGTTTCCTTATGCCAGCTTGCAGCTTGCCCTTGATTCTCGGAATAGGTGGGCCGTTCGTAGATCGCTTCACCAAATGCTTTAGCCGCGTATTCAGCCACGCCGCCTGTAGCGCCACAGCGGAGCGCAATGATCGTCGAAAATAGGTTCAACATGGTGTCAGTATCATGCTCACCGTATGCTTTATGTAGCTGTGAAATAGACTGAGTTCCGGCTAAAGTTCTGCATCCTTTAGAGCGACCAATACTCATCCACTCTTTCAAGCTGTCATTTTTTGGCAGGTTTCCGAGTTCATCGAGCACTAGCCAGGTGCTAGTCGCCTCATAATCAGGCTTAGCAGTAACAATCGAGGTCATGAGTCCCATCATCGCGTTGCACAGGGGAGCACCGACGTATCTAAGCTCGGGATGGGCCTGTATGATAATTTTCTTAATTTTTGGTTCTTTGCCACCAAGCCAGTCTCGAATAGAAAACAATTTTTTCCCTGTACCTGTCCAAGCCTTTTCCAGGGAATACAACCAAGCGGCATCCGTCATAAGTGTCGATATGAAACCGTGGGTTGTTTTCGATTTATCTTTAACAAATCTAGAAGCGCGCTCATAGTGCTTGTCCAATGCTGATCGAAGCGAGAGAGTATCTAGTGACAAGTTCTCAATCACTTGCTGCCAGCCCCAATTACCACACCCATTTGTGCTACTGACGGCTAAAATCCCTGCGCAAAATTGCGCGTGCACCGTTAGACCACATCGGATCCTCAGCCCGCTCAGCCACCAATATTTTGGCAATCAGCTCGAAATCTTCGGTAAACCTCAGATCTTTAGAGATGTCCCATATAGCTGAGCGCTCATCCCATGGTGCGATCAGAATCGCATCGGAAGGGTCATAAAACAGCTCAGTAAATTCGCGTTTTTCATCATAAATAACAACCATATCCCCTTTGTTTACGATTTGGCCTAAAATCGTCTTGATTACCACTGATTTACCTGACCCTTGCTGACCGAATACAAATAAATTACCCTCGGCCTCTTTTCTGCTCAACATAATATCAGGGTGTACGGCAACACCAGAGCGTTGGTTTTTTCTCAGGTGGCGCAGCTTTAGTCCTATTTGTAAGCTGGCATTCTCATATAGGCTCGGGCCATTAACTTTAATAAGACTTTTACGGCCACCAGGTATCCATAGAACAGCTTTTGTAATAGCGAACGAAAATAATGACGAGACACCAAAAAAAACTATGGTTGTCAGTAATATTTCGTTACGGATGCCATATATGTCCAACAGTTCAACATAGTGTTCTAACTGTGCCCATGAGTGCAGAGTAACTAGCGCCCATACCCCTTCACCAAGCCGAGCTACATGATCAGAAAAATCCCCCAAATCGCTAGTTGGCCAGAGAAGATTTATTTGTATGGTCTGGCCCACCGCTACCAAGAAAAGAAATAGCACGACCATTAATCCCCATTGTTGATATTCAATTGAGGGAGGAATATTTTTCATCTTATTATCTCCTTGCCTAGGGCTGTGTTTACCTGCCTCACAGCTGCTGTGCGCTCAGCTTCCGAAAGACCCACTGTGGCAGCACATATTTCGAATGTTTTGAGTAGTAGCTGTTGTTCCAGTTTTGAGAGCAACAGCATCAGATTTTGTTGTTCATGGTGATTAGCCCAGGCTTGGCGAACAACCTCCGCTATAGTCGTCTTTTGTTCCTCAGCCGAGCTCACCAAATCTAGGTAGTCCCGCATCGAAAAACGTACCGTCACAGCCCTCTGATTTGGTTGTTTCATTTGCCCCCCTTTGAAATCATTGATTTCTTCAGTAATGACGCCAATTTTATTTTTATTTTTCTGATAGCCGAAACCATGTTTGAAATCATTGGAGTGCCACATAAACAGGGGCTTTCAGAAGAATTTATGGGTATTTCGATTGCACTTACAGTGCATGGGGTCTGATTTCCACCTAATTCTTTTATGACACATTCACGATATCGTGCAACAGCAACCATTGCGATAATACTATTGTGTGTAGAAAGCGAATCATGAGAGATTACAAATTCTCGACAATGAGATCTTTGCAATTTATCTATGATTAACCTAAGTACATCAGTATGACAAGTGATGTCTAATTCAACCATTGCAAGATTTTCTGCATAACAAAGTGCACCTGCAATCAAAAATGCTACTGTTTCTTCATTATCATTCGAAATACGACTTAACGAATTCCAATATTGCTCCATGAGCAGCTCAGCATAATATTGACACCGCGGGGATGAACTCATAGCGAAACCTCCATTTTGCTCCTAGATTGAATCCATTGTTCTATAACTGCCTTCTCCCAGCCGACTAGCCGAGGACCTAACAAGACCGGATCCGGAAGAATCCCTGCCTGGCGCCATCTCCACAGCGTCGTCTTGCTGACGCCAAGCTCATTAGCTAGTTGTGCCGGGCGTATAATTAGTTGTAAAGCCATGATATATCTCTCTTTGTTGTGGGTTCCAAGCTATTATCCCAGCCCCTATCATGCTTTTCGCCTGTCACGGCGTAGATAACTCTGTTGACAAAAAACGGCTCGAATCGCTATCTTCGATGCTAAGCAAATCATGGGGAGCGGGGTATGCTTGGAGACGGTTCGCTAAATGATGCAATAATGCAACTTTCAAAAAAGGTTGATGAAATAATTAATGACAGTAGCAACCTGAACAATAACCAAATTTCAGATGGCCATTTTAAAAACCATGTCCCTGTGGCAGATTTTTTTGATTCTGTTTTCATCGATCATAGAATTATTAGATTAATTAACATTATAAATAGCGAGTCAAATGAATACAATCAAACTAAAAATCCAACTTGGCCTAAAAATACAAACGTATCCATAGGTGACTTTCTCAGAAAATATAAAAGAATACAGAAGGCAAAAGATATAACCTCACGCGCGATAAAACTTTTGAATATGCATAGATTTGATGACAGCATGTTACAAAATTGGAATGGATCTTCAGAAAAAGATTATTTAAACGGTTTTTATATTTTGCTAGGTGATATTAAGAACTTTACAAAATCTAGCAAAAAAATAAAAAGAAAAACGTATGGTTACACCCCCGACTTCTGTGCTTTTTGTTGGCGACTTGTAAATAAAGTAGAGTTTATTGGTGACTCTAAAAGAGAGTCAGAATCAAAAAAAATAGAAGAAGGACGAGTGAGAGGGCATTACTACTCAAAACGTTACTGCTTTGAACATCATCCTAAAAGAAAGAACTCAAAATATCATCATGCTAAATATTCCTTGCTTTCAGCTATCAAGAAGTTAGATTATAATTTTGGTAATTTCCTTCCAGTTCCGGGAGAAAACAATGAAATTACTCCAGATTTATTTTATTCAGCGACAGCTAGGTTTGTAAAAAAAGTGCACATAATTAATTCTAAGGAGAATGAACACGAAGTAAGTGATTGGAGAGAGCGAGCAAACCTTATAAAAGAAACAGCCAACAAATATTATCACAATGCATTCTTACAAATACAAAATGTCAATGTTAACGATTTCAAATCATGGAAAGATTGGTTTTATGCAGTTATTCAGTCTCTAGATTCCCCCATAAAAAGCGATTATCAAAAAGTCTCGTCAGAAGAAAAAGATGCATCTACTTGGGATAGCACTTTTACTGAATGGGAAAAAAAACAAAATGCTGATGCAGTTGCCAGTGACTCTATTGGCGAGGATGTGTTATTGAATATTTTGCACCGCTTTGAATGTGTAAGTAAAATAAATAGTTTTCCTCAACCTAGAGGGCCACAAAAAGGTACCGTTAAAAAAAATGATGTTCTAAGAGAAAACTTGATGCAATTAGCTAATGAAAGAATTGAAAATGGAATGAAAATCAATGGTTCTCAAATAGCCAGAGACCTTGGTATTTCTAGACAACGTGTCAGCAAACTTTTAAAAGAAATGGGAGTCCGCTGATAATATTTAACCTCAATTATTCATCACTTCTCAAATTTTAAAGGTAACTCTGCGCCAACAAAGCATAACAAGTGACTTTCCCATAGTTCCAAAGCTCGCCGCTTTTCTGGCAGGTATTCGTAGCGGTCATAATGCCTGCTGGACACATCATTAAGGGCATGATTTTGAAGGCGATCTCGTAAATCTTTGGCTATACCAAGCTCCCCCATTAGCGTCTTGCAAGTACGGCGAAAATCGCGTGGGATGAAATGTGCAATCTCGGTGCGTTTGCGGTAACGATCAATAGCTTGGCTCAGTGAGGCCATCGGCATTGATTCGCTCGGTTTAGTGGCGTGGGCAAAGATAAAGGGGCTATTCGCTGTTGCTGCTTTCTGTTCTCTAAGCACCCGCAGGGCGCTCTCAGTGAGAGGGATAAGGTGCGGGCGGCCATTCTTGGAAAGCTCGGCTGTAATGGTTAGGGTCTTGGCTTGCCAGTCGATACTTGCCCAGCGTGAAGCGGCGAGTTCATAGGGGCGCTGGCCCCCCGTGAAGAAACAAAGCCGGATCAAGCTGCGCAACGTCAATCCTAGGTTGGTAGGCTGCTCCATATCTTCGAGCAACTGGCGAGCCTCGGCCCACGTCAGGAAGCGCTCTCCAACACGTTCAGCAGCCTTCTGCTTGGGGATGGCGGCCACAGGATTTATTACCAAGCCGAATTTGGCATCGTCTATGAAGTTGGCGGGGTCGTTGTCATGTTGTAGCCCATGATTGAAGGCTGCCATCAGGTAACTTCTGACACGATTCGATTGAGTGGCAGCACCACGTCGGATCATGTGAGCCAGAATGATTTTAATGTCGTGCGGGGTCACGTCCTTTGCTTTAGTCATGGGTTTCAGATGCGGGTATGTCTCTTTTTCCAGCGCCAGCAGCACAGCGGCATGGGTGCGCTTGCCGTCCTTCCTCATCTGTTCGGTATAACTTCGGAATAGCTGCTCGACAGTGCCCTGCTGCTCATGCTGTCGCCTAGCCTGTTCCTGCTCTCCTGCTTGCCGTTCGAGCTCGTTTTTGGGGTCGAGGCCATCACGGATCATCTGGCTAAATGCTTTGGCCTTGTCGCGGGCCTCGGCCAGCTTCAGATTGGGGAAGTCACCTAGTCGAACGAAGGCCCATTTGCCCCCTCTTTTGTAACGAAATACAAAAACTCTGTTCCCGCTGGGGTGTACCTGAATGCCTAACCTGCCAGTACCACGAGTGCGGGTATCGTCAAACCTGTAATAGGGGGTATTTTTGGCAGGCAGTGCAGTAATTTCATTGTGCGTTAATGGCATGGTAGATGAGTCTCTATAAGTGCACTTAAGCGGAATTTAAGTGTACTTGCGAGTGCACTTAAGATGAGCCTCTATGCTATTCAGTGACACGAAATGAAGCAATGTGATTTTTATATATATGTATTTATAGTGTTTTTTCTGACTTTTGGAATGTTGTGAGTCACAATGAAACAAAATTAACTACGACTCATAATCGATTGGTCGCCCGTTCAAGTCGGGCAGGGGCCACCAAATCCAGACAACGCCGCTCATCATGAGCGGCGTTGTCGTTTCTGGCGCTTACCATCGCCGATCCAGATCTGTGGCGTAGAGCGCCATGGCGCGTCGATAAGGGATCAGATCGGGAGCGGTTGTCGTCTCTGCCAGCACCGCCAGCAGGCTCTCCATTCCCTCCTTGTGGCGCCCCAGGTTGTAGCAAACCATGGCGCGAAATATCTTGAACTCACTGGCATTCGGGAAGCAGGCCAGACCCTGCTCGAAGGCTGCCAGCGCCTCCGGATACTGTCCTGTGGTGCGATAAGAGCTGCCAAGGCCGAGCCAGGCTCCGCGCCCTCACCCGCCAGCCCCAGTGCGATGGCCCGCTGATAGAGGGGGATCGCCTGTGCCTCTCGCCCCAGGTTATCGTGCAGGCCAGCCACTTCATAATGCAGCTCGGCGTTTTGCGGATGCTCTGCGAGCTGAAGCAGGCCGTGTTGACGAGCCTCTTCGATCCGTCCCTCGGCTTTCAGATTTTGTAGCTGTTCCATATGCGCTCCTGCATGGGAATGTCGACTCAGTATGCCTGCGAGTCGGCGACCGGGAAATGACTGATGGCGCACTATCGTGTGGGTGCAAGGGGCAGTTGAGATGGCCCCACATGAGCAGGGCCTCCTGCCCGGATGGGAAGGAGGCCCTGCTGGTTGGTAGCAACCTGAAAGCGTCGCAACCCCTTGGGGTTTACTGGGCGTTCAGGCTGTAGGTCAGTGTCTGATCGTTGAAGCGGACCACATAGGCTCCCACCACCGGGGTAGTGATATCGGCACCGGTCAGCTCGGCGACGCCATCCTTGTTGGTATCCCCGTAGTTCTGGCTCCAGTCACCCTTTACATCGAACTTGAAGCGCTGGTTGGTTTGGCCATCGAAGGTGACTCGTGCTTCCCACTGATTGTCGGCGACCAGGGTCATGGCAAGAACACCCCAGCCGTTCGGGGTTCCGCGAAAGTGCAGGGTCGGCAGCTCGCTGGTGTAGGCGCCACTGCCGTCGGTCACGTTCACGGTCGCGCTGGCACTGGCTGTCAGCCCTTCTGTATCGGTGACAGTGACTGTCACTGTGCGGGAACCCAGGGTATCGAACTGGACAGTCTCTGTCTTGCCGATGCCACCGGTGGACCAGCTGTAACTCGCCACACCGGCATCATCGGTGGAGCCTGAGGCGTCAAACACCAGGCTCTCACCCAGCTTGACGTTGGGGTTTTTGGGCGAGATGACCGCAACTGGCGCCTGGTTATTGTTCAATGCAGTGACCGTGTAGCTGAGATCGCTCTCCTTGAGAGCGATACGATACTGGCCTGCACCATTGAAGTAGATATCCCTGGTGCTGCCCTTGTCGGCAATGCCGTCCCCTTCGTTGTCACCGTAGTTCTCGGTCCAGTTGCCAAACACATCGAACTTGAAGCGCTGGGCACCGCTGGTGTCACCGGCGCCGGTGAAGTTGATGATGGCCGACCAGATGCGGTTGTCATCCACCTGCATTGCCGTGTTGCCCCAGCCATTATGAGTACCGCGCAGGTTCAGGCTGCTGAATCGGTTACCCGGTATGACGCCACCGCAAGGGGCTGCCTTGGTACAGCCGGCCAGGATGGCGGCGGCCTTCATGCAGGCCAGGTTCAGGCTGGCCTTGCCGCTGCCGTCGACCTTGATGTAGGCGCCGCTGCAGTAATCATTGCCACTCAGGATGTTGCAGTACTCGCCAGCGGGCAGTCCGGTCTGGACCGAGGCCACCAGGTTGCCGCTTTCGTTGTTGATGGCGACGAAACCTTTGTTACCCCGACCGAAGGCAATCTGGTTGTTGCCGTTATCCCACCAGTTGTTGACCGGCAGATCCTTGGTCTGGTTGTGGAACATGGCCATGTTCATGATCTGTGGACGGCGTTGTTCACAGTTCCACTGGGTATCGGAGCAAGGTGTGCTGCCAGGGGCGCCCTTGTCGGTTTCGTAGGTACCCATGTTCTCGAAGCGATATCCCGACATTACCTGCTTCCAGCCATAGGGCCAGGCCATCATGAAGACGTTGGCCAGCTCATAGCGGGCACCGTTCATGAAGGTGAGCATGCCGCCGCCACCGTGACCGCGCTCGCGGTCGTGGTTGACCACGAAGATGAAGGACTTGTCGGAAGGGAGCAGGCCCCAGCTCTCTCCCAGGGTCTTGAGATTCTTGATCTTGCCGTTGAAGTTGGCAGCGAGATCGGTGCCGTACTTGAACTCGGTGACTGTGTCGATATGGGTGTAGCGATTGGGCTGGATCTCGGCGGATTCACCACCTGCGCCGATCACTTCCAGATAGGCTTTTGGGGAGCCTGCCTTGACGAGGATTGCCTTCACATCGGCAGGGGCCATGTGTTTGGCCGCGTCAACCCGAAAACCCGCAACTCCCCAACCGAGCAGGGTCTTCATATAGGTGGCAATCTGATCTTGCACATAGGGCGACTCGGTTTTCAGGTCCGGCATCCCGTAGAGCGCGCCATTCCAGACGTTGTTGCTGTCACCGTAGTTGGTGATGTCACCGCTATGGTGGAAGTCGTTGTAGCCGAACTGGGGATACTGATATTGCCCCGAGTTGTAGCTGCCGCCGCCGGTGGCGGTCCCCGTGCCCGATGCCAGCTGGTTGAAGACGGCATCGGCGTAGATCTTGACCCCGGCGGCGTTACAGCGGGCGATCATGCTCCTGAGCTCCGCCTCGTTGCCGCCGAAGCTGTTGAAATTTTTGAAGCTGACAGGTTGATAGACGGTCCACCAGACCTGGCTTCCTTGCTTGTGCTCGGCAGGCGGCGTGATCTGAACGCTTCCGAATCCCTTGGGGCCGAGGACATTCTCGCACTCGTTGGCGATGTCGTTGAACTTCCATTGGAACAGGTGAACCATGACGCCTTCGGCGGTGGCAGTGTGGCTGAATGAGCTCAGGACCGCAGTGAGCATGGCAGTTCGAAACAGTGTGTTGTGCATGACGATTTTCCCTTCGATTTTGCTGTTATTGATGTATCACTGTCTGAATGTCGAACGGACAACGAACAATCTTCGTTCGGCTCAGTAGCATCAATGAAATCGATCTGGTTGAAAATCAAACAATTTTATTTAGTTAATAATTGTGAATGAAAATGCTTTCATGCGCTGTTTGAACGGTTATCGATGACAAGGTATGAGGCTTTCCAGCGTCGGAATCATCCGGTATCGACACTGGTGTTAAGCAGGGGAAGGATGACTGGGTATGCAGGTGGGAGTATGCCGATGCAGCATGGCCGCATCTAAATGGTGTCGGGATACGGGCACCCGGGGAGGATGCCCGTCTGGGTCAAGAGTGCGGCTCTTGCCGGACTGTTGCGGTCCGCTGGCGCATCGGCAACATGCGAGCCACCAGGTTGCTGCGCTGACGCCAGGAGGTGAACGCCAGGGCCGTCAGGTGCAGAGCAATCAGCCCCTGCAGCACCCAGGTACACCAGACGTGCCAGTCATCGGCACCCAGCTCAAACCCCGTCTCCGTGTTCTGGAACCAGCCGCTACCTGCGGTGGCCAGTACGGTCAGCCAGAGCGCCCATACTGCCAGTTTGCCGCTGCCATGATGACCGGGGGCGGCCGGAGCACGTTCCCGCAGCTCCACGGCCTGCTGGCGAAAATCTTCCCGGCTCGGGATCAGGGCTCGCAACCGGGCATGGTCTTTGGCGAAAGAGAGTCCCCATAGCAGGCGCAGGACAATCAGTGCCATGGCTGCGTACCCCAGCCATTCATGCCACTCCTCTCCGGCTTCGTTGAGCCAGAGATTGCCGACACAGGCAGCCGCCACACCCCAATGGGTGAGGCGGACCAGACTATCCCAGTGAAAGGGATCAGCCTTTTTGCTTGGCATATTTGTGGTACTCCTTCTTCAGGTCATTGACCTTGGCCAGGTGCTCGCGCGCCTTGGCCTCGTCACC
>Ga0115550_1001588_pt1 | contig 16792 bp, 9 predicted proteins | sample COGITO_mtgs_1005_FD_87177 | JGI IMG/M metagenome (GOLD analysis project Ga0115550, IMG submission 87177) | Pelagic marine microbial communities from North Sea - COGITO_mtgs_100511 | ecosystem: Environmental > Aquatic > Marine > Epipelagic | place: Germany:Helgoland, sampling site Kabeltonne... | reverse complement strand
CACGCCTCTAGCGTGACGACCTCTGTGTCGGGGTGGCAGGATTCGAACCTGCGGCCTCCACGTCCCAAACGTGGCGCGATAACCGGGCTACGCTACACCCCGAATTGATTATCTAAATATCTTAACAATAGATATTAAATTACTTATAAAAATGATTCCATTAAATGAAATCTCTTTTTGGGTGGTCACGCTTCTAGCGTGACGACCTACACGTCCCAAACGTGGCGCGATAACAACGCCGTTGGCTTTGCAAACCGGGCTACGTCCTGTCACGCATTTCTGAGTGATACACCAGAGTTGATTAACTGTTGTTAATTTATTTTTTGCGGAGAGACAGGGACTCGAACCCTGGCGACAGTTACCCGTCGACAGATTAGCAATCTGCTCCATTACCACTCTGGCACCTCTCCTATTTAAATGAACATCCACAATTAAAATTGCGGTTGCAAATGTAACTTTTCATTATCTAGAACGCAAACTATTTTTTTACTTTTTTCCATGCATTTTTAATTTAATCCGGATATTCAATACGTAAGTGAAACATATTGGCCAATTTTTGCTTCAAGACCTTCTTGATTGACTGAATTTCTTTCAATGTAATATCAGCATTCAAAAATTGATCTGAATCCATTTGTTTGGAAATAATTGCATCTACAAAATCATTTATCTTGGTTGAATTGGGCTCCTTTAAACTTTTAGAAGCTGCTTCAACACTATCACACATCATTAGTATAGCCGTTTCTTTATTAAACGGCTTTGGACCATTATAGCTAAAATCATTCGCTTCAAAATCTAAATTCAATTCTACCTGTTTGTTATAAAAGTAATATACTGTGCTTGTTCCGTGATGGGTTCTAATAAAATCAATGACACGATCGGGTAAATTATTTTTCTTAGCCAGTTCAATACCATCAATAACATGATTGATAATAATCTTTGCACTTTCTTTTGGAGATAACTCGTCATGAGCATTGATTCCTGTCAATTGATTTTCGGAGAAATAGGTGGGATTTTTCATTTTACCAATATCATGATATAAGGCTCCTACCCTCACAAGCATTGTATTGGCTCCTATTTCATTGGCAGCAGCTTCGGCTAAGTTTGCTACATTTAGAGAATGATGAAAGGTCCCTGGTGCTTTATCAGACAATTCTTTCAATAGCTTCGAATTGGTGTCCGACAATTCTAATAAGGACACATCCGAAACAAGTCCGAAGAGTTTTTCATATACATATATGAGTGGCTGTACAAACAACGTTGCTAACCCACACAAGACAAATAACAAAAAGGTTTCCCAATTTAAGGTGTCAATACTACCTTCGTGAATAACAAAAAACGCAAAATAAGAAACGATGTAAATTAATGTGATTTGACCCACAGAAATGAATAAATTCGCCCGTTTATAAAGTTCTGAAACAGTAAGTATCGTTACAATTCCGGCAATGATTTGCAAAAACATATACTCATAATTATTAGCGACCACAAACCCTAATAAAAGTACCGTAAGTACGTGCGTAAACAAGCCTAATCGAGCATCAAAAAATGCTTTTAATATTAAAGGTAAAACACATAGGGGAACAATGTAAATATAAGATGAATTGAAATTGACAACCAAGGTGGTTAGAAACACCATTAATACGATATTGAAAAAAATAAAAGTCACTTTAGTATTATTTGAAAACACCTCCATTCTGTATTTTTTCATAAACAACAACAACATCAATAAAGCCAATGACACCAAAACAGTATAAGCAGTCACAACTAGCGTATAATTTGAATCGGTCCAAACCTGTGATTCGTACTCTGAAACCAATGAATTTAGAACCGCATATTTATCTCCTTGAACCACTTCTCCTTTGGAAATAATAAGTGTTTGCTTATCGACACGCCCCCGAACTAGTTTCATCTGACTCAAGCGTTCATCAAGTGAAACCTGTGTAATCGTTTTATTTAATTGCGTATTGGGTTTTACGACATCAAAAAAAAGTGCTAAATACCGTTGCCTGTAGGCTTCTAATCCCAAAGCATTTACTCTAGACTCTACAAATGTTTTTAAATTCGTTTGAAGGAAAAAACGATCAAAACGCTTAACTCCACTTTGTGTTTTATCAACCAGAACAGAAATCTGCTGATTGGAATCATAATCATATAAATCTTGAAGCACTCCTCCTTCATATAATTCATCAATGAGCAGCATCCCTTTGTCGTAAAGGTCAATTTTTAATTGGTTTTTTGGTAGCTCAAAAAACAACCTATCAAATGTTGAAGAGTACTCGGTTTTAACCGTAGCGATCACTGTGGTATCCACATCAAAAAAAACAGGAGACTGCAAAGTTATTTGCTGTTTTTCTAAATCAATTTCTTCGGCGGTTTTTTTGATAGCAAAATCAAAAGGCGCGTAAAGATTTTCAGATTGCCAAGGTTTTCCCTTTTCAAAACTATATCTAAAAGTTCCACTTTTTGGAAACAAATAGACAATCACAAAAGTGGTTAACACAAAAAGAAAAAACTTATATATTAAGGCATGGTTTTTATGAAAAAGGTTCATTATATCCTTCATGTGTATTTAATATTTGTTTTTATGAATATTATGACTTTTGATTTGATAAGTTCATGTGAAATTGGGGAGTTAAAAAAATTATACACCTCAATAAACTAATAGATTATGTAATTGTCAACACCCAAAAGTAATAAAAAGAAGTATATTTTCTCTCCATATTAAAACATTCCTACTTTATATATCCTAAATTTTAGTTATTTTCGCATGAAGCATCTCTAAATTCTAAACTATGAGTAAAGACGTTGTAATTGTATCCGCTGCAAGAACTCCTATTGGGAGTTTTTTAGGAGGACTGTCTTCTGTTCCTGCACCCAAATTAGGAGCCATCGCTATTAAAGGTGCACTAGAAAAAATTAATCTAAACCCCGAAATTGTAGATGAAGTTCTAATGGGTAATGTTGTACAAGCTGGTGTAGGACAAGCTCCAGCTAGACAGGCTGCTATTTATGCAGGCATTCCTGATACGGTACCCTGTACTACGGTCAATAAAGTTTGTGCTTCTGGAATGAAAACTATTATGCAAGCCGCACAATCAATTGCTTTGGGAGATGCTGATATTATTGTAGCTGGCGGAATGGAAAATATGAGCTTAATTCCTCATTATCATCATGCGCGTTCAGCGCAAAAATTTGGATCCATTTCTTTTGATGATGGATTACAAAAAGACGGTTTAGTAGATGCCTATGCAAATCAAGCCATGGGAATTTTTGCAGAAAGTTGTGCTGCAGAATATAAGTTTACACGTGAAGATCAAGATGCTTTTGCAATTCAGTCCTACAAAAGATCCGCAGAGGCATGGAATGCAGGCAAATTCGATTCAGAAGTGGTTTCTGTAGCCGTCCCACAACGTAGAGGCGAACCGATTGTAGTAGATAAAGATGAGGAATTTACGAATGTTCGGTTAGAAAAAATACCAAACTTACGAGCTGCTTTCACAAAAGACGGAACGGTGACAGCTGCAAACGCATCAACCATAAATGATGGTGCGGCGGCATTGATACTTATGAGTAGAGACAAAGCTGAGGAATTAAAATTAACTCCATTAGCAACTATAAAAGGGTATGCAGATGCTGCAAGAGAACCCGAATGGTTTACTGTAGCTCCCTCAAAAGCACTGCCTAAAGCATTGGCAAAAGCAGGAGTAGATATTTCGGAAGTAGATTTCTTTGAATTCAATGAAGCATTTTCTGTAGTGGGCTTAGCAAACATAAAATTATTGGGGCTAAACGATTCAAATGTGAATGTCAATGGCGGTGCGGTTTCTTTAGGCCACCCACTAGGCTGTTCAGGTGCTCGAATTGTAGTAACCTTACTGAGCGTACTCGAACAAAATAACGGAAAAATTGGAGCTGCAGCGATCTGTAATGGCGGTGGCGGTGCTTCGGCAATTATCCTAGAACGAACTATATAAAATATGCAATACGGCCTTTGCTATTTGAGTGTTGTTGCCTTAAGATCGGAAGCTTCTGATACGAGCGAATTAATTTCGCAAGTACTTTATGGCGATTATTTTAAAGTTTTAGAACACCGAAAATCATGGAGTCGTATCCGATTGGGGTTTGATAAATATGAAGGTTGGATCGATAACAAACAGTTTCAATTTATCGACGAATTGGAATATAAAGAACTTCACAAGTCGGACCCTCTAATGACCACTGATTTGGTTGATTTTATTACCAATCAACACCAACAATTACACCCTATATTATTAGGGTCGTCACTTAACGGTCTTAACTATTTAAAGCACACATTTGATGGGGAAAAATCAGTTGGATCTAAGGATAAATCTAAACTTGTAGAAACTGCTATTTTATACCTCAACACGCCTTATTTATGGGGAGGTAAAACCCCTTTTGGAATTGACTGTTCTGGATTTGTTCAGATGGTTTATAAACTAAATGGTTTCAAAATTTTAAGAGATGCTTCTCAGCAAGCCTCTCAAGGGGATGCTCTTAGTTTTATAGAAGAAAGTGAACCCGGTGATTTAGCATTTTTTGACAACAATGAGGGGGATATTATTCATGTGGGTATTATTATGAAAGACCACCATATCATTCATGCACACGGAAAGGTTCGTATAGATCGTCTGGATCAAAGCGGTATTTATAATATCGATACCAAAACACATTCTCACAAACTAAGAGTTATCAAAAAAATTATCTCATAAAAAAAGCCATTCAAATTGAATGACTTTTAAAGTAATAAAACTAAATGCTTTTATTTCGGTTCTAATGTATCCGAAATCGCTTTATATTCTTTGTATTTATCGGAATCCCCCACAGCACTATATATATTTGCTAAGGTTCTAGCAGCTTGGTAATTACTTGGGTCTATACCAAATGCATTTTCCAAATAAGGAATTGCATCTAGATATAACTGGTTGCGTTTCGCTTTTAATTCATCATATTTACGGTCGTCTGCTGCAGAGGATCCTAACGAATTCATTTCGTCAAGAATTGATTCTTCTTGTCCCAAAATTAAGGCCGATAAATTTATGTAGGCATTGATATAGTCTGGTTTAAGTTCGATTGCTTTTAAATAATATTTTTTAGAACCTTCATAATCATCTGTTTCGGAAGAAATAACTCCTAAATTATATTGTAATTCAGGGTTCATCGGATCTTTTTGTATCGCAACTTCAAGCAATTCTTTAAACTTTGGAGTATCACCCATTGTGTAATAAACATTGGCTTCAGTCAATAATAAATTCAAATCATCGGGAGATTCTGCTCTCGCAACAGCCATGGCTTGAAGTGCTTTTTCATTCTCACCATTTTGAACATAAATAAGTGCGATATTTTTAATTATTTCTGGAAACTTAGACTTGGTCGTTTCATCTCTGGGGTTGATGTGTGATTTAGATTTAACCGAAAGGTCTCTTAAAACCTTACTTCCAAATAATTCTTCAACTTGTGTTTCTTTGTTTGTCGCAAGATAATTTTGTTCTACCCCGGTGTACCCCAGACTTCTCAACTCTTCATACATCGCTAGAGAGCGGTCATACAATTTAGCATTTACAGCAGTGGAAGCGGCATAAAACAAATAAACCGTATCGTTTGGGACTAACTTATAGGCAGATTCAAAATAATCTGAAGAGGTTTTGTAATCCTCTGATTGCAAAAGAGAAGTCCCTTTATTAACCAGGTGTGCTTTTAAGTTTTGGATTTGATTTTTTACTCCTTGCTCCTGTGCTGGTGCAGTTGCCAATTTTAACGCCTCCATAGATTTTTTGATGGTATTAAAATCTGGCTCCCCGTTATTAAGGTAAAAAACACTTCTTAGTAGGTAATATTGACTTTTATATTTATCGTCCATAGAACCTAAAAGGGCTTCAGCAGCATCAAGTGCCACAGCTGCTTTTTCAAAATTCCCCTTATCTAGCTCTTTATCTGCTGTTTTTAATTCTTTTTTTTGAGCAACAACAGAAAATCCTAGGGTTAGTGCGATCGCCAATACAAAATATTTTTTCATCGTATTTAAGTTTATATAATTAGTGTTATTCGTTATTCTTCTTCTTGAGAATTAATTATTCCACCATCTGTTTCAGCAGCCTTGGTCTCTTCAACACCTTCTTCTGCTATACCTTCAATTGCTTCGATGTCTTCTTCGTCTTCACGCATTACTTTTGCAACGGCAGCGATAGAATCATTTCCTTTAAGGTTAATCAAACGAACTCCTTGTGTTGCACGTCCCATTACTCTTAAATCTTCTACAGCCAATCGAATTGCTACGCCTGATTTATTAATAATCATTAAATCATCTTCATCGGTTACATTTTTAATGGACACTAAATTTCCAGTTTTTTCTGTAATTGAAATGGTTTTAACACCCTTTCCACCTCGATTTGTGATTCTATAATCTTCCAAACTTGATCGTTTACCATAGCCGTTTTCAGATACAACTAATATATTACTTTCCATATCATCCACAGCAATCATTCCGATAACCTCATCCGATTCATGTGCGAGTGTAATTCCTCGAACTCCTGAAGCACCACGACCCATTGGACGAGTTTTAGCTTCTTCAAATCGAATGGCCTTCCCAGATTTCAATGCCAACATAACTTGACTTTCGCCTGTGGTTAGTTTTGCTTCTAGTAATTCATCTTCTTCTTTAATTGTGATGGCATTAATTCCATTGGTTCTTGGTCTAGAATATTGTTCTAAAGATGTTTTCTTAACCTGTCCTTTTTTGGTGGACATGATTACATAATGAGAATTGATGTATTCTTCATCTTTTAAATCTTGAGTACAAATAAACGCTTTGACTTTATCGTCTTGTTCTATGTTAATTAAGTTTTGAATCGCACGTCCTTTAGAAGTTTTAGCTCCTTCAGGTATTTCATAAACTCGCATCCAGAAACATTTTCCTTTTTGAGTGAAAAATAACATATACTGGTGGTTTGTTCCTACAAATAAGTGTTCTAAGAAGTCTTCATTACGAGTCGTAGATGCTTTTTGCCCTACTCCTCCTCTGTTTTGAGTTCTATATTCTGTAAGTGACGTACGTTTGATGTAGCCTGCATGCGAAATTGTGATCACAACTTGCTCGTTAGGAATCATATCTTCTATAGACAAATCACCTCCTGCATATTCGATCATCGAACGACGCTCATCACCATACTTATCTTTTACAACTGCAAGTTCTTCTTTGATGATTAGCATACGACGTTCTTTTTTATCAAGAATGTCTTTTAATTCCTCAATTGTTTTCATGATAGCATCGTACTCACCACGTAATTTATCTTGTTCTAAACCTGTTAATTGTCTTAAACGCATTTCTACAATCGCTTTGGATTGTATCTCACTTAATTTAAAACGTTCGATTAATTTTTCACGGGCTTGATCGGCATTAGAAGAACCTCTAATAATGGCAATAACCTCATCGATATTATCTGATGCTATGATCAGTCCTTCTAATATATGAGCACGTTCTTCAGCTTTTCTAAGTTCGTAGGTTGTTCGACGAACAACTACCTCATGACGGTGCTCTACAAAGTGATGAATCATATCTTTTAAATTCAACATCTCTGGGCGTCCATTTACCAACGCAATATTATTCACACTAAAAGAAGACTGAAGTGCTGTGTATTTATAAAGTTTATTTAAAACAATGTTAGGAATGGCATCTCTTTTAAGAACATACACAATACGCATTCCGTTTCGATCCGATTCATCACGAATTGTCGAAATCCCTTCCATTTTTTTATCATTTACCAAATCCGCAGTTTTCTTAATCATGTCTGCTTTATTGACTTGATATGGAATTTCAGTAATAATGATGCACTCACGTCCATTAACTTCCTCGATGTTTGCCTTTCCACGTATCACCACACGACCACGGCCCGTTTTAAAGGCTTCTCTTACACCATCATAGCCATAAATAATTCCTCCTGTTGGAAAATCAGGTGCTTTGACATGTGTAATTAACTCGTCAATCTCAATGTCTGTATTATCTATATATGCCGTAATTCCATCCACCACTTCCGACAAGTTATGCGGCGGCATATTGGTTGCCATACCCACAGCGATTCCTGAAGCACCGTTTACCAATAAACCTGGGATTCGAGTTGGTAACACAGTAGGCTCTTGAAGGGTATCGTCAAAATTTAACTTATGATCAACTGTTTCCTTATCGATATCTGCAAGCATATCTTCCGATATTTTTCGCATTCTGGCTTCTGTATAACGCATTGCTGCCGGACTGTCACCATCAATCGACCCAAAATTTCCTTGTCCATCAACCAACATATAACGTAAACTCCATTCTTGAGCCATACGAACCATGGCATCATAAACAGAGGTATCTCCGTGAGGGTGATACTTACCTAAAACTTCCCCAACAATTCTTGCCGATTTTTTGTGTGCCGTATTGGATCGAACACCAAGTTCATGCATTCCAAACAATACCCGGCGATGCACAGGTTTTAAACCATCCCTAACATCAGGAAGTGCTCTTGACACTATTACAGACATCGAATAATCGATGTAAGCTGACTTCATTTCATCTTCAATATTAATGGGAATTAACTTTTCACCTTCTATCATTTTTCGCTATATTTTTGTTTATTAAATAACCTAGCTAATATAATACTTTTCAAACTATTACTAAGTGAGTTTTAGCGACTTTTTTCTATCAAATTTATCAACAATTTTAAGGAGCAAAATGGTTAATAAATAGAGGTTTAAAAATTTTGATTTTAATTAGTTTTTACTATCATTTGTATAAATTAAAAATAAAAAGGTATAGTTTTTGATTTAATGCCTTTGAATTTGTAATTTTAACCAAAGAATATTTATGGATGATAATTTTTCCCCCAGAGTTAAAGATGTAATTTCTTTTAGTAAAGAAGAAGCATTACGTTTAGGTCATGATTTTATTGGAACTGAGCACCTCATGCTTGGGCTTTTAAGAGATGGCAATGGCAAGGCAATCGATATTTTAAACGCTTTAGACGTTGATCTAAGTCATTTGCGTCGTAAAGTTGAAATCCTGAGCCCTTCCAACCCCAATATTATAATTACCTCAGACGAGAAAAAAAATCTGCACTTGACACGTCAAGCGGAACGCGCTTTAAAAACAACGTTTTTAGAGGCTAAACTTTTTCAAAGTAAATCTATAAATACAGCACATTTACTTTTATGTGTTCTGAGAAATGAAAACGACCCTACAACAAAACTATTAAACAAGCTAAAAGTGGACTACGATAGTGTTAAAGAGCAATTTAAATTTATGATTACGAACGATGATGACTACACAGAAACTCCAAAAGCAACCTCTTTTCCAAGTGAAGGCATGTCTAAAGACGAAAACAAAAACCCTTCTTTAAGTCAAAGCAGTGGGCAAAAAGGAAACAAGAAATCTAAAACTCCTGTTCTAGACAACTTTGGCAGAGATCTTACTGCCATGGCAGAGCAAGGGAAGTTAGACCCTGTTGTAGGACGTGAAAAAGAAATTCAGCGTGTCTCTCAAATTTTAAGTCGTCGCAAAAAAAATAATCCATTATTGATTGGTGAGCCTGGTGTAGGTAAATCTGCCATTGCCGAGGGCTTGGCCATTCGAATCATAAAACGAAATGTCTCTCGAATTTTATTCAATAAACGTGTGGTTACTTTAGATTTGGCCAGCATTGTAGCCGGGACTAAATACCGAGGTCAGTTTGAAGAACGCATGAAAGCGGTAATGAATGAATTGGAAAAAAATGACGACATCATTTTATTTATCGATGAAATACACACCATTGTAGGTGCCGGTGGTGCCACAGGAAGCTTGGATGCTTCTAATATGTTCAAACCCGCATTAGCACGTGGCGAACTGCAATGTGTTGGAGCCACTACCCTTGATGAATACAGACAACATATTGAAAAAGATGGTGCTCTTGAACGTCGTTTTCAAAAGGTAGTCGTAGAACCAACATCGGTTTCTGAAACGATCGAAATATTAAACAACATTAAAAACAAATATGAAGATCATCACAATGTAGAATACACTGAGGAAGCTATTGAAGCATGTGTTAAATTGACCAATCGATACATGACCGATCGTTTTTTACCAGACAAAGCTATTGATGCCTTGGACGAAGCAGGGTCTAGAGTTCATATCACAAATATTGATGTTCCCGAGCAAATTGTGGAATTAGAATCTCAACTTGAAGAAGTAAAAGCAACTAAAAATTCTGTCGTTAAAAAACAGAAATATGAAGAAGCTGCCAAACTAAGAGATGACGAAAAACGTTTGGAGAAAAGTCTTAAAGAAGCACAAGAAAAATGGGAGGCTGAATCTAAATTAAATCGCATTGTAGTAAATGAAGTGAATGTTGCTGAAGTCGTTTCTATGATGACCAGTATTCCTGTAAACCGTATTGCTCAAAAAGAAAGTAATAAATTATCAAAACTCCCAGAGCTTATAAACGGAAAAGTAATTGGGCAAGACGAAGCAGTTTCAAAGGTGGTGAAAGCGATTCAGAGAAACCGTGCTGGACTTAAAGATCCTAATAAGCCCATTGGTTCATTTATATTTTTAGGACAAACTGGCGTTGGTAAAACACAGCTTGCTAAGGTGCTAGCTAAAGAATTATTTGACAGTCAAGATGCCTTGATACGAATTGATATGAGTGAATATATGGAAAAATTCGCCATTTCAAGGTTGGTCGGAGCACCTCCTGGATATGTAGGATATGAAGAAGGCGGACAACTCACCGAAAAAATCCGTCGTAAACCCTATGCAGTCGTTTTACTAGATGAAATTGAAAAAGCACATCCAGATGTATTTAATATGCTCCTTCAAGTGCTTGACGATGGATTTCTAACGGATAGTTTGGGCCGAAGAATTGACTTTAGCAATACAATCATTATAATGACTTCAAATATTGGAGCTCGAAAGTTGAAAGATTTTGGTTCTGGAGTTGGGTTTGGAACCGCCGCTCAAAAATCTCAAGAAAGTTCCAATGCACGTTCTGTTATTGAAAATGCACTCAAAAAAGCTTTTGCTCCTGAATTCCTAAACAGAATTGATGATGTGGTTGTTTTCAATAACTTAGAGCAAGAAGATATCAATCTAATTATTGACATCGAACTTGAAAAACTATTAAAGCGTATTTCAGAACTCGGATATACCCTAAAACTAAGCAAGAAAGCAAAAAGTTTTATTGCCGAAAAAGGATTTGACAAACAATACGGCGCACGACCCTTAAAACGTGCCATTCAAAAATATGTTGAAGATGCACTTGCCGAGGAAATCATTAAATCCAATGCTCATGAAGGAGACACCATCAGTCTTGATGTTGGTAAGGATGAAACTAAGCTAGACATCAAAATAACGTCGCCCAAAACAGCGAAAAAATCCTAACAAACGTTTATACTAGACCCCGTGCCCGCCGTAGGTGGGCCTAGGTGGGCCGTAGGCAGGTGGGTTTTTAATTTAGTCAAATAACACCTCGTTTTCCAATTCGAGTGTTTGAATAAACTTAATGGCTTTTTCTATATCGTTATGAAGCACTCGATCTTCAATCACTTTTGGGATTTCAGATCTAAAACTAGACAGTATGGCCGTTAGAAATGGAGATGTTTTTTGATTTCTAAAAAATAATGCCTGCGAAGCATTGAGTAATTCAATTGCTAAAATTCGTTCTACATTTTCTAACACTCTATAGGTTTGAGTAGCTGCATTAGCCCCCATACTAACGTGATCTTCTTGTCCGTTAGAAGATACTATAGAATCAACACTGGCAGGTGTTGCCAATTGTTTATTGGCACTTACAATACTTGCGGCTGTATATTGTGGAATCATAAACCCTGAGTTTAATCCCGATTTTTCAACCAAAAAAGAGGGCAACTCTCGCAAACCAGAAACCAATTGATAGGTTCTTCGTTCAGAAATATTTCCCAATTCTGCCATGGCTATTTTTAAAAAATCAAACCCAAACGCTAAAGGTTGACCATGAAAATTTCCGCCAGAAATAATTTTATCATCTTTAGTGAAGATATTAGGATTATCAGTCACTGCATTTATTTCGGTTATAAACGTATTTCTTACAAACATCAAGGTATCTTTTGTGGCCCCATGAACTTGTGGCATACATCGAAACGAATAGGGATCCTGAACATGTTTTTTTGGTTGCTTCATTAACTCGCTACCTTCTAAAAAACCTAAAATTCGATTGGCTGTTTTAATCTGTCCATTGTGAGGACGTACCAAATGTACCAAGGGGTCAAATGGTTCAATTCGTCCATTATAAGCGTCTAATGATAGTGCACCGACAAGGTCTGCAATGTATGATAGTTTAAACGATTTTAATAACGAATGTACGCCGTAGGCAGTCATAAATTGTGTGCCGTTTAACAACGCCAAACCTTCTTTTGACTGCAGTGTGATTGGCGTCCAATCAAAGCGATTTAAAACCTCAGCAGCAGGGGTCTGAACTCCTTTATACCATACCTTCCCTTCGCCAATAAGTGGCAATGCCAAATGTGCCAGAGGAGCAAGATCACCTGAAGCTCCCAAAGATCCTTGGGTGTATATAACAGGTAAAATATCGTTGTTATAAAAATCAATCAAACGTTTCACAGTCTCTAACTGAATACCACTATGTCCATAACTCAAGGATTTAATCTTTAACAAAAGCATCAGTTTTATGATGGGTTTTGGAACAAGCTCGCCAGTGCCACATGCATGAGAACGGACTAAATTTTCTTGTAATTTTGTAAGGTTTTCAGAGTGAATACGCACATCACATAACGCTCCAAATCCAGTATTGATTCCATAAATAGGGTCGGAAGATGCCTCGATTTTTTGATCTAAATAATCGCGACAGTTTTGAATTTTTTGGATCAATTCATCCGAAAGTTCAATGGATGAACCTTCTAATGTAAGGGTTTTAAGTCTTGATAAGCTTAAGGGTTTTGAACTTATAATATGCATTTATTCGTATTTGTCAGTATCAAATTTGAACAATCCTTAATAAATATGCAAATAATTGGTAATTTTTTAATTATTTAAGAGGATTCACTTCGTTTATAAAATCAATTTAATCTTATAAAGAACTGGGGATTTAGAAACTTACAAAAATTTGCTTAATTGTAATTCATTAATTCCTTCGTGAGAAGCGTGCGCAATTGCTTTACCATTTTTGATAACAATCACTTGTGGAGATTGGTGTTGCACTTCAAACTGTTGAGCAATAGCGTTAGAAATTTCACGATAGCTCAATAGATCTAAATAATACGCTCCAAATTCATTTGATGAATATCCGAAATGTGCTATAAAATCTGCGAGCACAAAACGACTGATGCTACAACGTGTCGAATGCTTAAATATTAATTGAGGAGTTTTAAAAGAGGAACTTATAATGACTTCTAATTGATCTGCAGATTCAAGTTGTTGACCCGGCCAGTTTGACTCTTGTGTTTCAGAGTTGAATAGTGAATTGAAAATCCCCATAGTATGAAATAAAATTTTTACAGCAAACTGACTAAAAGTCAGCTGATTAGGTTTAATAATGTCATTTTGACATTGTAAAAAAAATGGTAAGGTTATTGAAAATCAACTAACAAAAAAACCCATTATGAACTTTGACAATTATACGATAAAAACACAAGAAGCCCTACAACATGCACAACAAATTGCGCAAAGCTACGGGCATCAACAAATTGAAAACGAACATCTATTCAAAGCGATTTACGAAGTAGATCAAAACGTATTGCCGTTTCTTTTCAAAAAAATAAATCTAAACACAGATCTCTTATTACAAATTTTAGAGAAAGAACTCGAATCTTTTCCTAAAGTTAGTGGAGGTGATATCATGCTTTCACGGGATGCAATGAAATCACTCAACGAAGCCGCTATTCTTGCTAAAAAATCGGGAGGTGAATTTGTAGCAATAGAAGATTTGTTTTTAGCGATTTTTAATTCCAAAAGTAAAATCTCACAGATCCTAAAAGATCAAGGAGTTTCTGAAAAAGACCTTAAAGCTTCAATTGCAAGTTTAAGAAAAGGGAATTCTGTACAATCTAAAAACCAAGAAGATACTTATAATTCGCTGAATAAATATGCCAAAAACCTTAACCAAATGGCTAAAGACAATCGCTTAGATCCTGTTATAGGACGCGATGAAGAAATTAGGCGGATTCTTCAAATCCTCTCCAGACGTACCAAAAACAATCCTATTTTGGTAGGTGAACCTGGGACTGGAAAAACCGCAATTGCTGAAGGATTAGCACACAGAATTATTGCCGGTGATATTCCAGAAAACCTAAAAGACAAAGAGATTTTTGCACTCGACATGGGAGCCTTAATCGCGGGAGCAAAATATAAAGGAGAGTTTGAAGAACGTTTAAAAGCGGTTATCAAAGAAGTAACCGAAAGTGAAGGCGATATTGTGCTTTTCATTGATGAGATACATACTTTGGTAGGTGCAGGAGGCGGAGAAGGTGCTATGGATGCAGCTAATATTTTAAAACCTGCTTTGGCTCGTGGCGAACTGCGAGCAATTGGTGCAACAACCCTAGATGAGTACCAAAAGTACTTTGAAAAAGACAAAGCTCTTGAAAGACGATTTCAAAAAGTGGTGGTTAATGAACCTGATACTGAAAGTGCTATTTCAATTCTTCGAGGTATCAAAGAGAAGTATGAGACCCATCATAAAGTACGAATTAAGGACGAGGCTATTATTGGGGCGGTCGAGCTTTCTACCCGCTACATTAGTAATCGTTTTTTACCCGACAAAGCCATTGATTTAATGGATGAAGCTGCCTCAAAACTACGAATGGAAATCAACTCTAAACCCGAAGAATTAGATGTACTGGATCGAAAAGTCATGCAATTAGAAATAGAGATTGAAGCTATTAAACGCGAAAAGGATGAATCAAAACTTAAATCACTTCGAGCAGACTTGGCAAATATCAAAGAAGACCGTAACAGTTTAGAGGCGAAATGGCGAAGTGAAAAAGAGCTTGTAGAAACAATTCAAACTACAAAATCTGATATCGAGAATTTTAAAAATGAAGCTGAAAGAGCTGAACGTGATGGCGATTACGGGAAGGTAGCTGAAATTCGTTACGGAAAAATAAAAGACGCTGAAACAGAGTTGCAAAGCCTTCAAAAAGAGTTGGCTAAAAATCAACAAACTGCTTTAATAAAAGAGGAAGTCACTTTTGAAGATATTGCTGAAGTAGTCGCAAAATGGACTGGGATTCCAGTCACAAAAATGATTCAATCTGAGCGTGAAAAACTTTTAAAACTAGAAAAAGTACTCCACAAACGCGTGGTTGGACAAAATGAGGCTGTCACAGCAGTCAGTGATGCCGTTCGCCGAAATAGAACGGGCCTACAAAACCCGCACAAACCGATTGGTACATTTTTATTTTTAGGCACTACGGGGGTGGGAAAAACAGAACTCGCAAAAACATTAGCAGCGTATTTGTTTGATGATGAAGATGCACTCACACGAATTGATATGAGTGAATATCAAGAACGTCATGCTGTGAGTCGTTTGGTAGGAGCACCTCCGGGGTATGTAGGTTATGAAGAAGGAGGTCAATTAACAGAAGCAGTGCGACGGAAACCGTATTCGGTAGTTTTATTGGATGAGATTGAAAAAGCACATCCAGATACATTTAATATATTATTACAAGTTCTGGACGAGGGCCGATTGACAGACAATAAGGGCCGTATTGCGGATTTTAAGAATAGTATTATTATCATGACTTCTAATCTTGGAAGTGAGCTAATTCAAGAAAAATTTGATACGATTCCAGATGTTGATATTGCTTTGGAAGCTGCTAAAGAGGAGGTTTTAGGACTGTTAAAAAAGGTGGTGAGACCCGAGTTTTTAAATCGAATCGATGACACTGTCTTGTTCAGCCCCTTGACAAATAAAGATATTGAGGCGATTGTGAGTTTACAACTAAAAAAGGTGGCTACACTCATTAAAAAACAAGGTATTACTTTTGACACAACCGAAGATGCAATCTACTATTTAGCCAAAAAAGGTTACCAACCTGAGTATGGTGCACGTCCCGTAAAACGCATCATTCAAAAAGAAGTTTTGAACGCTTTAAGCAAAGAGCTTTTGGCAGGTACAATTACAAAAGACAGTATCATTTTACTGGATGTTTTTGAAGATCAGATTGTATTTAGGAATCAAACAGATTTAATTTCAAATACCGTGTAACAAATTACACTTAAAGTCGTCTTATAAGTGTTGGTTGGTTTATTAAAAAGCAATGCAAACTCTATATTTTAGAATTGCATTGCTTTTTTTGTTTATAGACTATAAATAATAACTAGTTGTTTATAAAAAACGTCTCTTAAAGTACTCATAAATTGTAGATGCGTTTTAGCAATCGATTGAAATTTTGCTTAGTTTTGACCACTGATGAAAAAATCTGTTAATATATTAAATAAAAAAGCCCGCTTTACGTATGAACTTTTAGATACGTACACGGCCGGTATTGTATTAACTGGGACTGAAATCAAATCGATTCGGGAGAGTAAGGCTTCCATTACTGAAAGTTTTTGTGAGTTTAATTTAAGAGGTGAACTTTTTGTAATTAATATGACCATTCAAGAATATGGTTTTGGGAATCATTACAACCATGCTCCCAAGGCTCAACGGAAGTTATTACTCAATAAGAAAGAACTCAAAAAGCTTGAAAAAGAGGTGAAAAATACGGGATTGACAATTGTCCCTCTAAAACTTTTCATCAATGAGAAAGGATTTGCAAAACTAAAAAT
>Ga0115550_1001579_pt1 | contig 16848 bp, 14 predicted proteins | sample COGITO_mtgs_1005_FD_87177 | JGI IMG/M metagenome (GOLD analysis project Ga0115550, IMG submission 87177) | Pelagic marine microbial communities from North Sea - COGITO_mtgs_100511 | ecosystem: Environmental > Aquatic > Marine > Epipelagic | place: Germany:Helgoland, sampling site Kabeltonne... | reverse complement strand
GGAGCAGCGTAAGGCGCGTTTACTGCAGCCCAATCTACTGACCCTGCAACAAGCCTTGCAGGACCTTGGGTTGATGGTTTCGCGCCGCAGCGATATTGGCCTGGTACTCGACACCCTGTTTAAAGGGCTGCACCAAGGCGCTGGGTTGGAGCGCGTCATGTTGGTGGTGCTGGCGGACGGGCACAGCTGTTTCCGTACCAAGCGGGTGATGGGTGAGGGCACCGAAAGTTGGAGTAAGGACTTTGTATTGCCGGCAGAGCAGCCTGAGCAGCCTCATATTTTCAGTTATGCGCTGCGCAATAAGGAAGCCCTTTGGATGGGCGTTCCGGCCAGTTACAACCTTAATGAGTTGGTCACCCAGCCGATTCGTCAACGGCTTGGACAGGGTATGTTTTTTATTGCGCCGTTGCTGGCCGGTACGCGTGAAATTGGTTTGCTCTATGCCGATAGCCGGGTATCCGGGCGGGCGTTGAAGCATGAACAGTTTGTCGCGTTTCAGCGGTTTACCCAGCTGACTGCGCGCTGCCTGGAAGCAATGACTAAGAAGGCCTGAACGTTGGCCTATGGCCTGGGGGCACTTAGTTAGCGCTGTAGAGGGTCAGAGTCTGCCCTGGCTTGAGGGCTTTGCCGGCCCTCGGATTCCAGCTTTGCAGGTTTTTCATCGGGACCTTGAAACGCTTAGCAATCAGGTAAAGCGAATCACCCTGGCGCACCTTGTAATAGGTTGCGCTCTGGCGCGACGAGTTGCCCTTACTGCCGCTCGCGCCACTGCTAGGGGTGTCCGCGCGTAAGGTCAGTACCTGGCCAACTCGCAGGCTGTTGCCTGACAGCTTGTTCCAGCGCTGTACATCCTTGACGGCGACTTTGTGGTTTCTGGCGATCTGCCAGAGGTTGTCGCCATTTTTCACTCGGTAGGTGCGGCTTGGTTCGCTATGGGCAACCGTGCGTTGGAATACTGGCTCACGCTCAGGTATACCGGGTTGAGCGGGAATACTGAGCATCTGGCCAATGCTCAGGTTGTTGCCGGAGAGCTTGTTGATGTCTTTCAGGGTGCTAACCGTCAGTTGGTGGCGGTTAGCGATGCTGTGCAGGCTATCGCCTGAACGCACGCGGTACTGCTGCCAGTCCACCCGCTCCTGAGGTTTCATCAAGGACAGGTTGGCGGTCAGCAATTCGGCCTTGTCAGTTGGGATCAACAGGTGTTGTGGGCCATCCAGGGTCACCCCTTTTTTGAACGCAGGGTTGAGCAGGTACAGCTCGTCCTCATCCAGGTCAGCCATAGCGGCGACGCGAGCCAAGTCCATGTGCTGTTTAAAAACAACTTTCTCGAAATACGGTTCATTGGCAATTGGATTGAGGCTGACGCCATAGGCTTGCGGCGTCATCACCACTTGCGACAAGGCCAGCAGCTTGGGTACGTAATTCTGAGTTTCGGTGGGCAGCGAGAGGTTCCAGTAGTCAGTCGGCAGACCGAGCTTCTGATTACGTTCAATCGCGCGGCTGACTCGACCTTCGCCGGCGTTGTAAGCCGCCAACGCTAATAGCCAATCACCGTTGAACATTTCTTTGAGTCGCGTCAGGTAGCTGATGGCCGCATCGGTTGAGGCCATCACATCGCGCCGGCCGTCATACCAGTTGGTTTGGCGCAGGTTGAAGTTGCGCCCGGTCGACGGGATGAATTGCCACAGACCCACCGCGTTGGCGTGGGAATACGCCAACGGGTTGTACGAACTTTCGATCATCGGCAATAGGGCCAACTCCATCGGCATATTGCGCTGTTCCAAGCGCTCAACGATAAAGTGGATATAAGGGCTGCTGCGCTCGCCGGCTTTTTCAATAAACGATGGGTTGCTGACGAACCACAGACGCTGCTGTTCGATACGCGGATTGAGGGTGATGGTGTCTTGTAACTGATAGCCGTTGCGCACCCGTTCCCAGATGTCTGTTGGTGCCTCGGGAGCCGGTACTACGCTGCTATCGAGCCATTCCGGCTCCTGTTCAAGACCGACCGCACGGTCGGTGTCGCGACTCTTGTCAGCGCGGTGCTGATTGCCGGTCTGGCAGCCGGCTAGGGTTACGCACATGATCACCACAAGCGCCTGAGCGCTTCGTGTCAATGCCTTTAAATTCAAGGTCTTGCGTGGTGATAAAGGCATTGGCGGCGATGTACTTCCCGGCGAAAAGGTCGGGCGATTCTAGGAATCAGTATGCCTTTGGTCAAGTTTTAACCAGTCTTTTGTGCGGTTGTCGAGATTCAGAAGGTGTCTTTCCAGGCGCGCAATGCCGCAAATATTTCAACATTCGAGCGCTCTTTAGCCCCATCGCGCGCGGCGATTGTGGAGCTGACTGCGGCCTGTGCACTGCGTAAAAAGGGATTGGTGGCACGCTCCACTTTTATGTTGGACGGCAAGCTGATTCGTCCAGCCTCGCGCCATTGACGTACTTCCTCCAAGCGTTGGGCCACGTTGGTATTGTGTGGCTCAACGGCTGCGGCAAAACGCAGATTGCTCAGGGTGTATTCATGGGTGCAGTACACCTCGGTTTGCTCAGGCAGTGCGGCCAGTCGGCTAAGCGAGGTATGCATCTGCGCGGGTGTACCTTCGAACAGACGACCGCAGCCACCGGCGAACAGCGTGTCGCCACAAAATAACCAGTGTTGCTCGCTCTGGTGGTAGGCGATATGCCCCAGGGTATGGCCGGGCACTTCAAAAACTTGAAAACTGTGGCCGAGCACTGTGACGTGATCGCCTTCGCTGAGCGCCAAGTCACGCCCTGGGATTTTCTCGTTGGCCGGGCCGATGACGCGTGCGCCGCTGGCTGCTTTCAGCTGTTCGATACCGCCGACATGGTCGAAATGGTGGTGGGTCACCAAAATGTCGCTCAGCTGCCAACCCGGGTGGGCCGCCAGCCAAGCCTCGACCGGCGCCGCATCGCCAGGGTCAACCACCGCGCAGCGACGTTGCGTTGGGTCTTGTAGCAACCATATGTAGTTGTCAGAGAAGGCAGGCAGTGCGTTGATTTTTATCATGAGCGGGTCGCTAAGCAGGGCACAAAGGTGCATCTTAGGTGGCAATGGCGGTGCTGGCTACGCAGCACGATCGGCTGTGCGTCGGCCCTGCTGAGTCGTGCATGACTCTAGCTCGCGAGAGCGTGGGCAGGTTCTAGCCCCAGCTCGGTCGTGAATATTACGGGAGTAGCCTTTTATGTCCGATCCCCCTTTTGCCCTCGCTGACAGTGAATGGCTCGAGCTTCTTAGCGAGGCGCGCAGCTGGCTGAGTGGCCCGCTCGGGCAGTTACTGCTGGAGCAGGAGCGGCAGATGCTTGAAGAAGAGCTGACGCGTTTTTTCGGTGGCTATCTGGTGCATTACGGGCCCGCCGCTGAAGCCCCGCCGGATGCTCAGCAAATTCAACGCTGCGTGCGCCTGGGGCCGCCATTCAAGGGCGTGGAAATTGTCTGTGAGGAACAATCCTGGCCATTGACTGAGCATGCCGCTGATGTGGTGGTCTTACAGCATGGGTTGGATTTCAGCTTGTCACCCCATGGTTTGCTGCGTGAAGCCGCGCGCAGTGTGCGGCCCGGCGGTCATTTGCTGATTGTGGGTATCAACCCGATGAGCAGTTGGGGCGTGCGCCATTTATTTACCCGCGATGCGTTGCGTCAGGCACGCTGCATCGCGCCGAGTCGGGTGAGCGACTGGTTGCACCTACTGGGTTTCGCGCTGGAGAAACGCCGCTTCGGGTGCTATCGTCCGCCGCTTTCTTCGCCGGCCTGGCAGGCACGATTGGCCTCGCTTGAGCGCTTAGGTGCTGCCTGGCAGTTGCCGGGTGGCGGTGTTTACGTGCTGGTGGCACGCAAACTGGTGGTCGGCCTGCGCCCGCTGCGCCAGCCCAATCGTCAATCAGTTGGCAAGTTGCTGCCAATGCCCGTAGCTAAAGTCAGTCGCCGTGAAACACCGCAGAAGTAAATGGCATAAATAGAACTGACCGATCAATTGAGTGAGAGATTGCAGATACATGAGTGAACAGGTCGAGATCTACACCGACGGCGCCTGCAAGGGTAATCCTGGCGTGGGTGGATGGGGCGCGTTGATGATTTTCCAAGGCGTGGAAAAAGAATTGTGGGGTGGCGAAGCCGATACCACCAACAATCGCATGGAAATGACTGCAGCTATCCGCGCTCTGGCCGAGTTGAAGCGTTCCTGCGAGGTGCGCTTGGTGACCGACTCACAGTATGTAATGCAGGGCATTCAGGATTGGATGCCTAACTGGAAGAAGCGTGGCTGGAAAACTGCCGCCAAGCAGCCGGTGAAAAATGCCGACCTCTGGCAGCAGCTGGATGAGCAGGTCAACCGGCATACCGTTACCTGGCAGTGGGTGCGTGGCCATACCGGCCATCCGGGCAATGAACGCGCAGACCAATTGGCCAATCGCGGCGTTGATGAGGTAAGAGGGTTGAAGCATGCGTAGTGTGGTGCTGGATACTGAAACCACCGGTATGCCGGTGGCTGACGGTCACCGAATTATCGAAATCGGTTGTGTTGAGCTGATCGGTCGTCGCCTGACGGGTCGGCACTTTCATGTGTACCTGCAGCCGGATCGTGAAAGCGACGAGGGTGCGATTGCGGTTCACGGTATTACCGATGAATTCCTCAAAGATAAGCCGCGCTTTAAAGAAGTCGCCGATGAATTCTTCGAGTTCATCAAAGGCGCGCAGCTGATCATCCATAACGCGGCGTTCGATATCGGCTTTATTGCCAACGAATTTAATTTGCTGGGGCAAGGTGATCGTGCCGAGGTCAGCGATTATTGCTCGATCCTCGATACGCTGATGATGGCCCGCGAACGCCATCCGGGGCAGCGCAACAACCTCGATGCCCTGTGCAAACGCTATGGTGTCGACAACTCCGGCCGTGACCTGCACGGCGCTTTGCTCGATGCCGAGATTCTGGCTGACGTTTACCTAACCATGACCGGTGGGCAGACCAATCTGTCCCTGGCCGGTGACGGTTCCGAAGGCGACAGCAATGGTCGCCAGCAGCCCAGTGCGATTCGTCGTTTGCCTGCCGAGCGTGCGCGTACGCGGGTGATTCAGGCCACTGATGCCGAGCTGGCCGAGCATGCGGCGCGCCTGGCAATTATCGAGAAATCTGCCGGGGCTTTGCCGCTTTGGTTGCAGATGGAACAGCCCAAAATCGAAGCCTGATGGTGTCGTGAGTTATTCACTCGCGACCTTTTCGTACAGCGTCACGTAGAGGGGTTACGCCAGTCAGTGCGAGCCTCTAATCTGAAGTGATAGGCAGGCCTGCACCTGCCGCTCTTCAGGGACGCCACAATGTATAAAGACCTCAAGTTCCCCGTCCTGATTGTGCACCGTGACATCAAGGCCGATACCGTGGCCGGTGACCGGGTGCGCGCCATCGCTCAAGAACTGGAGCAGGACGGTTTCAGTATTCTGTCCACCGCCAGCTCCGCTGAAGGGCGCATTGTTGCTTCGACGCACCACGGTTTGGCCTGCATTCTGGTGGCTGCCGAAGGCGCGGGGGAAAACAAGAACCTGCTGCAGGACATGGTCGAGCTGATTCGCATTGCCCGGCGCCGTGCGCCGCAACTGCCGATCTTTGCCCTTGGCGAGCAGGTGACCATCGAGAACGCGCCTGCCGAGGCCATGATTGATCTCAATCAGTTGCGCGGCATTCTTTATTTGTTTGAAGACACGGTGCCGTTTCTCGCGCGGCAGGTAGCCCGCGCAGCCCATAATTATCTGGATTGCCTGTTGCCGCCGTTCTTTAAAGCGCTGGTGCAGCACACTGCACAGTCCAACTATTCCTGGCACACGCCCGGCCATGGCGGCGGCGTGGCCTATCGCAAGAGCCCGGTGGGGCAGGCGTTTCACCAGTTCTTTGGCGAGAACACTTTGCGTTCTGACCTCTCGGTATCGGTGCCGGAGCTGGGCTCGTTGCTTGATCACACCGGCCCGTTGGCCGAAGCCGAGGCCCGTGCGGCGCGCAACTTCGGTGCGGACCACACCTATTTCGTGATCAATGGCACCTCAACCGCCAACAAGATCGTCTGGCACAGCATGGTCGGGCGCGATGACCTGGTCTTGGTTGATCGCAACTGCCATAAGTCGATTCTGCATTCGATCATCATGACCGGCGCGATTCCGCTGTACCTGTGCCCCGAGCGCAATGAGCTGGGCATCATCGGGCCGATTCCGCTGAGTGAATTCAGCCGCGAATCGATTCAGGCGAAGATCGATGCCAGCCCACTGGCGCGTGGTCGTGTACCGAGCAGCAGCGGGGCGATGGTCAAGCTGGTGGTGGTGACCAACTCGACCTACGACGGCCTCTGCTACAACGCCGAGCTGATCAAGCAGAGCCTGGGTAACAGTGTCGAGGTGCTGCATTTCGACGAGGCCTGGTACGCCTACGCAGCGTTTCACGAGTTCTACGCCGGCCGTTACGGCATGGGCACGCTGAGAGCCGAGGATACGCCGCTGGTATTTACCACCCACTCGACGCACAAGCTGTTGGCGGCGTTCAGCCAGGCGTCGATGATCCACGTGCAGGATGGAGGTGCGCGCCAACTGGATCGGGATCGCTTCAACGAAGCCTTTATGATGCACATCTCCACCTCGCCGCAGTACGGCATCATCGCCTCGCTGGATGTCGCCTCAGCCATGATGGAAGGCCCGGCGGGCCGCTCACTGATTCAGGAAACCTTCGACGAGGCCCTGAGCTTTCGTCGAGCCCTGGCCAATCTGCGCCAGAGTCTCAGTGTTGATGACTGGTGGTTCAGCATCTGGCAACCGCCACAGGTCGAGGGCTCTGATGATGTCGTGACCCAGGACTGGCTGCTGCAGCCGCAAGCCGATTGGCATGGTTTTGGCGATGTCGCTGAAGATTATGTGCTGCTTGATCCGATCAAGGTGACCTTGGTGACGCCAGGCCTGACGGCCGATGGCAAGCTGGCCGAGCGTGGCATTCCAGCGGCGGTGGTCAGTAAGTTTCTCTGGGAGCGTGGTTTGGTGGTAGAGAAAACCGGTCTGTATTCCTTCCTGGTGCTGTTCTCCATGGGGATTACCAAAGGTAAATGGAGCACGCTGTTGACCGAGCTGCTGGAGTTCAAACGCAGCTATGACGCCAACCTGGCGTTGAGTGATGTGCTGCCTTCAATCGCCCAGGCCGGCAAGGTGTTCTATCAGGGTATGGGCTTGCGTGATTTGTGCGATGCCTTGCACGCCTGTTACCGCGAAAACGCCACTGCCAAGGCACTTAAGCGCATGTATACGGTGCTGCCCGAGGTGTCGATCAAGCCTGCTGATGCCTATAACCAACTGGTGCGTGGCGAGGTTGAGGCTGTGCCGATCGAGCAGTTGGAAGGTCGAGTTGCAGCGGTCATGCTGGTGCCGTACCCGCCAGGTATCCCGTTGATCATGCCGGGTGAGCGTTTTACCGATCAGACCCGCTCGATCATCGATTACCTGGTCTTCGCTCGCGCCTTTGATCGCAGTTTCCCTGGTTTTGACGCTGATGTGCACGGCTTACAGCGTGAGGAGGGGGTTTACACCGTCGACTGTATCAAGGGCTGAGGGGGGCTTGGCTTGACTGCTCTAGCGGGCGGTTCTGATCTTGCCCACCGGTCCGCAGCCAGTCTTTCTCTGTAGATCAAGCGCTTATCGCCGATAGGTAAAAATTGAGCTTAACTTTAATGGCGTGTTCTGCGTCACAGTGGTCAGCATCGACATTTGTCGGTTGGTTGTTATAGTTGCTCGATTTTTATCATAAGAACATTTCCATTGCGCGCTTGCGCCCCAGCTGAGGATGACTGCCGTGTCCGACTACAAAGCCTTTAATGTCGTGTTGGCAGATAAGGTCGCCCATGTGGTGATCAACCGCCCGGAAAAGGTCAATGCGATGAACGCGGACTTCTGGCGCGAAATCATCGAAATATTCCGCTGGGTCGATGACACCGATGAGGTGCGCGCCGTGGTGATTTCCGGCGCCGGTAAACATTTCTCTTCAGGCATTGACCTGATGATGTTGGCCTCGCTGGGCAGTCAGATGGGCCCGGACGTCGGCCGTAATGCCGAAAAGCTGCGGCGCAAAATCCTCGAATTACAAGCTTCGTTCAATGCCGTAGACAACTGCCGTAAGCCTGTTTTGGCTGCTATTCAGGGTTATTGCCTGGGTGGTGCAATTGATTTGGTCTCGGCGTGTGACATGCGTTACGCGACCGATGATGCACAGTTCTCCATCAAGGAAATCGACATTGGCATGGCCGCCGACGTCGGTACCTTGCAGCGTCTGCCGCGTATTATTGGCGATGGCATGATGCGCGAACTGGCATTTACCGGGCGCACTATTAATGGTGAGGAAGCCCGCAGCATTGGCTTGGTCAATCGCACTTATGCCGATGCCGATGCCTTGCTTGATGGTGTGATGGGGATTGCCCGCGAAATCGCCAGCAAGTCGCCGGTGGCTATCCGTGGCACCAAAGAAATGATTCGCTACATGCGCGATCACCGTGTTGATGATGGCCTGGAATATATCGCCACCTGGAACGCTGCCATGCTGCAGTCGGCGGATTTGCGCGTGGCCATGACGGCTCATATGAGCAAGCAGAAGCCGGAGTTCGCTGACTGATGCTGTCCTTCCACTTTTATTTATCACCCACGCGGGAGGCGCAATAGCTCATGGTTTCTGGAGCCACGTCGCTTAATTTAGTGCGCGCTGAACTGTTCACCACGATGGAAGAGGCCGAGTCGAGCCTCGAACAGTTCATCGCCGACCGCCATAACGGCAGCCTGCTGCAGCAAGCGGTGGAGAATTTGCATCAGGTTCGCGGCACGCTGAATCTGATCGAACTGACCGGTGCGGAACTGCTCGCGCAGGAAGTGCTGGATCAGGCCACCGACATCCCAGCAGGGGCCGGCGAAGAGCGTGACGTGCAGCTTTCCGCCCTGAGTAATGCATTGCATGTGCTACGCCGCTACCTGGAGAGCGTTGACGTGCATCGTCAGGAAATGCCCGAGCTGTTGCTGCCGGCGATCAATGACCTGCGTCAAGCAGGTGGTCAGCCAGGCTTGCCGGAAAGTTTCTTTTTCAGCGTGCGCCTTGATCATGCCCGTCCACGAACCTCGCCGCCGTCGGTTGATGGTGCGGCGCGTGAAAGTGAAGGTCGCCGTTTGCGGCATATGTATCAGGTGGGGCTGCTGGGTTTTATTCGTGAGCAAAATCCGCAGGCCAGTCTCAAGTTAATGGGACGCGCGTTAACCCGTCTAGATAACTTGTTTGCCAACGAGCCGCGTGGTCGAGTGTGCTGGGTCGGTGCTGCTGCCGTTGAGGCGCAGGTTGACGGCCAATTGCTGGCACGTAAGTCGCGTAAACAATTGTTTTCGCGCATTGATCGCGAACTCAAGCAGATGCTCGTTAACAGTCAGTACGAAGCGCCACGTAGCCTACTCAAAGAGCTGCTGTATCTGGTGGCCCTGGCGGGCACCCAGGGGCCGCAAGCAACAGCCCTGAGTCAGATTTTTGGCCTGACACCGCTACCGTTCACGGACCATCTGCTGGAAGAGGAATACCAGCGTTTGGCAGGCCCTGGGCAAGCGGTCATGCGTTCGCTGAGTTCGGCCATTCGTGAAGAGCTCAATAGCGTCAAAGACATGCTCGATTTGATCGAGCGTGGCACCTTGCAAAGCGAGAGCCTCAATAGCCTGCATGCCTTGCTCGGCAAACTCAGCAAAACCCTGGGCATGGTCGGTCTCAGCTCGGCCGGTAATTCCCTAAGTGCTCAGCTACAGATCGTTGCCAGCTGGACGGAGGCGAGTGCGCCGCAACCGCAGGAGCTGCATAAGCTGGCGGACACGGTGTTGTACGTCGAAGGCATGGTAGCCAGCCTAGAGAGTGGCGAGCGCCGTGAAACGCGGCCTCCCCAGGCGCAGCCGGGAAATGAGGCTGACTCGTTTGCCCAGCATCAGCTTAACGAAGCACGCATTGTTGTGGTCGATGAGGCGCAGGCAGGTTTGGCCTTGGCCAAACGGGCAATTACCGCGTACCTCGAATCAAGCGGTGAGCGTATGCACTTGTCCAACGTACCGTTCAGCTTGCAGGCGGTTCGTGGCGGTTTGTGGTTCCTCGATCAAGAGCGTGCGGCGATGTTAGTGGGCGCTTGTGCGGACTACATCCAACAGCAGATGTTCGATGCGCCGCAGATGCCGTCCGAACAGATGCTGGAAACGCTCGCCGATGCGCTGAGCAGCCTCGAGTATTACCTTGAGGCCGGTGCGGTGATGCGTCCGGAAACCCAACCCAGTGTGCTCGATCTCGCCGCTGAAAGCGTGCGGGCATTGGGTATGCCGCTGGGGGCTTGAATATGCAGCGTTGGCAGCCCACGTTGCTCGACAGCCAGCTACCGGGGGGCTGGGTCGTCGCGCATTTTAAGCAGCATTTCTTGGCCGACAGTAATGGTGTGCTGTTTCCGCGCGAGTGGCTCAAGCAGCAGGATCTGCCAATTGTCGCCGAACATGGCTTGGGCCACTTTGATGGTGACGCCATCTACTTGTTGGAATTGAGCCAGCCTTTCGACATGCAGGGTTGCGCCTGGCAGAGCCTGCGCCAATTTATGCTGCAGGGCGATGCCGATACCTTCAAGTTGCTCAGCTATGCCACGCAGATTGGCACCTGGGCCAGCCAGCACCGTTTCTGTGGCAGTTGCGGCGAGACAATGCAGCACATTCCAGGCGAGCGTGCGATGCATTGCGTGCGCTGTGAGTTGCAGCATTACCCGCGACTATCGCCTAGCATGATTGTGCTGGTAACCCGCGGTGATGAGGTGCTGTTGGCACGCTCACCGCGCTTTGTCAGCGGTGTCTACAGCACCCTGGCCGGGTTTGTGGAGGCTGGCGAGTCGGTGGAGCATTGTGTGGCGCGCGAGGTGCGTGAAGAAGTGGGGGTCGAGATTAAGAACTTGCAGTACCTGGGTAGTCAGGGCTGGCCGTTCCCACACTCATTGATGCTGGGCTTTCATGCAGAATATGACTCGGGCGATATCGTCATGCAGGTCGACGAAATCGAAGATGCGCAGTGGTTTAACGTGCACGATTTGCCGCCATTGCCGGCGACACGTTCAATTGCACGTCACCTGATCGATGTGTACGTTGCGCGCCGTTTAGGTCATCCCGAACCAGTGCTGCCAGGCTAAGCGCACGGTCAACCCCAGCACCACCAGAATAAATACAGGGCGGATAAACTTCGAACCGCCCTTGATCGCCGTGCGTGCACCGAGAAACGCACCAACCATCAGTGCCAAGCCCATGCAGATGCCCAGCAGCCAAGCTACTTGCCCGCTGATGATGAAGACGCTCAGTGCACAGATATTGCTGACGAAGTTCATGCTGCGGGCTACGCCGCTGGCGCGTACCAGGTCGAGCGGGTAGAGCAGTAAGCTGCTGACCGTCCAGAACGCGCCAGTGCCAGGGCCTGCCACACCGTCATAAAAACCCAAACTCAAACTTTGCGGCCATTGCCGACCCTTGGCGATGGGGGCGTCGGCGAGTAACGGTGCGGCTGGGGTTTTGCCAAGTAGCAAGTAAAGCCCGCAAGCAAATACCACGGCTGGCAGTAATTGGTTCAACCAGGCAGACGGTACCCACTGTGCCATTGCGGCGCCAAGCAGTGCGCCCAACGCTGTACCTATCAATGCATTGCGCCATTGGCTGGGGTCAAACAGTTTGCGCCGGTAAAAGGTGTAGCTGGCAGCGGCCGAACCGAAGGACGAACTGAGTTTGTTGGTGCCCAAGGCCAGGTGGGGCGGTAGACCAGCTGTGAGAAGTGCGGGAATGGTCAGTAAGCCGCCGCCGCCGGCAATAGCATCGATAAAGCCGGCTATAAACGCGACGAGGACGAGAATTGACAGCGTCGACAGTTCGACACTGAGTTCAAATGGGAAATCCATGAGTAGTTTCCGGCAGAGTTTTTAACGTTGTGGCGCGCAAGCTTGCAGGGTATCTGACATAGGCCGCAGAGCATAAAAATAGGCCCTGCGTCTAATTGTGGTGTTCTCTTGCTGTTCGTCAGCTGGGTAGCTGCGCATAATGCCGTCAATTACAAGCAGAAGGAATGCACGGCGATGCAATACGGCGGACTGGCATGGGCAACGGCATTGCTGGGGTTACTGGCGGCGTTTGTTGCCGCGCGCATCCTGTTCAACCGGCAGTGGTTTATCGGTTGGTTGCGCGGCACCTGCGGCTTGGCGTTTCTCGCACTGGCGGCGTTGATTGGTATGTTGGCTAACGATTTGCGCAGCTACGCGCCGATTGCCGAAGGCAAGCCGTTGGCGACCTTGAGCTTTAAGGCGGATGGCCCGCTGTATCGGGTCAGCCTGCTGGAAGGTGGGCGCGAGCGCACCCTGACTATGGAGGGCGATCTCTGGCAGTTGGATGCGCGTTTTCTGCAGTGGAAGGGGCTTGCGGCGTTGATCGGTTTGCAGCCCGGTTATCGTCTGGAAAAACTCTCAGGGCGTTTCCTCTCCATCGAACAACAGAACCTGTCGCAACACACCCGTGTCGAGCTGGCGCGCAGCCCTTATGGTATTGATCTGTGGCGCTGGCTGCGGTTGGGCCAACATGATCTGTTTATCTTTGATCCGCAGGCGCGCCGGGTAACCTACCTGCCGCTTGCCGATGAGGCGGTTTACAGCATCAATCTGACGCCTGCCGGTTTGCTGGCCGAACCGATGAATCCCGCGGCCAAGCAGGCGTTGAAAGACTGGCAGTGAAGTGCAGGCGATAAAAAAGGGACCCTAGGGTCCCTTTTTAGCTGTGGCGTTTTTCAGGGCTCAGGAGAGGAAGCCGCCATCCACATTGAGTGCTACGCCGGTGGTGTAGCTGGATGCATCGCTGGCCAGGTACAGCACGGTGCCAGCCATCTCACTTGGATCGGCTACGCGCTTGAGTGGGATACGCTGCAGGGCGATTTTGAGAATGGCGTCGTTCTTCACCAGCGCGGAGGCAAACTTGGTGTCAGTCAGGCCGGGCAGTAGCGCGTTGCAACGGATACCGAACTGCGCGCATTCCTTGGCAAAGACCTTGGTCATGCTGATAACTGCAGCTTTGGTGACCGAGTAAATACCTTGCATTTCGCCTGGCGAGACGCCGTTGATCGAGGCGACATTGATGATGCTGCCGCCGCCATTGGCCTTCATCAACTTGCCGCCTTCGATGGACATGAAGTAGTAGCCACGGATGTTCACATCGACGGTTTTCTGGAACGCGCCCAGGTCGGTGTCCAATACGTTGCAAAACTGCGGGTTGGTGGCGGCGTTGTTGACCAGGATGTCGAGGCGGCCGAACTGTTCTCTGATCTGCGCGAAGACGTTAGTGATCTGCTCCATCTCACCAATATGGCAGGCCACTGCGGTGGCTTTACCGCCATCTGCGATGATCGCGTCGGCGACTTTCTGGCAGTCGTCGATCTTGCGGCTTGAGACGATCACGTGAGCGCCTTGCTGGGCCAGCAGTTTGGCGATGGCTTCACCGATGCCGCGGCTGGCACCAGAAACAAAGGCGATTTTGCCGTCAAGGTCGAACAGTTGGGTCTTGGACATAAGCTTTTCCTTTCCTGATTTGAGAGGCCTGTTCGGCCGTTTACAGCTGTGACTTATTGATAACTTGCAGGCTCATTTGCTCCAGCAGCTTGTTCATGTGAATGAACTGCGCGAAGCGTTTGTCCTGGGTTTGGCCGTGGTAATAGCGGTAGTAGATCTGCTGCACGATGCCGGCTAAGCGAAACAGGCCGTAGGTGTAGTAGAAGTCGATGCTCTTGATTTCGATGCCTGAACGTTCGGCGTAGTAGTCAGCGAACTGTTGACGCGTAAGCATGCCAGCGGCGTTGCTGGGCTGGCGGCGCATCAGCTGTATGGGCGCCGAGTCACCGGCTTCGATCCAATAGGCCAGGGTGTTACCCAAATCCATGAGCGGGTCGCCGATGGTGGTCAGCTCCCAGTCCAGTACGCCGATAATCTCGCTTGGATTCTGCGGATTGAGGATCACGTTATCGAAGCGGTAATCGTTGTGCACGATGCCAGGCTTGTGATGGTCAGCCGGCATCTTGTCCTTGAGCCAGGCTTTGACCGGTTCCCACAGCGGTGCGTCAGGGGTTAGCGCCTTGTCGTAACGATCACTCCAGCCGCCGATTTGTCGTTGCACATAGCCCTCAGGCTTGCCCAGATCACCCAGGCCGCAAGCTTGATAGTCGACGTTGTGCAGCTCGACCATTTTGTCGATAAAGCTTCTGCACAGATCGCGGGTCTGCTCAGCGCTGAAATTCAGCTCGGCGGGCATCTCGGAGCGCAAGATGATCCCGTTGACCCGCTCCATGACATAGAACTCGGCACCAATCACCGATTCGTCAGTGCAATGCGCATAAGCCTTCGGGCAGTAGGGAAAACCTGCATTGAGCTGATTAAGAATGCGGTATTCGCGGCCCATATCGTGGGCCGATTTGGCTTTGTGGCCAAATGGCGGGCGGCGCAGCACGAATTCCTTGCCGGGGTATTCAAGCAGATAGGTCAGGTTCGAAGCGCCGCCTGGGAATTGACTGATGCGAGGCTCACCCGTCAGCTCGGGGATATGCGCCTTGAGGTACTGGTCGATGACCGCGGTGTCGAGTTCTTCGCCTTCGCGGATACGGGTGGACTGGTCAGTAAGCGCCATGTTTATCCCTTCTGCTTATGATGGGTGCCTAAGATAATTAGCTAATCTAATGTTGTAATCCTTCGCCGACAACCACTATGGCCCTTTATAGGCAGGCGTGTTGCTGCTCAATCAAGCCGCCTGATTGGTTGCGGTGCGAGGCGCTTGTGGGGCGAAAAGATTAGCGGATTCGATTCAGTGAACCTAGGCGACGACTCGCCGAAGTAAAGCACGCGGCAGATGGCCATGGAGCCGATGCGCTCGGCAAAGAGGCGGGCTTGCCTGCGCATGTTTACACCCAGCCTTGCTTCTTTGATGCAAGGCTCAATAAAAAAGGGATGGCAGTTTTGCCATCCCTTTTTGGGTACGGATTACCGCCTACCCGGCAGCCCGCTTTAAGCGCTTAGAAATGGTACTTCACCAACGCTTGCACAGCGGTTTGATCGAAACCATCGGTGCTGCCATCAATCGGCCTGATGCCGTACTTGTTGTGCCACATGTTCAGCTCGGTGCCGACATAGAGTTTGCGTCCTTCACCGAACAGCGCCTTGCCCGCATCCCATTTGATTTGGATCGAGGAACCGACCGACGTCTGGGTGCCAGCGTCCTTGGACGGCGCTCGCCAATCGATATAGCCGTCGACCACGAAGTCCTGTTCGCCAATGGCGAACGGGTACGCGCCGTTCACGGTCAGTTGGTAGGTGTGGCCGTTGCCCTTGTCTGAAGCTTTGAAGTCATGATCAAAGAAGATGTGGTTATTGACCTTCACCGCATACAGGTTGGCGTTCAGGTAGGCGAAGCCTGGAGCGTTCCAGGCGGTGCCGATGCCATAAAGGTAGTTTTCGGTGCCTGGGCCGCCGTTGCCTTTCTCATAGGTAAAGGCTGCGTATACATCCTTCAAGGGGCCTACGGACAGGTCCTGGCCAGTCAGCCAGCTGAGGCTGACGCGTGGCGAGAACTCCATGTAGTAGAAGTTGCTCTTCTTGTCGATATCGAGGTTGCCGAAGTTGCTGCCGCGCGCCTGCGCGTTGTCGGCGTCGATGTAGTCGAGGAAGAAAAAGGTGTCGCCCCAGGTCCAACCACTGGCGTTCTCCAGGGTGAAGGTGGTTTGCGAACGCTGCTCTTCATCGTTGAAATTCAGGCGCTGAAAGTTGCTGCCATAGAGATAGGAGAGGCTGGTGTCTTGCCAGAGGAATGCGCCCTCGGCCATGGCCTGCTGACCGGAGAACAGTCCGACAGAGAGGGCGATGCAGTGGGGCAGGTGCTTCAGTTTCATCGGGGTTTCCTTATTATTGGACTTACAAGGTTTTCTGCCCTGCGGCTCGCCGCAGGGCCTTCAGGCAAAAGGCTATTATTCAGCTGGTACGCGGCGCTGCGTTGAGTGTGTCGCGGTTGGTGCTTGGCATAGCCGTAGCACTGTCGTTCTGCGGGTTTTGCAGCACGGTGTGCAAGTGGGCTTCGGGGTCGTAATCGTTTTCTTCCAGCTCCAGGTGTTCTTCTGGCAAAAAGATATTCAGCAAAATGGCGCTGAAAGCACCGATGGTGATCGGGGAGCCGAAGATGTTCTTCAGCGCATCCGGCATCTGTGAAAGCACTTCCGGTACGGCTGCGACGCCTAGGCCGAGGCCCAGGGATATAGCAACGATCAGCACATTGCGGCGGTGCAGGCCGGCTTCAGTCAGGATCTTGATACCGGCTACTGCCACCGTGCCGAACATGATCAGCGTGGCGCCGCCGAGCACGGGCTTGGGCATTAGCTGCAACACCGCACCTACCGCAGGAAACAAACCAAGCAGCACCAGGATACCGGCGATGTAGAAGGCGACATGGCGGCTCGCCACGCCGGTTAACTGAATCACACCGTTGTTCTGGCTGAAGGTGGTCATCGGCAGGCTGTTGAACATGGCGGCGATGGCCGAGTTGCAGCCATCGGCCAGCACCCCGGATTTGATCCGGCGCATGTACAGCGGGCCTTTAACCGGCTGCTTGGAGATGATCGAGTTGGCGGTCAGGTCGCCAGCGGTTTCCAGCGGGGTAATCAGGAAGATTACGGCGATGGGCACAAACGCGACCCAGTCAAAACTGAAGCCGTATTTGAACGGCACCGGGATGCTGACCAAGGGCACGTCGGCCATATTGGCGAAGTCCACCTT
>Ga0115550_1001569_pt1 | contig 16918 bp, 14 predicted proteins | sample COGITO_mtgs_1005_FD_87177 | JGI IMG/M metagenome (GOLD analysis project Ga0115550, IMG submission 87177) | Pelagic marine microbial communities from North Sea - COGITO_mtgs_100511 | ecosystem: Environmental > Aquatic > Marine > Epipelagic | place: Germany:Helgoland, sampling site Kabeltonne... | reverse complement strand
TGACAGTATTACGGTTGGAGGGAGTATCTCTTATAACTCTGAGGATGTCAATGTAAAAACTATAGTTGAACAAAGTGAGAACCAAGTTCGTAAATTTCCATACCAAACTCCTGAGCACACCATTGATGCAGGTTTAACATATTTGGAAACTGAAGAGGGACCACTCCCGCTAGAAATTTTTGGCGCTCATAATCTAAATAATCTAGCTGGTTCCAAATGGATTTGTCAACAAATGGGGGTCGATCAAGATGATTTTTACGAAGCCATCTCCAGCTTTTCAGGGGCTAGCAAGCGTTTAGAAAAAGTAGCAGAAAACGCTACTTCTGTGGTTTATAAAGATTTTGCACATTCACCAAGCAAGGTAAAAGCCACTACGGAAGCGGTTAAATCACAATATCCAACACGCCCACTTATAGCCTGTTTAGAATTGCACACCTATAGCAGTTTAAATCATGAATTTCTAGAACACTATAAAGGTACTTTAGATGCCGCAGACACTGCAGTGGTGTTTTATTCTCCGCAAGCAGTCGAAATAAAAAAACTAGAGTCGGTTACAAAGAGTCAAATAGAAACTGCTTTTGAACATAAAAATTTGATTATTTATACAGACCCTGAGCTATTTAAAAATTATATAACATCCTTAGAATTTGCTCAAAAAACCGTCTTGCTTATGAGTTCTGGGAGTTATGGCGGCTTGGATTTTGAAATCCTTAAAAATAAGTTAGCTAATCCCAGTTGAAGTATTGAAGCCATATAACTAATCTTTAAATTTATGACAATGTCCCCCAAATCATTCTCCATAAAAAATTGGTCTCAAGATGACCAACCTCGCGAAAAACTAAGAGATAAAGGCGCACGTTTTTTAAGCGATTCCGAATTGATCGCTATCCTAATTGGCTCCGGAACAGTTCAAGAAAGTGCCGTGGATTTATCTAAGCGCATTTTGTCGAGTGTGGATCATGATTTACAACGCTTGGCAAAGCTAACGACTGCTCAATTAATGACTTTTAAAGGCATCGGAGAAGCGAAAGCGATTAAGATTAGGGCAGCCATGGAGCTCAGTCACCGCCGCCGAGAAACAAATCCAAAGCAACTTGATAAAATTAATACGAGTCGTTCAGTGTTTGAGATTATGCAACCGCTGTTAGGGCATCTTCCCCATGAAGAATTTTGGGTTTTATATCTTAATAATTCTAATAAAATTTTAGCGAAAACACAACTTAGTATAGGGGGGATGACAAGTGCCATTGTAGACGTCCGTATTGTTCTTAAACAAGCTTTGGAACATTCTGCGACCGCAATTATCTTAGTACATAACCATCCCTCTGGATCGCTTAAGCCTAGTGTTTCCGACAAGGAATTAACTCAAAAATTTATAGGAGCAGCGGAAAGTTTAGATATTAAAGTCTTAGACCATATAATTGTCACAGAAAAGACCTACTTTAGTTTCGCCGATGAAAGCTTATTATAATGCTGTTAGTTTACACCTCTAAAATCACGCCGAGACTAAAATTTGTTTTTAAACAAATCTGTACGCGTATACTTAAAACCCCAGTTTCTTTTACGAAAGTAATTGAAGAATTTATTGCGCACGATAGTTTAAAAATGTCTTATGGCGCACAACCTTTGGGTAGCGAGTTTTTTGTGCGTAGTAACGGACTTTTGTTAGAACAAGGAATTTCTGATGTAGAACTAAATGTCCAAACTTGGGAGGATACAAAGTGTTTTTTTAGTTGTGGAGAAAAAAGCCATATCCCTTTTGATATATTCTCTGCGGCCTTTTATTTATTAAGTCGATATGAAGAATATTTACCACATGTTAAGGATACGTATGGTCGCTTCACAAAAGAAGAAAGTTTAGCATTCCAATCGGGGTTTTTACACCAGCCAGTGATTGATCTTTGGGCCTATAAATTTAAAGCAGCTTTACAAGTACAATACCCTAACTTTGAATTTGATACCCGTCATTTTTCAATTAACCCTGTGATTGATGTTCCTGTTGCCTATTATTTTAAAAACAAAGGTTTTTTGAGGACAATAGGAGGGATTGTATCTGATTTAGCTAGATTTCGATTAAAGTTTTTTTACAACCGTTTTCCAGTTTTATTTGGGTTTAAAAAAGATCCGTATGACAATTTTAAGTGGATTATAAATCGACAAAAAACCTCACAGTCAAAGTTTAATGTTTTTTTTCTAATAGGGAATTTAACTACTTATGACAAAAACAATAGCATTAATAAAAAACAGTTTGTATCCTTAATTAAATCAGTAGCTGATTATTGTAACGTAGGCATCAAAGCTTCCTACATGGCATTGGATTCCATGTCTATTTTGAAAGCTGAGAAACGGCAAATGGATGGAGTCGTAAACGCCGTAACGACGTCTGCGCGTTCTTCGTTTTCAAAAGTTAATTTACCGATGACCTACCGCAATTATATTGACCTTGAAATTAATTCTGATTACACCATGGGGTATCCAAAATCGATTGGATTTAGAGCTGGTACTTGTACACCATTTTTATTTTATGATTTAGATTATGAAATTCAAACCCCTTTAATGATTCATCCCTATCAATTGATGGATTTTGTACTCCTCAAACATGCCTCATTTTTAGACAAAAAAGAAACCCTGCTACAGGCAATATCAGAAGTTAAAAAGGTGAATGGTACATTTACCTTTGTTTTTCATAATTATGCTTTTAGCTCGATCAAAAAATGGTCCCATTTCAAATCATTATTTAATATTATACTAGATACATCAAATGACATTCCAACATAAAAAACATATTTTTTTTGATTTAGATCATACCCTTTGGGATTTTGATAAAAACTCAGCATTGACCTTTGCGAAAATATTTAAATTAAACAATCTAGATATTGATTTAACCATTTTTTTGAAAGTTTATGTTCCCATAAATTTACAGTACTGGAAGTTGTATAGAGAGGAAAAAATTGATAAAAAGAATTTAAAATTTGCACGACTCAATGATGCTTTTAAGGGTTTAAAAATGGAGGTGTCCGCTAGTATGGTGCATAAGTTATCAGATGACTATATTACTCATCTCTGTACGTTTAATCATTTATTCCCATATACAATTGAGCTTCTGGAGTACCTTCAGCCAAAATATACATTGCATATAATTACTAATGGGTTTAAAGAAGTTCAGCATGGTAAATTAAATCAATCGAATATCGATCATTTTTTCCAGACTGTTACCAATTCCGAAATGGTGGGTGTTAAAAAACCAAACCCTAAAATTTTTAAGCATGCGCTACAAATGGCCAAAACCACTGCAGAAGAGAGTTTAATGATTGGCGATAATCTTGAAGCGGATATTATGGGGGCTCTCAATTTTGGAATGGAGGCGATCTGTTTTAATTACCACAAAGAACTATTGGCAGAAAATATTATTAGTGTAGATCATTTATCAGAATTAAAAAGATATCTTTAGGCAATAAAACTATAATTTAAAAAGTTCAATCAATAATAAATCCCCGACTTTATTGTGAAAAATCATCCTATTTTTTTTAAGCTACTACTCTTTTTCATCTTTTTTGTAAGCTTATTTTCATGTGTAAAAGATACAGACTTCGAACAAGCTGTTCCCCTTGCTCTAACACCTGTTTTGGAAGTCAGTCTGATTCAAATTGAGGAAACACCCGTCTCTTTTTTGGATAGTTCAGGGACTGAAGTCCTTTCCATTTCTGATGAAATTGTTTTAGAGTTGTTCTCGCAAAACGCTGTTAAGGACTACCTTTTCAAAGCTGAATTAGTATTTGAAATCACAAACAGCATCAACAAAGCGTTTGATGTTACATTGAGTTTTTATGATCCTTCAAACACGCTACAGCATACCTTTTCGATTGCTGTTGATAATTCTGCTACAAACACACCGCTTATTACCGAACATTTAGAGGTCTTTGAAGCTAGTATTTTGGACGCTCTAAAATTGAGTAATAAATTAAACATTACAATCAAGTTGATATCAAATTCAACAAGCTCTAATTTGACAGCGGCTTCTGAAGGCATTATTGCCTTAAAATCCAAAGCTATTTTATATTTAAACGTATCTGAATGAGGTGGCTACTAATTTTAGGTGTTTTTGCAACCCTACAAGCGCAAAATAAACAGCTTTTGTACGGGTTTAAGGATGTCCCACAACATATACTTTTGAATCCAGGGACTCAGATTGATTCTAAAGGATATGTTGGAGTTCCTTTACTCTCTCAAATTCATTTTAATGCAGGTATAACAGGGTTCTCTGCATTTGATCTTTTTGCTGATGACGGCAAAGATTTTAGCCAAAAAGTAAGTGACATTGTCTATGGTATGGACGCCAAAGATTTTTTTGGAATTAATCAACAATTAGATCTTTTTTCAGCAGGGTTTAGGTTGAAAACTTCTTCAGAAAAATCGATTTTCATTTCATTTGGGATGTATCAAGAATCAGATTTCTTCTTCTATTTTCCTAAGGATTATGCTGTCTTGGCATTCGAAGGCAATGATACTAATTTGAATCGGCGTTTCAATCTTGGAGATTTGAGTGCAAATGCTGAGGTGTTATCTGTTTTTCATATAGGCATTAATAAAAAAATAAATCCTAAATTGACTTTAGGCTTAAGAGGTAAAATATATTCTAGCATTGTGCAAGCTTCATCAACAAATAATACGGGTTCTTTTACAACGGTAGAGGGGGTGGGTAATTCTCTGAAGCATATTTTTGATTTTGACATGAATTTACAAACTTCAGGACTCTCTTTTTTAGAAAATTCTAGTACTACGAACGAGATCGATATTTTAAAGAAACGACTTTTATTGGGCGGTAATCTCGGAGTCGGTATTGATTTAGGCTTTACCTATGAGTTCGCTCCAGAATGGACAGTTGATGCAAGTATTCAGGACCTTGGGTTTATCAATTATTCCAAAGATGTTAAAACGTATGTTTTAGATAATTATTTTGAATATGAAGGGATTCAATCGCTATTTCCAGAACTAGTTACAGGGCAAACGGCTCAAGATTATTGGGATAAGGTTGAAAATGATTTTGATGATTTATTTGAAATCACTAACACTACAACGTCTTATACAAAGTGGCGCCCCATTAAATTCAATAGTTCTATAAGCTACAATTTTGGAAGAAAAACAGTTAAAGAATGTAATTGTTTAGACAAGTCAGATCCAACCTTCCAAAATAGAGTAGGGGCACATCTATTTGTAATGAAACGCCCCAATCATTTTCAATGGGCGTTTTCGGCATTCTATTATCGAAAACTTCTAAAGGGTTTACAGCTCAAAGCAACATATACTGTGGATACGTATTCATTTAAAAATGTTGGATTAGGTGTCTCTACGGCTTTGGGACCCGTACAGTTTTATGTGATGGCAGATAATTTATTGGATTATCAAAACATAGCTAAATCGCAAAGTGTATCTTTACAATTAGGTTTTAACTATATATTCAAAAATAATGAAAACTAAAATTTACATTTTTCTTCTAGTATTGAGTGTTAACATGATTGCATTCTCGCAATCTTCAATTAATGATTATAAATATGTCACAGTCAATGAACGTTTTGATTTTTTAAAGACAGCCGATCAATATCAGCTAAATTCTCTAACCGCCTTTCTGCTTAAAAAAAACGGATTTAATGTAGTTAATAAACATAACAACTTCCCTGATGATTTAGCTAAAAACAGTTGCTTAGAGTTGAATGCAAATGTGATTAGCGTTAAAGGGTTTTTAAAAACTAAATTACAGTTAGTTCTCACCAATTGTAAGGAAAACGTTGTATTTACATCCGAAATCGGGAAATCAAAACTTAAAAATTATAAAAACGCCTATCACGAAGCACTTCGTGATGCTTTTGCCTTATCCGATTTTAACTATTCGTATATGAGTACTACTAGTTTAAATAATCTGACAGCGACTCCTGACCCTATTGAGCAACCGTTAATCAAAGAAAAACCTATTGCTGTTGTGGCACCCAAAGTAGCGGTCGAAATTGTGTCATCGCCACAAGCGATTGAAGAAAAAATGCCATTAGCAGTGTCTTTAGGTTTAGAAATTAAGCAAACGAATTCAGGGTATGATTTTATAGATTCAAATTCTAAAACAACCAAATATTCCGCACATGCGACACTGTTTGACACTGTTTTTATAATTGACGGTCAAGAAGGCATTATTTATAAACGTGGACAAAACTGGGTTCGAGAATATATCGAAAATGGTAAAACTACGATTGAAGCACTAAACATTCAACGTTAATCATTGTATTTGTCTTTCCAACGCTTTTTTAAAAATTCCTGTTGCGCATTTTCTCTTGCATTATTTCCTGGTTTATAGAAACGTGTATTTTCTATGCCTTCAGGTAAAAATTCTTGTGCTACAAAATTAAGGTCATAATTGTGTGCGTATTTGTAGGATTCTCCATAGCCCAAATCTTTCATTAACTTAGTAGGAGCATTTCGAATATCTAGTGGTACTGTAAGATTCCCTGTGTTTTTCACGACATCAATCGCTTGGTTTATGGCCATATAGGCGGCATTACTTTTTGGTGAACACGCTAGGTAAGTGGCGCATTGACTAAGAATAATTCGACTTTCGGGCATGCCGATTGCAGCGACCGATTGAAACGTACTGTTTGCTAATACCAAAGCGGTTGGATTGGCATTTCCAATATCTTCACTAGCAAGGATCAGCAAACGTCGTGCAATAAATTTTGCGTCCTCGCCTCCTTCCAACATCCGTGCTAACCAATAGACAGCGCCATTGGGATCACTTCCACGAATGGATTTTATAAACGCAGAAATGATATCGTAATGTTGATCGCCTGTTTTGTCATATAAAACCGTACTATTCTGAACCTTGTCGAGGACCAATTGGTTAGTGATACTAACTTTAGTGGCGCTTTCAGAATTGACAATCAATTCAAAAATATTAAGCAACTTTCTAGCATCTCCACCAGACAATCGTAGTAAGGCTTCGGTTTCTAGGAGTTTAATTTCTTTTTCAGAAAGGAGTTCATCAGTTTCAATTGCACGTTTTAGAAGTGCTTCCAGATCTTTGGTATCAAATGGTTTTAAGGTATAAACTTGACAGCGAGAGAGTAGGGCAGAGATAACCTCAAAACTAGGGTTTTCTGTAGTGGCTCCGATAAGGGTTACCCATCCTTTTTCCACGGCTTGAAGAAGTGAATCTTGTTGTGATTTACTAAAACGATGTATCTCGTCAATAAATAGGATAGGATTTTTGGTGGTAAATAAACCACCACTTGTTTTTGCTTTTTCAATAACTTCTCGGACATCTTTGACCCCAGAGCTGATGGCGCTTAGCGTATAAAAAGGGCGTTCAGATTCTGTAGCGATGATAGTGGCCAGGGTTGTTTTTCCGATGCCAGGTGGCCCCCAAAATATCATTGAGGGAATCAAGCCTTGTTTTAATGCTTGTGTCAGTGCGCCGTTGGGGCCAATAAGGTGTGATTGACTGATGTAATCAGTCAATTTTTTTGGACGTAAGCGTTCTGCTAAGGGTGCATTCATCCTACAAAACTAAAGTTTTTTTTTGTATTAATATGACATTCTAACATATTGCCTTTATTTGGCGGGTTATTTGCTAATGTTTAGTAAATTTATAATCATGAATCCACAGCAACCATTTCGATTTTCCACAGGCGTGATTGGTTATCCTATTGCGTTTGTTTTAGTGATTTGGATTATATATTGGATTGAACTTCGCTTTGGATTTCGGTTTAATAGTTTTGGAGTCTATCCACGAACAGTTACAGGCTTGAGAGGTGTTCTTTTTAGCCCTTTTATTCATGGAAGTTTAGAACATTTATATCATAATTCCACACCATTATTGGTGTTGTCAACTGCTCTTTTTTATTTTTATCGTCTTATGGCGTGGAAGGTTATTGTATTAGGGATTTTGTTTTCGGGTGTGTTGACTTGGACTATTGGAAGTCCTGCCTATCATATTGGAGCGAGTGGTCTTATTTATGTACTGATGAGTTTTACGCTCTTCAAAGGTATTTTCTCTAAACATTACCGTTTGATAGCGCTTTCGTTTTTAGTTATTTTTTTATATGGTAGTATGTTGTGGTATGTATTTCCAATTAAAGAGAATATGTCTTGGGAAGGGCATTTATCTGGGTTGCTGGTAGGGTTGATTTTTGCGCTCATTTTTAAAACAGAAATACCAAAACCTCCTAAATATGTATGGGAGGATCAACATTATAATGAAGCGGAAGATCCTTTCTTGCAACAGTTTGATGCGGACGGTAATTTTATAGAAACTCAAGACGAAGAAAACCATACTTCTGACCCAGCTTTAGAAATACGTTATACTTTTAAAGATAAGGACGTCTAGAGACGTTGTCTTACGGCTTCATAAAGAAAAGCACCACATGCTACAGAAACATTTAGGGACGCAATACTGCCATACATAGGAAGTTTTGCTTTGTCATCTACTAGTTTTAGAATTGAAGGATTAATTCCTCTGTCTTCAGACCCCATAATAAGGGCACAGCCTTGTGTGAAATCGATATCGTATATAGTGTTTTCTGTTTTCTCGGTGGCTGCCGCGACTTTTATATCGGAGGCTTGCAAATAAAACATAGCATCTTTAATGTGATCTACTTTACATATAGGAATATTAAATACCGCGCCTGCGCTTGTTTTAACCGTATCGCCATTTATGGGGGCTCCACCACTTTTCTGAACGATAATTCCGTCCACGCCTGTACATTCGGCAGTTCTAATAATGGCGCCAAAATTACGGACATCACTAATTTGGTCTAGGAGTAAAAACAAGGGATTTTTTTTGGTTTCCAAAACGGCTGTTATCAATTCTTCCAAATCATAAAAGGCGATCGGAGACATGTTGGCCACTGCGCCTTGATGGTTGTGCTGTGTCAATCGGTTTAGTTTCTCAACGGGTACATATGAAAAATTAACATTCTGTTTCCGTAATAGTTTTTCTAACTCTGTATATAATTCGCCACTGAGTCCTTTTTGTAAAAAAACCTTATCGATGGTATTTTCTGCTTCAACGGCTTCTATGATGGCACGAAGGCCGTAAATTTTAGTTTCTTTCTCCATAGCGCAAAAGTAAGGAATCGGATGAAAATAGGGGTCAAAATAGGGATATAAAAAAACCCCGCAATTGCGGGGTTTTTAGTACTATGTAAGAATACTATATTTTTCTGTTAGTTTCTTGTTGCTACCCATTCATCGCCATTAATAACGACTTTCATAAGTAAATTATAGCCTTGCCCTGCACCACCTTCTTTTGTGTATGACTCAGCATCTGTTTGTACAAATGTATAAGATACGACACCAGTTTGAGCAATTGTAGTTGTGATAGGCATAAACCCTGCCTCCCAAAGACTCGCATATTGAACACCATATAAATCGGACCAGAAATAATAAGTACCGTCTCCTAAAGCATTGATATCAAAATCTTCTGGACAATCTCCAGTAGCTGCATCATAATTTCCAATCTCATCTGCCCAACTAAATGCAGGCGTTTCAGTTACAAACACGTCCATATCCACGTAAGTACATGCCGAGTAGGCATCACCAGCATATATCATGTCAGTTTCCCAAGCAAATACCGCTGTAATTACATCAGAAGAATAGTTTTCGATCGATGCTTCAAATGAAGGATAGGTAGCATATGGACTTACTAAATACTTTGTCCCTAATCCAGCTCCGCTGTTTGCTGTCACTTTAATCGTCTCTGTTTCTTCAGGAGTAACATCTGCAATAACAGTTAACGTAAGTGTCCCTGTTGTGTCATATGCAGCGATAGACGCTTTTGTAACGGTATAATCTACACCCATAGTTGCTGTTCCTCCAGCATCCACAAAGTCAAATTCTACGGCTCTGTCTGTTGCTTTGTCTAAAGTAACGGTCCATGTGTATATAGTAGCTAAACCTTCATTAGCAGCTAAATCACCTCCGTTAAAAGTAAATGTAGGTGTAGGGTATCTGTCGGTACTTCCTACTTCTTTTGAGTCTTGCTTGGGAGCTTCAGCCTCACAGCCTACTAATAATCCTCCTATCAAGATTGAAGATATAATATATTTTAATTTTTTCATCTTTTTTCTTTTTTAGTTGATTTTATTCATTTCTTGATAAAACTCTCTTGATCCAGAACCGGCAGTAAAGTAACCATATGACATATATAGAGTTACATCATCTCCGCTTACAGAAACATAATTTGAAGTACTACATCCAACGTTTGATAAATCAGAAGCATTTAACTCACAAGAAATTAAAGGCTGACCATTTAACATTTGAGGATCTCCATCAGGAGTAGTAGCTGGATATGTTATTTCAGCTCCATCGACAACATTACCAAATTCATCCGTTTCTACCTCGAAATACCATTCGTTACCATCAAATAAACCACAGTATTCTAAGACTCTGTAAACACCGTTACAGATATAGATCATTTCAGTTTCATCTGGCCAAGATGATGCAGTAGCATTGTTTGAACCAATTCTCCAGTATGCAGCGTCAGCTGTACTGTATTTACCAGTGATAGGAGAGTAGCATAAGTATTCAATAGTGATATCTATACTGCTTGTTCTTCCGTTTGGTAACACAGACCCATTTGAAATTTCAACAATGTTTAATGTCAATTTTGGATTCGTAGCTAAAGGAGGTGCAATACCACTTGTAATTACTGTAAGTGGTAAATTGTCAATATAGTTTCCAGAAGCGCTAAGTGTTAAAGAAAAACTATCTAGTCTATAATGTACTCCTTCGATTGCTGTAGAGCTAGGATCAATTTCAACAGTAACGTTAAAATCTTCACTAAACTTAGCTGCTGTAGGTCCTGCTAATTTTACAGTCATTAAAAACTCTTTGTCTGCACCATCAGCTACTACCGAAGCATTAATTGAAGATTTAACAAACCCAACTAGGTTTGGACCTTCTCCATTTAATTCATATGTCGTATCATCTTCCACGCAAGACATCACAAGTGTCGCGCCAAGAAAAAGATATAATAATTTTTTAATATTTTTCATTTTTTTTAAAATTTAAAATTAGTTTGCCCAAAATATCTTAGATGAAAATTCATCTAACTGGGTTGGTAAATTATTAGAGTTTGCTGTTAGCTCACTAGAAGGGTACGATAACCTAACGGGTCTGTTTGGTTTCGTTGATAATAATGACATAGGCACATCAGATGGATATCCAGTACGGCTAAAATCAAACCAACTTTGTAGCGCATTAATTCCCATAACACCTAACCATTTTTGAACAATGATTGCTTCTAGCTTGTTTGAAGAAGCTGCCCATCCTACTGTAGCAATGTTTTGAGCATAATACGAACTAGCACCTGAAGCTCCTAAATAGCTAAATGAAGCCGTAATTCCTGACTCATACATTGTTTGTGCGTCATTAGCAACAAATCCTTTAACAGCAGCTTCAGCTAGGTTGAAATAAGCCTCAGCAGCAGTATAAATGACCGCACCTTGATCGGCACCTTTTAATATTCCAGGACCTATATTTGATACTAAGTCTGGAACATACTGGTCAACTACGGGACTGTCATATTCTTGAAGTCCTTGAACCACACCTAAATGACCTGTAGAAGGCTCTTCAAATAAATAGTTAAGTCTTCCGTCATTTGTACTTGTCAATCTGTCTAACACATAAGGCGTTGCACAAGTAGCGTTGTTTGTCAATGTTTTAGTTCCTGATACATCTTTACCCAAACCATCCCACTTTGGGTTTTGTTGAGATTCTGTTTGGCTGTAGCCAATGTTGATCGTTACATCATCAGATATATAACCAGATCCTTCAGCATTGATAGCATTAAACTGTTCTTGAATGTAAGCAGATCTGCTTGCAAGATCTGACTGTCGTACAAGAATTCTTAATTTAAGTGAGTTTGCAAATTGTTTCCATTTTGTCATGTCACCTGCAAACACACCGTCATCTTCTCCAGGAACCAAGGCACCTGTTACTTCAGCCGTAGCAGTTATCATGTTGATAGCAGCAGTTAAATCACTAATTAACCCTTCATAGATTGCTTGTCCGTCATCATACTTTGGTGTTGGATTTACACCTCTTAGTAATGCTTCAGAATAAGGAACATCACCATAAGTATCTACTAAGATTTGAAAATGCATTGACTGCATGATTTTAGAAATTGCTTGGTAGTTACCATATTCTGCACCTTCTAATAATTCTAGTCCTTTGTACTGTTTCAACGCAGAACCATATGTAGAATCAAAAATTGTTTGATAAAAAGAGGGTGTTACTAAGTATAAGAATTCATCATTATACCATGAGAATCCGTCCGATTGGCTCCAAGCGCCCATGAACATATTTCCAAGGTGGTTTTGACCTCTATCTTTTTCTTCGACACTAGCCGTGTAGTTAAGTGCTACAGGTAAGATCAAATTAGGACTTACAGTTATTGGATTATTTGGATCGACATTTACATCCAGATAGCTATCACTACATGATCCTAGTACTAGGAGCACAAGTAGTGTTTTGATTGTTGTTAAAATATTTTTCATAATGTTTCTTTTTTTTGGTTAAAACTCGATATTAACACTAAATCCGTAAGATCTTGTTGGAGGTGACTGGAAGTAACCACCGATACCAATAGCATTACTGTTTGCATTGTTAAATTCAGGATCAGAGAAATGATTTTCTGCAGGTAACCAAGTGAATAAATTTCTTCCAATAAATCCTATATTTACTGCACTCACTGGAGAGTTTTTCAACACGTCAGCTGGAAGTGTGTAGTTAAGAGCAACTTCTCTGATTTTTAGAGCTGTAGCATCTTTCACGTAGTTTTCCTTTATTTCATTGTATGTGTTTGTCCAATAATCTTGTTTACCATCTGTAATAGGAATATTTGTATTTGCTACAAATACACCAGGACTTGTTTCAACAACAGAGTTAGGCAATACGAAATCTTGTCTGTTAGCAGAAGCAGATTCTAATGATCTTCCTGTAAATTCCATTGCATCCGACCCTTGCTCATAATAGACATGTCCAGTTCTGTAATCAACTGTAGTTGATAAGCTAAAGTCTTTGTAGTTTATAGTAGAAGTCAATCCTAAAATATAATCAGGAGTTGTTTTCCCCATATTCTTCAACGCCCCAACCTGTGGATTTCCACTAGCTGCATCAATAATAATGCGCCCTTGAGGATCTCTCTGGTATGATGTTGCTTTCATTTGTGGAAAATCTTCTCCTACGATTGCAAAAATTCCAACTTCTCCAGTAGAAGTAATTGTAATTTCATTAACGCCTTCAGAAATAGATTTTACTTTCTGCTCATTTGCAGTGTAGTTAACATTGACATCCCAAGAAAAATCAGTTGCTTTAAGGATCGTTCCTCCGATAGTTAATTCATAACCTTTTCCTTCAACTTCACCAATGTTTGTTAAGAAAGAACCAGCTCCTGAAGACAGTGAAGGTGTAGTAAACGTAATTAAGTCTGTCGAGTTTGTAAGGTAATATGCTGCGTCTATCGTTAATCTGTTATTAAAGAAAGCTGCATTTACACCAAATTCAGTCGTATTAATTTTCTCTTTAGTTAAGCCGCTATCTACAGCTGTTCCTGTTTGGAAAAATCCATTTAAGTTTCCAAAAGGAAACCCTGATGATTGACCATACGTCTCATTATTTAAATAAGGCCCTAAATCGTTATATACTGTAGAGTTACTTAAAGTTGTTTTCAAATAAGATAATGCACCATTAGTAATTGATGGTATTGCATCACTTGCAACAAAAGATAGTCCTGCATATGGATAAAAATAACTGTTATCACCTGTAGGTAGTGTAGATGTGAAATCATATCTACCTGCTAAGTTCAAGAATAAGTAATCTTTAAACCCAAATGTTAAATCCGTGAATACACCATAAGATTTCTTTACAGATTCATTTACACCTACAACTGGCTGCCCTGTTCCGTTAGAAACATCATAAAATCCAGGGATACTTATGTTTGTTACAGCAATTGAGCTACTTCTAGATTTTTGTGTTTTGTTGGTTGCACCTAAAAGCGCAATAACATTTAAATCATCAGTAATATCAAACTGAGTACTTAAAATTGCATCCGTAGTATACGTAATGTAAGAACTTTCTGAATCAGTTACAAAAGACGATACTGCAGAGTGTGCAGGTTGTAAACTTGAATCATATGTTTGTGCAGCTCTCCAGCTTTTTCCAGCACCATTTCCAGTGTTGACACCTAATCTAGTTGTGAAATTCGTAGATTCTGTAATATCCCATGAAGCAGAGATGTTAGCTGTCAATCTTGAATTGTTTGAATTATTTCTGTTCGTACCTATTCCCCAATATGGATTTTGGTAATATGCATTGTAGTAATTGTCAGCATACCCATATCCTTCTGGATTGCTCCAATCGCTGTATTGCGATAAAGGAATGTTTGCTGGCGTATTTAATACAAACCAATATAAAGGTCTTCCTTGATCTCCAATAGAACCTCCTACAACACTTTGCTTATCTCTTAAGTAGTTAGAAGCTAACTTTAAAGTGATATTTCCAAGTTTCTTAGAAGCATTGACTCTAAACGTATTTCTGTCGTAAGTATCACTAGGAACGATTCCTGAAGTTTTTTGATTACCAACTGACATATAAAATGAGCTGCCATCAGAACTTCCGGAAGCATACACTGTATTTTGAAGTGTGTTACCAGTATTGTAAAAATCTAACAGGTTGTTTTCTACTGGTGCATATGGTACCATTTGAGTTTCTAAAGGATATCCTTCAGGAAATGTTGGTCCAATTTGTCTAGAGGTTCCGTCAAAACGTGGTCCCCAGTTTGTATTCTCTACTGGATCATAAACGCCTTGCCATCCTGTTCCATACTCAGATTGAAACTTAGGCATATAAGCGACACTTTCCATTGTGTTGGCAGTTGTGATTCCTACTTTGAAAGCTTCGCCATCTTCACCACTTTTAGTTTCAACGAGAATTGCACCGTTACTTGCTGCAGAACCATATAGTGCTGCTGCGGTAGCGCCTTTAAGAACGTTTAAACTTTCAATATCATTTGGATTCAACGCATCAAATGCTCCTTGAGAAGCAACCGAACCGTCAATTACAATTAACGCACTGTTATTCTGACTAATAGATCTAAGACCTCTTAATAGAATTTGAGTGGTTGGGTTAACACCGTTACTTTGTACATTAATTTGTACACCAGCAACTTTACCAGCAAGCGCACTTGCAGCTCTTGTTGGAGCGACCTTCATAAGCTCTTTACTTCCTACAGCTTCTGCTTGGTATGTTAGTGTTTTCTTCTGCCTCTGTATACCGTATGCTGTTACAACGATCTCTTCTAGAGTGTTGTCAGCTAATAAAGTTACATTCACAGTTGTAGATTCGCCAACCGTTACGTCTTGGTTAGAATAGCCTACATAGCTAAAACTAAGGACATCACCTTGGTTAACTGAAATCGAGTAATTACCGTCAAAATCTGACGATGTTCCAGTGGAAGTACCAGCTATTGCTATAGTAGCTCCAATTAGTGGCATCCCACTATCATCTGAAACAGTACCTGTCACGGTACGTTGTTGTGCGAATGAAAGTTGCACAGTAAACGCCAAAAATAGCGTTAGAATGATTCTTAACTTTGTTTTCATTTTTGTTATTTATTTAAATTAGTCATCGCAAAAGTGACGATTATAAGTCAAACAAACAACTTTTTGTTTATTTAAATTAGATATTAATTAAACATTATAAGGTAAATAGTCTAATATTAATGAATTATGTTTAGTAATGTTTGTATTCTATTAAACTTTATTTCAATTCTATATCTTCAGGTTTTGGGATTTAGTATTGGTTTAACAATCTTTACTATTGTTGTAATTGGACTAATTGCCTTTAGTTATATCCACAAAACTTCTATGTAATGTGATTTTTGTACATAAAAAACCACCCAATTTGGGTGGTTTAGAGAAATATATGTAATTTTAATTTACTGTAAAATTATTTTTTTTGTGATGGTTCCGATATTGGATTTGAGTTAAAAACATTGATTATTAGCTTTGTTTATTTATTTCAAAATTACAGTTTATTACGAAGTTAATTTATAATAATTTTTTTGTTAATTATAGAATTACCTTGTTTAATATTAAGAATATAAACACCTTTAGCACAGCCATCAATCTTTATAGAACTATTAACTTGATATTCAAAATTAGCAATTACTTTAGTCATAATTTTTCTACCTCTAACATCAATTAATGAAATATATACGTTATCATTACTTTGTGATATAAACCTGAAGTTTAAAATATTTTTTGTAGGATTTGGCCATACAGAATAATCTAAAAAGGAGTTTTTACTCGCGTTAAGGGTGATATTTGACCCAGTAAGTATTAATGAAAAATCCTGGCTACCATTCGCTAATGATCCTTTGTGGTTAACATCAAGAGAGTAAGTTCCTGCTATAGGGCTAGTAATATCAATATTCTCAATTGTATCTACGATGTTATCCCCTGTTATTGCAGCAGCACTAATATCACTTAGATTTAATTTCCAAGGAAAAAATATTGTAGTACCATCTGGAGCAGTTAGCCTCAAGTCTAAGTCGTTTACTAATACTGGAGTTGGATCATTTAATGAATTATTTTTAGAGCTTCCAGCTGGATCTGTCCAACAAATAGTGGCACTTAGTTCTGATAACCCATCAGTAGTAAAAGTAGTTGAATAGCTCCCTCCATTCGTAATATTAGTTTCTAATATTATTGCATTGCCCTTAGAGTCATCTAAAATAGCACTTGCAGCAACTTCAGCATTTAAAAATCCCCATCCTAATTCTGGATCAGGTCCAATGCTGAAGGTATCATCTGTTGCTGTATGGAAAGCAAGACCTTTTAATGCTGCGGCCTTCATAAATTTTGAATTTAATTCA
>Ga0115550_1001562_pt1 | contig 16936 bp, 28 predicted proteins | sample COGITO_mtgs_1005_FD_87177 | JGI IMG/M metagenome (GOLD analysis project Ga0115550, IMG submission 87177) | Pelagic marine microbial communities from North Sea - COGITO_mtgs_100511 | ecosystem: Environmental > Aquatic > Marine > Epipelagic | place: Germany:Helgoland, sampling site Kabeltonne... | reverse complement strand
CCTGAAGTTTGTTGTTGAACTGATCAACCCAATCGCGATGGACGAAGGTTTACGCTTCGCCATCCGTGAAGGTGGCCGCACAGTAGGTGCTGGTGTAGTATCTAAAGTACTGGTGTAATTACCGCTACTTGATAAAAAGGCCCTACGGGGCCTTTTTTTATTGCCAAAATTTATGACGCCAGATCTGTGCGGTGTCGACTTGCCCTCTCTCTATCTTCAATACGACTACACTGACAAAGTATTCCCCAGTCGCCATTAAGAAGATATTTAAACAAGCGTTTGAAATTTTCTGGCTGGCATGTTAGAACAACACATCGTACCAGATGGAGAAGCATTGTGAGCCACTACCAAGCCCCCTTAACCGATATGTACTTTAATCTATTTGATCTTTGGCAAACGCAAAAATACTGGGATCAGTCACCTGCGCTCAAAGAGTTGTTAGATCAAGAGACCGCATCAGCCATTCTGGAGGAAGCGGCTAAGGTGGCCGCCGAACTAATTGCACCACAATCAAAACTTGCTGATCAGCAAGGTGTGCAGTGGCATGCCGGCGAAGTGACGACTCCTGATCATTATAAAACTTGTTATCAGCAACTTTGCGAAGGTGGTTGGACTGGACTCGCTGGCGACCCAGAATATGGTGGCATGGGGATGCCGAAAACACTCGCCAGCATGTACGAAGAAATGTTGTGCAGTGCGGATATCGCGTTTTCTCTTTATTCAGGGCTGACTGCCGGAGCTTGTGTTGCCTTGAATCAACATGCCGACGCAGCCACAAAAGCAATCTATCTGCCTAAACTCTATAGTGGCGAGTGGTCAGGAACTATGTGTCTGACCGAGTCGCATGCCGGTTCTGATCTTGGCATCATGCGAACCCAGGCGACGCCACTTGATGATGGTCGCTTTAGCATCAGCGGTAGTAAAATTTTCATTACCGCTGGTGAACATGATTTGGCCGAGAATATTATTCACCTGGTATTGGCGAAGCTGCCAGATGCTCCGGCTGGAAGTCGTGGCATATCGCTATTTCTAGTCCCTAAATTTATGGTTAATGCGGATGGAAGTTTGGGTGAGCGAAACAAGCTGAGTTGCGGATCAGTTGAGCACAAGATGGGTATCCATGCTTCAGCCAGCTGTGTGATGAATTTTGACGGTGCGGTTGGATATCTGATTGGTGAAGCCAACAAAGGTCTTGCCTGTATGTTTACCATGATGAACTACGAGCGCCTCGCCATGGGTAGCCAAGGACTAGGAGCTGCAGAGCGTGCCTATCAAAATGCCTTGAGTTACGCCAAAGATCGATTGCAGGGTAGAACGATTGGTAAAGACACCAATAAAGCAGATCCGATTTTAGGTCACGCAGATGTGCGCCGAATGCTGCTGAATATAAAAGCTATCAACGAAGCGGGGCGCAGTTTTTCGGTGTATGTCGCGCAGCAACTCGACCAAGCCAAATATTCTGGCGACAAAAAAGCCGAAGCAAGGGCGAACTTATTAACACCAGTGACCAAAGCGTTTATGACCGACCGTGGTCTTGATGCCTGCATTACCGCGCAACAAGTATTGGGTGGACATGGCTACATTCAGGAATGGGGCATGGAGCAGTTAGTACGTGATGTACGAATTGCCCAAATCTATGAAGGAACTAACGGTATTCAGGCATTGGATTTTGCCGTGCGCAAAGTAGCCGCCGACAATGGCGAAGTGCTGAATGAAATGTTGGCGGAAATCTCGGAAAAGTTGGTGCTGCGACCACATTCAGCATTATCCAATTTATTGGATGAGTATAAAAACCTGGTCAATGAGTTATTAATTGCCGGCAAAAGCGATGCGCAACTGCTGCCTGCGGTAGCTTGTGACTTGTTGGACCTCTCCGGATACGTGTTCTACGGCTATATGTGGCATCAAACATTAGCAGCTCTTGATCCGGTCAAACATAGTGCAGACTTTATTGAAAGTAAGCAGTTGACTGCGCAGTTCTATTTTGAGCGGGTGATGCCAAAAGCTCTGGGTCTTATCGCCATCATTCGTCAACCGATCAGCGCATTGGTTGAAATGAGAGATGAGTTATTCTGAGGGAATGGTAGTTTGAGCACGCACTTGCGCGGTGCGTGCTCAAATTATCGACAAGCACTTGTGTTTCCGGTTCAGTTGAGTATAATGCGCGGCCGGTCATTTTAAATGACGGGTGCTCTGGTCAGACGCCAGCTTATAGCTGGGTAGTGACCAAGCAACTACAGTGCCCCCGATTGGGGGGCAAACGTAACATGGTGCAGAGGCATTCTCCATTTAATTGGTTGATAGCCCTTGTTTATTTTTGCTCTTTTTTGCTCTTTGAGGCTTTGGTTTATGAGTAATCAAAGGATTCGCATCCGTCTGAAAGCGTTCGATCACCGTTTGATCGATCAGTCAACTATGGAAATCGTTGACACAGCTAAGCGTACGGGCGCACAGGTTCGTGGTCCTATCCCACTTCCTACTCGCCAGGAACGTTTCACTGTATTGATTTCTCCTCACGTCAATAAAGATGCACGTGATCAGTACGAAATCCGTACCCACAAGCGTTTAATCGACATCGTTGAACCAACAGAAAAAACTGTTGATGCTCTGATGCGTTTAGATCTGCCTGCTGGCGTTGACGTTCAAATCAGCCTGGGCTAATCAGACAGGTTTTTAGAGAGGTTTAGGATATGGCTATCGGTCTAATCGGTCGTAAAGTGGGCATGACTCGCATCTTCACTGAAGATGGCGTATCAATCCCAGTAACCGTAATCGAAGCAACACCAAACCGCGTTACTGCCATCAAAACGCAAGACGTTCATGGCTATAGCGCATTGCAAGTGACTGCTGGCACAGTGAAGGCTTCACGCCTGAACAAACCAGATGCAGGTCAGTTTGCAAAAGCTGGTGTCGAAGCCGGTCGTGGTCTGTGGGAATTCCGCCTGCAAGACAACGAAGGTGCTGACATCGCTGTTGGTAGCGAGATTACTGTTGAAGTTTTCGCAGAGACGAAAAAAGTTGATGTCGTCGGTACATCAAAAGGTAAAGGTTTTGCCGGTACTGTAAAGCGCTGGAATTTCCGTACTCAGGATATGACTCACGGTAACTCTTTATCTCACCGTGCACCAGGTTCAATTGGTCAAAACCAATCACCAGGTAAAGTATTCAAAGGTAAAAAAATGGCCGGACACATGGGTGCCGAGCGCGTAACAGTCCAATCTTTGGAAGTGGTACGTGTCGACGCAGCACGCAACATCCTGTTAGTGAAGGGCGCAGTCCCAGGTGCTATCGGCGGTGATGTGATTGTTAAACCTGCGGTCAAAGGCTAACGTCTAGAGGAGATGAGTGATGGAATTAGCATTAAGAGACGCTAACGGCGTTCTTGAAGTTTCCGAAGCTACCTTTGGACGTGAGTTCAACGAAGCATTGGTACATCAGGTTGTAGTTGCTTACGCAGCTGGTGCCCGTCAAGGTACACGTGCTCAACTGACACGTTCAGAAGTACGCGGTGGCGGCAAGAAGCCATGGCGCCAGAAGGGCACAGGTCGTGCTCGTGCTGGTACAATTCGCAGCCCAATTTGGCGCGGCGGTGGTGTGACGTTTGCGGCTAAGCCACAAGATCACAGCCAAAAAGTTAACAGAAAAATGTATCGCGGCGCGATCATGAGCATTCTTTCTGAACTGGTTCGTCAAGAACGTTTAATCGTAGTTGAAAGCTTTGCAGTTGAAACTCCGAAAACGAAAGAACTGACTGCCAAGTTAAAAGCGATGGAACTGAAAGATGTTCTGATCGTTACTGACGAAGTTGACGAGAACCTGTTCTTATCAGCCCGCAACCTGTACAAGGTTGACGTGCGTGATGTTCACGGTATCGACCCTGTCAGCTTAATCGCCTTCGACAAAGTGTTGATGACTGCTGCTGCAGTTAAACAAATCGAGGAGATGTTAGCATGATCCGTGAAGAACGTTTACTGAAGGTTATTCTGGCTCCGCATGTGTCTGAAAAGAGCACAATTGCGGCAGAGACCAACAACACAGTCGTGTTCAAAGTAGCAACTACAGCCACTAAAGCAGACATCAAAGCTGCCGTTCAGAAACTGTTCGAAGTGGAAGTTGTAGGTGTTCGCACTGTTAACGTTAAGGGTAAGACCAAGCGCACTGGCGTGCGTACTGGCCAACGTAGCGATTGGAAAAAAGCTTACGTTACTCTTAAAGAAGGCAGCGAGCTCGATTTAGTTGGCGGCGCTGAGTAATAAGAGGAGTTAGGAAATGGCACTTGTTAAGTGTAAACCTACGTCACCAGGTCGTCGCCACGTTTTAAAAGTGGTCAACCCAGACCTGCACAAAGGCAGCCCTTACGCACCTTTGTTAGAAAAGAAAACTAAGACCGGTGGTCGTAACAACCACGGTCGTATTACGACACGTCATATCGGTGGTGGTCATAAACAACACTACCGTTTAGTTGACTTCAAACGTAATAAAGACGGTATCCCAGCTAAAGTTGAACGCCTGGAATACGATCCAAACCGTACTGCAAACATCGCTTTAGTGTTGTATGCAGATGGTGAGCGTCGTTACATCCTGGCTCCAAAAGGCTTAAAAGCAGGCGACACAGTGCAATCAGGTATGGATTCTCCGATCAAATCGGGTAACACCATGCCACTGCGCAACATCCCTGTGGGTCAAATCGTTCACAACATCGAACTGAAACCTGCCAAAGGTGGCCAGTTAATGCGTTCAGCTGGTGCTTTTGCCCAGATCCTGGCGCGTGACGGTGCTTATGTCACTCTGCGTTTACGCAGCGGTGAAATGCGCAAAGTCTTAGCTGATTGCCGTGCAACTATCGGTGAAGTTGGCAATGCTGAACACATGCTCCGTCAATACGGTAAAGCAGGTGCAATGCGCTGGCGCGGTGTTCGTCCTACTGTCCGTGGTGTCGTTATGAACCCGGTAGACCACCCACACGGTGGTGGTGAAGGTAAAACTTCTGGTGGCCGTCACCCGGTTACACCATGGGGCGTACCAACGAAGGGTTATAAAACCCGTTCGAACAAGCGTACAGACAAGTTCATTGTCCGTCGTCGTGACAAATAATTTAATGTGAGGAATTGCCATGCCACGTTCTCTCAAGAAAGGTCCATTTATCGACCTTCACTTGCTGAAGAAGGTAGAGAAAGCGTTGGAAAGCGGTGACAAGAAGCCAATTAAGACTTGGAGCCGTCGTTCAATGATCATTCCACAAATGATCGGTTTGACCATCGCTGTCCATAATGGTCGTCAACATGTACCAGTACTTGTCTCGGAAGAGATGGTCGGTCACAAGCTAGGTGAGTTTTCACCTACTCGTACTTACCGTGGTCATGCAGCCGACAAAAAGGCCAAGAAACGCTAAGGGGTAAATAAATGCAAGCATTAGCAAAACATAAATTTGCCCGTTCATCTGCACAAAAAGCTCGTCTGGTTGCTGACCAGATCCGTGGATTGGCAGTTGGAAAGGCGTTGGATGTTTTAACCTACAGCCCGAAAAAAGCGGCTGACTTGGTTAAAAAGGTTCTTTTATCAGCCATTGCGAACGCAGAACACAACGAAGGCGCCGATATCGACGCTTTAAAAGTGAAAACTGTGTTTGTTGACGAAGGTCCGTCGATGAAGCGGATCAAGCCACGTGCTAAAGGTCGTGCTGACCGTATCGTCAAGCGTACCAGTCACATTACAGTGATTGTTGCTGATAACTAGGAGTGAGAAATGGGACAGAAAGTACATCCTAATGGTATTCGCCTAGGTATCACTAAGCCTTGGAGCTCAACCTGGTACGCGAATACAAAAGACTTCCCGGATTTCCTGGTTGGTGACTTTAAAGTTCGTCAGTATCTGACAAAAGAACTGAAAGCCGCTTCAGTAAGCCGGATCGATATTGAACGTCCTGCGAAAAGCATCCGTGTGACTATTCACACTGCTCGTCCAGGCGTGATCATCGGTAAAAAAGGTGAAGACGTTGAGAAACTGCGCAAAGCTGTAGCGACTATCGCTGGCGTGCCTGCACAGATCAATATTTCTGAAATCCGTAAGCCGGAATTAGATGCCAAATTAGTTGCTGATTCTATCAGCAGCCAGCTGGAACGCCGTGTAATGTTCCGTCGCGCTATGAAGCGTGCGGTACAGAACGCTATGCGTTTAGGCGCTAAAGGTATCAAAGTTCAGGTCGCCGGCCGTTTAGGCGGCGCTGAAATCGCTCGTGATGAGTGGTATCGTGAAGGCCGTGTGCCACTGCACACTCTGCGTGCTGACATCGACTACTCAACATCAGAAGCTTTGACTACTTACGGTATCATTGGTGTTAAGGTTTGGATCTTCAAAGGCGAGATCCTGGGTGGTTTACCACTGGCCAACAACAATAACGCCAACAACGACAAACAGCCTAAGGCGCCGAAAAAACCGGCTCCTCGCAAGGCTAAGTAGGAGTATTGAGCGATGTTGCAACCAAAACGTACTAAATTTCGTAAAGTGCACAAAGGCCGTAACCGTGGTTTAGCCCATGTTGGCGACAAGGTTAGCTTCGGTACTTACGCACTGAAATCAGTAGAACGTGGTCAAATGACTTCACGTCAAATCGAATCAGCACGTCGTGCCATGACTCGTGCCGTTAAGCGTGTTGGTAAAATCTGGATCCGTGTGTTCCCAGACAAGCCAATGACGCAGAAGCCACTCGAAGTTCGTATGGGTAGTGGTAAAGGTAGCGTGGAATACTGGGTTTGTCAGATTAAACCTGGCAAAGTCCTGTATGAGATGGACGGTGTGTCGGAAGAATTAGCACGTCATGCGTTTACGCTGGCAGCTGCCAAACTTCCATTTAAGACAACCTTTGTAACGCGGACGGTATTGTGATGAAAGCAAGCGAACTGAAAGCAAAAAGCGTAGAAGAGTTAAAAGCTGAATTACTGGGCCTGTTACGTGAGCAGTTCAACCTGCGCATGCAAGCAGCGACCGGCCAGCTGGCTCAGACTCATTTGCTGAAAACGGTGCGTCGCGATATCGCACGTGTGAAGACCATCTTAACCGAGAAGGCAGGTGTATAATGAGCGAAAAAAACACCCGTACGCTGCAAGGTAAAGTAGTTAGCAACAAGATGGACAAGTCTATCGTTGTTGCGATTGAGCGTCACGTGAAGCACCCAATCTATGGGAAATTCATTACGCGCACTACTAAGCTGCATGTACATGACGAAACCAACCAGTGCAACGAAGGCGACATCGTGACTATTCGCGAATGCCGTCCTCTGTCTAAGACTAAATCTTGGACTTTAGTAGCAGTAGTTGGTACTGCATCTTAATTCTTCGGAGTTGAGATGAGAAAAAGCGGCCCTTTTTTGGGCCGCTTTTATTTTGAGCTACCACTTTTCAAAAAGTGCTGTTATAATCACGCGCCCTTTTGTATGGGGGTAGTTTAAGCAAAAAGCATCGTAATCCTTCGGGGTTACTCGTAGTGGAATAGCGGAGCACTAAGATGATCCAAATGCAATCTATGCTGGAAGTCGCAGACAACAGCGGCGCGCGCAGCGTAATGTGTATTAAGGTCTTAGGTGGTTCGCATCGCCGTTATGCAGCAATTGGTGACGTTATCAAGATCACCGTTAAGGAAGCAATTCCTCGCGGTAAGGTCAAAAAAGGTGACGTTCTGAATGCTGTGGTGGTGCGTACACGCAAAGGCGTACGCCGTCAGGACGGTTCATTGATCCGTTTTGATCGCAATGCAGCTGTGTTGTTGAACAACAAGCTGGAACCGATCGGCACACGTATTTTTGGACCTGTTACCCGCGAACTTCGTGGTGAAAAATTCATGAAGATCGTTTCTCTGGCCCCAGAAGTACTGTAAGGAGTCACCATGGCTAGTAAAATCCGTCGTGATGACGAGGTTGTTGTTCTTACTGGTAAGGACAAAGGTAAACGCGGTACAGTTTCTAAAGTTTTAGTTGCTGAAGATCGTGTTTATGTTACCGGCGTGAACCTGGTTAAAAAACATCAGAAGCCTGTCCCGGCCCTGAATACACCAGGCGGTATCGTCGAGAAAGAAGCCTCGATTCATGTATCAAATGTAGCGATTTTCAACCCTGCCACTGGTAAGGCTGATCGCGTTGGTTTCCGTTTTGAAGATGGCAAGAAAGTTCGCTTCTTCAAATCGAATAATGAAAAAATCTAAATAGCTATTGGAGTAATACGATGGCGAAACTGCATGAAATTTATAAAGACACAGTAGTTCCTGAGCTGTTTAAACAGTTCGGCTACACTAGCGTCATGCAAGTCCCTCGGATTGTGAAAATCACACTCAACATGGGTGTGGGTGAAGCTGTTGCTGATAAGAAAGTTTTGGATAACGCCGTAGCAGATTTAACTGCTATCTCTGGTCAAAAGCCATTGGTTACTAAAGCTCGCAAGTCAGTTGCTGGTTTCAAAATCCGTGAAGGCTACCCTATTGGTGCTAAAGTGACCCTGCGTGGCGAACGTATGTGGGATTTCCTCGAGCGTTTAGTGTCTATCGCTATTCCTCGTATCCGCGACTTCCGCGGTGTGAATCCTAAGTCGTTCGACGGCCGTGGTAACTACAGCATGGGCGTTCGTGAGCAAATCATTTTCCCTGAAATCGAATACGATAAAGTTGATGCGGTACGTGGTTTAGATATCACTATCACAACAACAGCTCGTACTGATGACGAAGGGCGTGCATTACTTGCCGCGTTTAACTTCCCATTCAAGAAATAAGGTGTAGGGTCATGGCAAAACAATCAATGAAAGCACGTGAAGCAAAGCGTGCAGTACTGGTAGCCAAATACGCTGAGCAACGTCATTCACTAAAGGACGCTATTGCTAACCCGGCAACTTCTGACGAAGACCGTTGGGCAGCAGTTCTGAAGTTACAGTCGTTGCCGCGTGATTCAAGCCCTGCTCGTCAACGTAATCGTTGTCGTGTAACAGGTCGTCCTCACGGTTACCTTCGCAAGTTCGGCATGAGCCGGATCAAGGTACGTGAAGCAGCGATGCGCGGTGAAATTCCTGGCCTTCGTAAGGCTAGCTGGTAAGAATCACGGGAGTAACAGCTATGAGCATGCAAGATCCAGTAGCGGATATGTTTACTCGCATCCGCAACGGCCAAGCTGCCAAAAAGATTGCGGTTAAGATGCCATCTTCAAAAATGAAGATTGCTATCGCGAAAGTATTAAAAGACGAAGGTTACATCGAAGATTTCGCTGTGTCTGCTGACGTAAAAGCAGAGCTGGAAGTTACATTAAAGTATTTCCAGGGCAAATCAGTTATTGAGACTATCGATCGTGTTAGCCGGCCTGGTCTGCGTATCTATAAGAAACGCGGCGAATTACCAAAAGTAATGGGCGGTTTAGGTGTAGCAATTATTTCTACATCTAAAGGGTTAATGACTGACCGCGCAGCGCGCAAGGTTGGTATCGGTGGCGAAATCATCGGCTACGTAGCGTAACGGAGGTAGTAATCTATGTCTCGTGTTGCTAAAGCCCCCATCGCCGTCCCTGCAGGTGTGACTATCACACTGAATGGTCAGAACGTCGTGGTAAAGGGTAAAAACGGCGAGTTAACGTTAAACGTTAACCCTGCAGTTGAAATCGTTGTTGATGGTAATGTAGTTCGTACCAATCCACGTGACGGTTTTGATAACGCAGACGCACAAGCGGGTACCGCTCGCGCGTTGATCAACAACTTGGTAACTGGCGTAGCTGAAGGCTATACCCGTAAACTTGAGTTAGTTGGTGTTGGTTACCGTGCAAAAGCTGAAGGTAAAGTATTAAACCTGAGCCTTGGCTTTTCTCACCCGGTAGTGTTCGAGGTACCTAACGGTATCACGATCGAAACCCCTTCTCAGACAGAAGTGTTGGTGAAAGGTGCTGACAAACAATTAGTTGGTCAAGTCGCTGCAAACATCCGCGCGTATCGCAAACCAGAGCCTTATAAAGGCAAAGGTGTTCGTTACGCTAATGAAAACGTGCGTCGTAAAGAAGCGAAGAAAAAGTAGGGTAGGACGATGGATAAGAAACTTGCTCGTCTGCGCCGCGCTAAACGCGTTCGCAGAAATATTATCGAACAAGGTGCGAATCGCTTGGTTGTACACCGTACGCCACGTCACATCTATGCCCAGCTTATCGCACCAAATGCTGAAGTGATTGCTGCTGCGTCAACCGTTGAAGCTTCAATCCGTGAATCGTTGAAGTACACTGGTAACGTCGACGCTGCTAAAGCTATTGGTAAGGCGATTGCTGAACGTGCACTGGCTAAAGGCGTGACGAATGTTGCCTTTGACCGCAGCGGTTTCCAGTATCATGGTCGTGTGCAGGCGTTAGCCGACGCGGCGCGTGAAGCCGGTCTTCAATTCTAGGAGTAGATCATGGCTAACGTAGAAGCAAAACAACAATCTGACTTGCAAGAGAAGCTGGTTGCTGTGAATCGTGTGTCTAAAGTTGTTAAGGGTGGTCGGATTTTCTCCTTCACCGCTCTGACAGTTGTAGGCGACGGTACCGGCCGTGTTGGCTTCGGTTACGGTAAAGCACGCGAAGTACCAGCTGCTATTCAAAAAGCAATGGAAAAAGCGCGCCGTAACATGACTCAAGTTGAGTTAAACGGTAACACCCTTCATCACCCGGTTAAAGGTGTACACGCTGGTTCCAACGTGTATATGCAACCGGCTTCAGAAGGTACTGGTATTATTGCCGGTGGTGCAATGCGCGCCGTGTTAGAAGTAGCTGGCGTACAAAACGTATTGTCTAAGTGCTACGGCTCAACTAACCCGATCAACGTGGTTCGCGCCACTATCAACGCTCTGTCTGCGATCAAATCGCCAGCACAGGTAGCCGCTAAACGTGGCTTACGCGTTGACGACATTCTGGGGTAATTTGCCATGGCTCAAAAAACAGTAACAGTAACCCAAACTAAATCCAGCATCGGTCGTTTACCAAAACACCGCGCGACTTTAGTTGGTTTAGGCTTACGCCGTATTGGTCACACCGTCACGCTGGAAGATACACCTTCAGTACGCGGTATGATTAACACTGTGTATTACATGGTTAAAGTGGAGGAGTAAGCGATGTTATTAAATACACTTTCTCCGGCTCCAGGCTCGAAAAAAGAGAAGCGCCGTTTAGGTCGTGGTATCGGTTCTGGCTTAGGTAAGACTGGTGGCCGTGGTCACAAAGGTCTGAAGTCACGCTCTGGCGGTAAAGTACGTCCAGGTTTCGAAGGCGGTCAAATGCCTTTGAAACAGCGTCTGCCTAAGTTTGGTTTTACATCATTAAAAGGCTTAGTGTCTGCTGAAGTGCGTTTGCACGAACTGGCGCTGGTTGTTGGTGATGTAGCAGATCTGGCTACACTGGCTGAAGCGAACGTAATCACTCGCAACATCAAGTTTGCAAAGGTTGTACTGTCTGGCGAGTTAGCTCGTCCAATCACAGTAAAAGGCCTGCGCGTAACTAAAGGTGCGCGTGCTGCGATCGAAGCTGCTGGCGGCAAAGTAGAAGAATAATAAGGATAGTACGCGATGGCTAGACCAGGTCAGGACTCAAAAAGTACAAAAGGCGGCTTCAGTGAGCTGAAATCCCGTCTGTTATTTGTGCTGATGGCCATAATCGTCTTTCGATTAGGTTCATTTGTGCCAATTCCTGGAATTGACGCCACCGTGCTTGCTCAATTATTCGAACAGCAAAAAGGTACCATCGTTGAAATGTTTAACATGTTCAGCGGTGGTGCTCTTGAGCGTGCATCTGTATTTGCACTTGGTATTATGCCTTACATTTCTGCTTCAATTATTGTCCAGTTATTGACGGTCATGCACCCGAAAATGGCAGAGTTGAAGAAAGAAGGTGAAGCAGGCAAGCGTAAAATCAATCAGTATACACGTTACGGTACCTTAGCTTTAGCATTGGTCCAGGCGGCAAGTATTGCCACTGGTCTGCCAAATATGATGCCAGGACTGGTGATTAACCCAGGTTTTGGTTTCTACTTTACTGCAGTTGTAAGTCTGGTCACCGGTACCATGTTTTTGATGTGGTTGGGTGAGCAGATTACCGAGCGCGGTATTGGTAATGGTATCTCGTTGCTGATCTTTGTCGGTATCGTTGCTGGCTTCCCGTCGGCCGTAGGCCAGACGATTGAGATGGCACGTCAAGGCGATCTGCACTTTTTGTTATTGCTGTTTATTGTTGCGATTGTTGTGGTTGTTACCTGGTTCGTTGTGTTCTTCGAACGTGGTCAGCGCCGGATTGTGGTAAATTACGCGAAGCGTCAGCAAGGCCGTCAGGTTTTCGCAGCGCAGAGCAGTCATTTACCGCTGAAGGTGAACATGGCCGGGGTTATCCCACCAATCTTCGCTTCAAGCATCATCCTGTTTCCAGGGACGATTGCAACTTGGTTCGGCTCAGGTGAGGGTGGATTTGCCAACTTCTTCCAGGAGTTAGCGTTAAATCTGTCTCAGGGGCAACCGCTGTACATCATTTTGTATGCTTCAGCGATTATTTTCTTCTGTTTCTTTTACACTGCGTTGGTGTTTAACCCGCGTGAAACAGCAGATAACCTGAAAAAATCTGGTGCTTTTATTCCAGGCATTCGTCCGGGTGAACAGACATCAAAATACATTGATAAAGTAATGACGCGCTTAACCTTAGCTGGCGCAGCGTATATCACCTTTATCTGTTTGGTTCCTGAGTTCATGATGGTTGCACTAAACGTGCAATTCTACTTCGGTGGCACATCATTGTTGATTATCGTTGTGGTAATCATGGACTTTATGGCACAGGTACAGACTCACTTGATGTCTCATCAATATGATTCTGTGCTTAAAAAGGCAAATCTTAAGGGCTTCGGTCGTTAAGGTAATTTTGCGGAGTTAAGTCATGAAAGTACGAGCTTCCGTTAAGAAGATCTGCCGTAACTGTAAAGTTATCAAGCGCAATAACGTTGTGCGGGTAATTTGCGTCGAGCCAAAGCATAAACAACGCCAAGGCTAATACAGCAGAAAAATATTAAGAAAGGGCTAGACTATTTAGTTTAGCCCCGACTTATTGTTGCAATATGGCCGCCGTTTGAGTATCCTTACGGGCTTTTCAAATCGGCACCCTTTTAATCTTTTATAGGAGAACGTTAGTGGCCCGTATCGCTGGCATTAACATCCCCGATAATAAACATGCAGTCATTTCTTTGACTTATGTTTTTGGTATCGGTAAAACCCGCTCAAAGGCTATCCTTTCTGCAGTGGGTATCGAAGAAAACCGTAAAATCTCTACGTTATCAGACGCTGAGTTGGATTCTCTTCGTGAAGAAGTTGCTAAGTACACCGTTGAAGGTGACTTGCGCCGTGAAGTAACATTAAATATTAAGCGTTTAATGGACCTGGGTTGCTACCGTGGCCTGCGCCATCGTCGTAGTCTGCCGGTTCGTGGTCAGCGCACTAAAACAAATGCGCGTACCCGCAAGGGCCCACGTAAAGCGATTAAGAAATAAGGTGATTCAACATGGCTAAAGCACCAGTTCGTACTCGTAAACGGGTAAAAAAGCAAGTTTCTGACGGTATGGCTCATATCCATGCGTCTTTCAACAATACCATTGTCACGATCACTGACCGTCAAGGTAATGCCCTTTGTTGGGCAACTGCCGGTGGTTCTGGTTTCCGTGGTTCGCGTAAGTCTACGCCGTTCGCTGCACAGGTTGCTGCTGAGCGCGCTGGTACTGCCGCGTTAGAATATGGTCTGAAGAATCTTGAAGTGTTTGTTAATGGTCCTGGTCCAGGCCGTGAATCAGCCATTCGTGCGCTGAACGCTGCTGGTTACCGCATCACAAACATCACCGACGTGACGCCGATTCCACACAATGGTTGTCGTCCACCGAAAAAACGTCGCGTGTAATTAGCGCTTCTAAGATTATTGGAGAAAGAAGATGGCAAGATATTTGGGTCCTAAGCTCAAACTGAGTCGTCGCGAAGGTACAGATCTGTTCCTGAAAAGCGGCGTCCGAGCAATTGATTCAAAGTGTAATTTAGCAACTGCTCCTGGTCAGCACGGCGCTCGTCGCGGTCGTTTATCAGATTACGGTTTGCAATTACGCGAAAAACAAAAAGTTCGTCGTATTTATGGCGTGCTTGAAAAGCAGTTCCGCAATTTATATAAAGAAGCTGCTCGTTTAAAAGGTAACACTGGCGAAAACCTGCTCCAGTTATTGGAGTCACGTTTAGATAACGTGGTTTATCGCATGGGTCTTGCTAGCACACGTGCTGAAGCACGTCAGTTAGTAAGCCACAAAGCTATTCTGCTTGACGGTAAAGTTGTGAACATTCCTTCTTATGCTGTTGCTCCAGAACAAGTTATCGCAGTTCGTGAGAAAGCTAAAAAGCAAGCGCGTATCGTTGCTGCTTTGGAAGTCGCTGAACAACGCGAGAAGCCAACTTGGATTGAAGTTGACACGAAGAAAATGGAAGGTGTTTTCAAACGTCATCCAGAGCGTTCAGATTTGTCAGCTGACATCAACGAACAGTTAATCGTCGAACTTTACTCTAAGTAGTAAGGCATTTTCTTAAGAGAGGATACAATGCAGGGTTCTGTCACCGAATTCCTTAAGCCGAGATTAGTTGGTATCGAAAAAATCAACCCAACTCGTGCCAAAGTTACTTTGGAACCACTTGAGCGCGGTTTCGGGCATACCTTGGGCAACGCGTTACGTCGCATCCTTTTATCGTCAATGCCAGGTTGTGCAGTGACGGAAGTGGAAATCGACGGCGTGCTTCATGAGTACAGCGCCAAAGAAGGCGTGCAAGAAGATATCATCGATATCCTTTTGAACCTGAAAGGCTTAGCCGTTCGTTTGGAAGACAAAGATGAAGTCACACTGACTTTAACGAAAAAAGGTGCTGGCCCTGTAACAGCTGGTGATATCCAGCGTGGCGACGGTGTTGTCATCGTGAACCCTGAACACGTTATTTGCAATCTGACCGGCGAAACTGAATTCAGTATGCGTCTGAAAGTGCAACGTGGTCGTGGTTATGTGCCTGCATCAGCCCGTGTCTCCTCTGAAGATGACGAACGTCCGATTGGTCGTTTGTTACTTGATGCGTCTTTCAGTCCTGTTGAGCGTATTGCTTATTCAGTTGAAGCCGCTCGGGTAGAACAACGTACTGACCTGGACAAACTGGTTATTGACATGGAAACCAATGGCACTGTTGAGCCAGAGGAAGCCATTCGTCGCGCCGCAACGATTTTAGCCGAACAGCTGGAATTCTTTGTTGAACTGCGTGACAAGAGTGAGCCTGAAAAACGCGAAGAGAAACCGGAGTTTGATCCGATTCTGTTGCGTCCGGTTGATGACCTGGAATTAACAGTTCGTTCTGCCAACTGTCTGAAAGCAGAGCAGATTCAGTATATCGGTGATCTGGTGCAACGTACCGAGGTTGAGCTTCTTAAGACGCCAAACCTGGGTAAAAAGTCACTTACCGAAATTAAAGACGTGTTGGCGTCACGCGGTTTGTCCTTAGGCATGCGCCTGGAAAACTGGCCGCCAGCTAGTTTGGTAAACAAAGACTAACCAGACACCAGTTCCTGGTTTAGTGAGAAGGAATAGATCATGCGCCATCGTAAGAGTGGTCGTCAGTTAAACCGGAACAGCAGCCACCGTCAGGCAATGTTCCGCAATATGGCAAGCTCATTGGTGAAGCACGAAATCATCAAAACGACTTTGCCAAAAGCAAAAGAGTTACGTCGTGTAATCGAACCTCTGATTACGCTGGCTAAGATTGATAGCGTTGCAAACCGCCGTTTAGCTTTTGCCCGTACTCGTGATAAAGAAGTTGTTGGTTTATTGTTCAACGTGCTGGGTCCGCGTTATAACGTGCGTCCAGGTGGTTACACTCGTATTCTGAAGTGTGGCTTCCGTGCCGGTGACAATGCTCCAATGGCATATATCGAGTTAGTTGACCGTCCAGAAGTGGGCGCTCTGCCAGTTGAAGAAACTGCTGCTGAGTAATTTACTCGAACTTAAAAAAGCCGGCTAATGCCGGCTTTTTTTTACGTCAAAGTTCCAAAGTTCCAAAGTTCCAAAGTTCCAAAGTTCGTTGTAGTAAAAAGAAGCTCATCTCAAGACACAGATCCTGCTCTGTGCAATTTACAAATTCAAAGTCGACGGCTGTTACTCTCGGTTTAAGAATATTCCCGCGGCCTTAGTTTCTCTCGTTGATGTCGTGATCGTCTCATCTTCCACTACTTGATCTATTTGCCTGGGTAAAAGCTAATTTCCACTTTATTACTGTGTCGTTCTGCTTATAGCTATATATGGTGTAGCTTGGTAAATGTGTTTACTGCGCAGAGGTCGGATACCAGCTCTTATTAGTCGATCGTATTCGTTACATCTGTCATTCTCTTCTTACTCTGCAAAGATGCACGTGTTGAATTGTAGTTATCGGTGACATGACACATTACAGCTCTACTGTCTCCTTATTCAAAAACAAGCAAAACAATGAAATTTTGAGTTTGGTGTCATCTGGATCACATTAGCTAGGTAATTTCTAGATCTTTAGATCGTTCGGATCCTGTAAAGGATCCAGTTTTTAGCCAGTTATTGCACATAAAAACAACATAAAGCAGCGATCTGCTGAAAATATAGGCGGTCAGTCATCATTCTGTAAAAAAGATCTTGCGAGCTGTTTGGATCTCTCTATAATGCGCCTCATCGACAGCGACGACGGATTCGAAAACGAATAAGTCAAACGCAAAAGATTCTGAAAGTGGTTGATAAACGACGGCTTTCGGCGTTAAGTAAAACGCCACGCTCTTTAACAATTAGCAATCAATCATCTGTGTGGGCACTCGTGAAAGAAGATTCGCAAAACGAATTAACTGAGTATGAGTGACCAGATAGTAAAATATTTAGTCAGTAATACTGAGCAT
>Ga0115550_1001561_pt1 | contig 16946 bp, 17 predicted proteins | sample COGITO_mtgs_1005_FD_87177 | JGI IMG/M metagenome (GOLD analysis project Ga0115550, IMG submission 87177) | Pelagic marine microbial communities from North Sea - COGITO_mtgs_100511 | ecosystem: Environmental > Aquatic > Marine > Epipelagic | place: Germany:Helgoland, sampling site Kabeltonne... | reverse complement strand
GTAGAGCAGGGGCGTGAGTGCCTGCTTGAGCTCTGCGGCGGTATAGATGGTCATCTCCCCCGATACTTTGACCAGGGTTTTGTGCTCACCCGTCTCTATGTGCAGCGGCATGATCGCCTCCAGGCTCAGGGCATGATGAGCTTGGCGACGGCCGCCAGCATCTGGTCTGGCTGGAACGGCTTGACCACCCAGGCTTTGGCCCCGGCGGCTTGCCCCTCCTGCTTCTTGCTGTCCTGGGATTCCGTGGTCAGCATGATGACGGGGGTGAACTTGTAGTTGGCCAGTTTCTTGGCCTCCTTGACGAAGCTGATGCCGTCCATGTTCGGCATGTTGACGTCACTGATGATGAGATTGATCTTCTTGCCGTCGAGTTTTCTGAGGGCATCCTTGCCATCGCAGGCTTCCATCACCTCGTATCCGGCTCCCTTGAGTGTCATGCCGACCACTTGGCGAATAGTTGCCGAGTCATCCACGATCAGGACTGTTTTGGGCATAGTTGTCTCCTAGAAAAAAGTGACGTCTGTATTGCTGGATGCGTTGACCACAGTGGCTTGGCGGCGGCCGTGGTGAATATTGCGTTGTTCATCGGTGGCATAGGAGAGCTCCATCTCAGCCAGCCAGCTGTCTGCATCGATCTGGAGGGGGCCGGATTGATGGGGCCTGTTGCGGGAAGAAACCAGGTGGTCATAGAGACTGTCCATGTTCTGGCGTACGTGGTTGAGTATTTGACTGACCCTATCCTGGAACTGTAACGACACTATGACATCGGAGATCTCCCTGTGGATCCCTGCGCTCTCGCTCTGCAGCAAGACGGCTGATTCCGACAGGCTGGTGGTAGCCATACGAAAGCGCTCCAGTACTTGCTCGATGGCGCGCTCAGAGTCGCTGACCGCGGCTTGGTCTCGTGCTGCGGCGCTTTCTGCTATCTGGAAGGCGCGGCCGATACCTGTGTTGATGGTGTCGACCTTGTCCGTCATCTTTTGGGCCGTCTCGCTGGAGAGGCGTGAGAGAGTGCGGACTTCGTCGGCCACCACGGCAAAACCACGACCTGCCTCACCGGCCCGTGCGGCTTCGATGGCGGCATTGAGCGCCAGCAAGTTGGTCTGGGAGGCTATCTTGGCCACGTCGAGCGCCATGGTATTGAGTTCTATGGTGTAGGCGGTAAGGGTCTTGATCTCTGCCAGCATGGCGTCGCGATTGGCCTGTGCCGAATGCATGATGGTGAGCACCTGATTGAGCTGGGCCTGGCTCTCGGACAGTACGGCGGCCATGCCTGCCGACTTTGCCCCCCCCAGATCCCCGGCAGCATTGTGTGAGGCGGCTACGGCCTCTTCCAGCTTGGTGGTGAGCCCCGCAAAGCGCTGGGTCAAATCGATCATGGCCTCTTCGGTTTGCAGCCGAGAGTTTTCAATCTGTTGTGACCAGATGGGGACGGCCTTTTCACACACCTGCTCGAGCCCGATGATGGAATGGTTGAGCTGGGCTGCTGACCAGGTATGAGCCTGCTCCTCTTCGTGGGGTCTCGACTCCTGCTTGTTGTGATAGTGGTGTGAGTTCCACACGGCGGCGCCCAGCGCCAGCGCGCCGTTGGCAAGCAGATAAGGCAGGGGGCTGCCGGCCAGCACCAGCAAGAGGGTGCTGAGCAGGCCTATGCCCAGGCAAGATGCCCAGCTCACCGGGTCCCAGAATGCAGTGGTCTCTGCCGTTTTGTGATCTGTCATACGCGAACTCATCCCTGCATGTGAGTTGAGATGGGAACCCGCCGCTCTCCAGCTGGTGACAAGAAGGATGAGCTGCGCCTGAACCCATAGTTACAAATGGCTCAGTAAGGTTAGCGCAAAAAAAGTACTTGGTTGCGAATTGGTCTTATTCGGGGGGGAGTACTGAGAAAACTGGAATATGGATGCGGTAGCGTGGTGATGATCTAACAAGTGGGAAGGCGGTAAAGGGAAAAGAGAGGAGCCTGATGATCAGGCTCCCGATGAGGATCAGGCCTGGTTGGCGTGGGCCTTCTGGCAGCCTTCGACGGCGTGGGCAATCAGCTCCAGCGCACTCTTGTCGCATGGGGGCAGTTCGGCATCGCATTGGCCGACAGGAGTGACGCGATCGCCCCATTTGATGATGGCGGCGCCCCAGGTCAGACCGGCACCGAAGGCGGCGGTGAGCAGATAGGAGTTCGGCTTGACGCGGCCTTGCTCCAGCGCTTCGCACAGGGCGATGGGTACGGTAGCGGCGGAGGTATTGCCGTAGTTTTCGATGTTGACCATCACCTTTTCCATGGGGGCGTTCATGCGCTTGGCCAGAGTCTCGATGATGCGGATGTTGGCCTGGTGCGGCACTATGAGATCGACCTGTTCTGGGTCTATGCCAGCTTGAGCCAGCACTGAGCTGGTGGCTTCTCCCATGCCGCGCACGGCGCGTTTGAAGATCTCTGGCCCTTCGAAGTTGAAGGTGAAGAGACCATCGATATCGGCAAAACGCACTCGATCGGTACCAAAGTTCGGGACGTGCAGTATCTCCCGCGCTTCGCTGTCACAGCCGAGCTTGTTGGCGATAAGGCCGCACTCCTGCTCGCTTGCTTCGATCACTACGGCACCTGCACCATCGCCAAACAGCACGGCAGTGTCCCGGCGTGCCCAGTCCAGCAGATAGGTCAGGCGCTCGGCGCCGATCACCAGCACCTTCTTCATCATGCCAGTCTGTACCAGCGAGGTGGCGACGGAGAGGGAGTAGACGAAACCGGTACAAGCGGCGTTGAGGTCGAACACGGCGGCGTTGACGGCACCGAGCTTCTTTTGCACCGCAGAGGCCGCGCTCGGCAGTAGACTATCCGGGGTAGCTGTGGCCAGTATGATGCCATCGAGATCGCTGGCGTCGAGACCGGCACAGGCGAGGGCGCGACGACCGGCCAGGGTGGCGAGATCCGAGGTGCTGACATGGGAGATCCGGCGGGCCTTGATACCGGTACGCGGATAGATCCACTCATCCGACGTATCCATGATGGTGCTGAGGTCATCGTTGGTCAGCACAGAGGGAGGCAGACATTTGCCCCAACCGGTGATATTGGCGTATTTCATCTTGTTACCGCTTCTCAAAGTGGATCGCCCGCGGGCGGAAAATCGCGCAATTATGCCGCACGAGACAACCACTGTCATCTTGTGGTCATCGTTATCTGAAGGGTTACCTGAATGGTCATCTGGCTGCAAGGTGGCTCGACAGGTGGCGTCTGTGGCCGAAAATAGCGGGAAATTTTGCTTAAAACGAAAGACGCCTCTGCCCTAAGATAGGGCTTTCCACCATGGATGGGGTCACCCCTTGCACAAAGCCAATCTCAACCTGTTGCCGACCCTCAAGGTGTTGCTGGAGACTCGCAACATCAGCCGGGCGGCAGAGCTGCTGCACCTGAGCCAACCTTCCATCAGCAAGCAGCTCGGCCAGTTGCGCAACGAGTTTGGTGATGAACTGCTGGTGCGTGAAGGGCAACGCTGGTTGCTGACGCCCAGGGCCGAGACGCTGGCGACTCAGCTGTCGGACTCCCTCTGTGCGCTGGAGCGGCTCTATGAGGCGCCCGGGTTTGACCCTGGCCGCTGCGAGCGGGTATTCAGACTCGCCTCGTCCGATTACGTGGCCCAGCATATTCTGCCGGATATCTGTGCGGCGCTGGCCAGGGAAGCGCCCCTGGCTGCGCTGGAATACAGTCTGTGGGACAAGCGCCAGCTGCCACAGTTGTGGCAATCCGAGCTGGATCTGGTCTCCACTATCACGGATCTGGTGCCGGAGCAGATCCGTGGTCTGCATCAGGGAGAAGATCGGCTGGTGGTGTTGATGGGCAGCCACCACCCGTTGGCGGGCAATCCTCTGGGCCTGGATGAGTATCTCGCCTGGCCCCATCTGCAGGTGAGCGGCGGCGGAGACAAGGACAGTCCGGTAGAGCAGGTGCTGGCGCCGCAGGGGCTGCTTCGGCGCTGGTTTGCCCGTGTGCCTTTCTTTCAGGCTGCGGTGGAGGTGTTGCTGCGCACCGATTGCCTGATGACGACGCCTGCCCATATTGCCTGGCAGCTCTCCCGCGAGCACGGGCTCACCTTTCAGGATCTGCCATTTGCGACTCGATCCCAGCAGTATCATCTGCTGTGGCATCAGCGCCATCATCAGGATCCTGCCCACAAGTGGTTTCGCGAGCTGGCTTACCCCTTCTTGCGGGAGCACCTGCAGCGCACCATTGCCGAGAGCCGCAAGCTGCTGGTTCGCGCCCGCTAGCCCAGTCAGTTGTACCAGACTATAGCCATTGGCTATGGAATCTATTCACAACTTTCACTTCTGGCATAACAAGCCGCCCCTTACCCTGATCTCAGATATTTACATTCAGCGTGCAGACAAGGAAAGGGTATGGAATTGACGAGTTGGCTGGCACTGGCCGCGATCTGTGTAATGGGGGCCATCAGCCCGGGGCCGAGTCTGGCGTTGATCATTCGCAACACTGTGCAGGGTGGGCAGGGGCACGGGGTGGCGACCGCCCTCGGTCACGGTTTTGGGGTGGGGATCTATGCGCTCATTACTGCGCTGGGGCTGTCGGTGCTGATCACCCAGACGCCGCTGCTGTTTGATCTGATCCGCTACGGCGGCGCCGCGTTTCTCGCCTGGCTCGGCATCAAGGCGTTGCTTGCCAAGCCCGTCAGCGCCAAGACCGAGGAGGTGGTTCATCAACTGCGTGGCCGTCAGGGTGCATTCGAAGGCTTTATGGTGGCCTTTCTCAACCCCCAGCTCGCCATCTTCTTTATCGCCCTGTTCAGCCAGTTTGTGCGGGCCGATACTGGCTGGAACGAGGGGGGGATCATGATGCTCACCGCAGGCGGCATAGATGCTGTCTGGTACGTGCTGGTGGCGCTGGTACTTTCTCGCGGTCCAGTGCTGGCCTGGCTCAAGGCCAAGTCCGTTGTCATCGACAAGGTGAGCGGTCTGGTGCTGCTGGGGCTGGCGCTCAAAGTGGTGCTCTGAGGTTCGCTTGTCAGCGGCTCGTGCCATGAGGGCAGGGCCGCTGAACGAATTCCCGGCTCCACGGGCGGGACTGCGAGCGCCAGACGTTCAATCCTGTATTTCGCGGTGATCTTAAGCGGGATCAAGGCAAACCCAGGGTGACTGGCCTAGAGTGACGGGCATTTTCTGTCTGCCGATAGATTCAGAGACCATGCATCCACAGACTCATCACCACACACCGAAGCGCCTCGAACTGCTGGCTCCGGCCAAGAATCTCGCCTACGGCATCGAAGCGATCAACCATGGCGCCGATGCCGTCTATATAGGCGGCCCTGTTTTTGGTGCCCGCAGCGCGGCGGGCAACTCCCTCGACGATATCGAAGTGCTGGCGCGCCATGCCCACCGTTTCGGCGCCCAGGTCTTTGTCGCCTTCAACACCCTGCTGCACGATCACGAACTGGAGCAGGCCCGGCGCCTGACCCACCAGATCTACCAAGCGGGGGCCGATGCACTTATCGTGCAGGACATGGGGCTGCTGGCGCTGGATCTGCCTCCCATAGCGCTCCATGCCAGTACCCAGACCGACAACCGCACGCCACAGAAGGTGAAGTTTCTGCAGGATGTGGGCTTCTCTCAGGTGGTGTTGGCGCGCGAACTGTCCCTTGCGCAGATCCGCGAGATAAGCGCAGCGACCAATGTGCAGCTGGAGTTCTTTATCCACGGCGCGCTCTGTGTCTCTTACAGCGGCCAGTGCAATATCAGCCATGCCCGTACCGGCCGCAGCGCCAATCGTGGCGAGTGTGCCCAGCTCTGCCGGCTGCCCTGTTCGCTGCAAAAGCCCGATGGGGAAGTGCTGGTGGCCGACAGTCACCTGTTGTCGCTCAAGGACATGGATCAGACCGACAATCTGGAGGCGCTGATCGCGGCAGGCATTCGCTCCTTCAAGATTGAGGGGCGCCTCAAGGGGCTCGATTATGTCAAGAACGTCACCGCCTGGTATCGCAAGAAGCTCGACGCCATTCTCGATAGCCGCTCCGATCTGGTGGCCGCCTCGGCGGGTCGTTGCAGCTACAGCTTCGAGCCGGATCCGAAAAAGAGCTTCAACCGTGGCGCTACCGACTACTTCCTCCATGGCCGCCAGCAGGGGATCGACTCCACCCAAAGTCCGAAATATGTGGGCGAGCCGCTGGGTCGCGTTACCAAGGTGACCAAGGATGGCATCGAGATCGATGGCAAGCAGGTCAGCCTCAACAACGGCGACGGTCTGGGCTTCTTCAAGCCGAACAAGGAGCTGGTGGGTATGCGCCTCAACAAGGTGGAAGAGAGGGCAGGACGTAAGCAGTTACTCTTCTCCGAGTCCATTCCTGGTCTGAAAGTGGGCACCGAGATCTACCGCAACCACGATCAGGCTTTCAGCAAGATGCTGGAGAAGGCGAGCGCGGATCGCCGTATCTGGGTCGATATGGTGCTTGCAGAGTGCGATGAGGGCTTGTGCCTCACACTCACCGACGAGCAGGGCATCTGCGCCGCGGTGACCCTGCCTTGTGACAAACAACCTGCCGACAATCCGGAGCGGGCGCTGCAACAGGCACGCGACCAGCTTGGCAAACTCGGCAATACCCTGTTTGTGGCGCGCAAGATTGAGTTGGCATTCACTTACCCGCTATTCATCGCCGCGTCCATGCTCAACGGTCTGCGTCGGAATGGCATAGCCGCGCTGGAGGAGGCTCGTCTTGCCAGCTACCAGAGGCCCGAGCGGCGCATTGCCCTGCGGGATGTCAGCTATCCCCAGCACCGCCTCTCCTACCTTGGCAATGTGCTGAACAGTGCCGCCGAGCAGTTCTTCCGCGAGCACGGGGTCGAGCGCATCGCTCCCGCCTATGAGGCGAACAAGGAGGAGGGAGAAGTGGTGCTGATGATCACCAAGCACTGCATCCGCTACAGCCAGAACCTCTGCCCGAAAGAGGTGCCCGGCCTCAAGGCCGAGCCGCTGGAGCTCAAGATGGGTAAAGATACCTTCCGCCTGCGCTTTGACTGTCACCGCTGCGAAATGCAGGTGATGGGGAGCCTCAAGCGTTAATGGCCCATCAAGGGACCAGACGGGGCATGCCACAGGAGTGGGTTTGATGGCAGTATAAGACGCGCTAGAGAGGGCTGGCTTGCCCTGGATGCCACGGCTAACGGCTGGCATGGTGATGCCTTCTGTGGGGGCAAGCGAGTCGTCCTTGGGATCCCTGTTTTTTCGACAAATGGAGTTGTGATGGAAATCAAAGACCTGCCGTTTTGCACGACCCGTTGGGCCGATATCGAACCGACCGAGCACAAGGGGGAAACCGGCGTCGCCCGTTGGCATACCCAAACCTTTGGTGCGCTGCGGGTTCGGATGGTGGAATATTCTGCTGGCTACCTGGCGGATCACTGGTGCAGCAAGGGCCACGTCCTGCTCTGCATCGAGGGGGAGCTGCACACAGAGCTGCAGGATGGCCGCGTCTTCACCCTGACGGCGGGCATGAGCTATCAGGTGGCCGACAACGCCGAGCCCCATCGATCCTTCACCGAGCAGGGCGCCAGGCTCTTTATCGTCGACTGAGCCGCTCACCTTCTTCCGCTGCCACTGAGGCCAACCACCATGCTCGAACTCAGGCCCAACTGTGAATGTTGTGACAAGGACCTGCCCGCCGACACCGGGCTTGCCTATATCTGCTCTTTCGAGTGCACCTTCTGCGCCGATTGCAGCGAGCACTATCTGCAACTGACTTGCCCCAACTGCGGCGGCGAACTGGTCAGGCGTCCCCGCCGCCCCACGGCCAAGCTGGCGAACAGTCCGGCTTCCATCAAGCGAATATTCAATCCGGCCCTGAGAAACAAGAGAGATAGCTAGCGGCACTCCTGCTCGCCGTCCCCGGGTCGTCTCGTGGGCGGCGTACAAGGCCTGAACTCTGGCGTCATCATGGCGCTTTACCTTCTCCCGACAGGAGCCCGTATCAAGGGTTTCAACGAGCAAGGAGGAGCAGATGGTGGAACGATTCAAAGGTGACGGGGCACAAGATTATGATCAGCGCATCTCGCGGCTGGTACCCGGTTATGCGCTGCTGCATCAGCTCAGTGCGGCCCAGCTGATGACGAGGCTTGGCCCTCGCGCCCGAGTGCTGCTGGTGGGGGTCGGCACGGGCAGTGAACTCTTGCTGCTGGGACAGTCCTGTCCCGAATGGCAGTTTATTGCCCAGGATATTTCGGCGGACATGCTAGCACAGGCCCGCCAGCGGGCGGAGCTGGCAGACATGGCCGAACGGGTCACATGGTGGGAGGGGCCGCTACCGGCACAGCGCCTGGGGTGTGACGGTGCGCTCTGTCTGCTGGTGCTGCACTTCCTTCCCTTTGAGCAAAAAACGGCGCTACTGCTGGATATCGCCCGTCAGCTCCGGGCGGGATCTCCCTTGCTGATGGCCGACTTGATGGCGGCGCAAGATGACACCGAGCGAGCGGTTATGGGCCTACAGGCCCATCTGGCCGGTTTACCGCTCTCGGCCAGCGAGCAGATGATACAGCGTCTGGATCGGGACTTTTTCCCTTTGAATGAGGATCAAACCCGGCAACTGCTGGGGGCAGCCGGGTTTGGCACTGGCTGGCGCTATTTCCAGGCGCTCGGTTTTCATGGCTGGTTGGCTGAACGTGACTGATCACATTCCAGCGCCAGCAACTGCTGCTTGATAGGCAGTCCGCCCGCATAACCGGTCAGGCTGCCGTTTTGGCCTATCACGCGATGGCAGGGCACTATGATCGAGAGCGGATTGCGACCGTTCGCCGCGCCCACTGCCCGTACCGCCGCCGGTTTGCCGATGGCGCGGGCGATATCGCCGTAACTGCGGGTCTCGCCATAGGGAATGTCGCACAGCGCCTGCCATACCGCCTGCTGAAAAGCCGTGCCGTGGGCGGCGAGTGGCAGGGTAAAGCGCTGCAGACGCCCGGCGAAATAGGCGGCAAATTCGGCAAGATAAGGGGCGAGCGCCTCACTGTCTTGTTGCCAGCCGCTCATATCGGGCAGTGTTCGCAGGCCAGCCACAAAGTCAACGTGCACCAGGCCGCGGGCGTTGATGGCGACCAGCAGATCGCCGCAGTCTGTTGGCAACATGTCATAGCGGATCATGGGTTATCTCCTCGTCATAGCGTTGGGGCGGATTGCTCCCCGTTGTGGGTGAAACCAGGCTCGCAGTGGGGGTCGATGGCTTGTTGATCAGCAGTGCTGGTTGCTCGCTCATGGCGTGCCACAGCCAGCTCGCAGCATAGCCACGCCAGGGTTGCCATGCTGCGCTTTGCGCCAATACCTCCTTCACCGGCAGCTTGTCGCCGCCCCCCAGTGCCTTTTGCAGCACCAGATCGGAGGCGGGGAAGGCGTCCGGATCCTGCCCGCAGCGCAGCCGCCAGTAGGCGACCGTCCAGGGGCCTATGCCCGGCAAGGCCAATAATTGCTCGTCGCTGGCCGTGGTCAGGGAAAGCGCACCGCTCGCGAGCGCAGCTGCGAGCCCTTGCAGCGTGCGGATGCGGCTGCCGGGCATGCCGATGCCATCCAAATCCAGTGCACACAGCTGCGCAGGTGTGGGCAGCTGGGCCACGCCGAATTGCGCCTCGGTACGCGCCAGCAGCCGACCCATGATGGTGATGGCGCCCTTGACCGATACCTGCTGGCCAACAATGGCGCGCAGCATCACTTCGTACTCATCCCAACCGGCGGGCAGTCGCACCCCGGGCCAGCGTGACTGCAAGCGGGCCAGCAGCGGATCCTGGCCGAGCCGCTCGCCGATGCGCTGCATGTCGGCATCGAGATCCCACATGCGGCGCACGCGATACAAGAGATCAGGCAGTGCAGCGGGCGGCAGATCATGCACTGTGAGCCTGATGCTATGGCCCTTGCCCTGCTCGATGCGGATCCATCCAGACTGATCGCCGACCCTGTGGCGCCGTTCATACACACTTCCATCGACCCGCTCCAGCCCGGGGATTGCCCGCAGCCGGTAAAACGCCAGCATGGCCGCCACGTCATAAGGCGGGCGATACGGCAATTGCAGCGTGAGTGCAGCGCCACCTTCCGCCGTCGCTTCACTCCCTTGCTGTTGTCGCAGTGCCCGGGGTGCGAGGCCATACGCCTGGCTCCAGGCATCGTTGAAGCGGCGGATGCTCGCAAAGCCTGCCGCAAATGCGATATCCGTGATGGGCAGTGCTGTTTCGGTCAGCAGCCGTTTCGCGAGCAGCAGGCGGCGCGTCTGCTCCACCTGTTTTGGCGAGGCGCCAAGGTGCTGTTCGAACTGGCGGCGCAGCGTGCGCTCCGTGATCCCGGCCTGCTGCGCGAGCATTGCGAGCGTTGTGTCTGCCAGCTCGCCACGTTCGATCCGCGCCAGCAAACGGGCGAGTCCGGGCGGCAGATCGCCGCTGGCGGAAGGGGCCAGCTCGGGGCGACAGCGCAGACACGGGCGCAGACCATGCTGCTCGGCGGCGGCTGCGCTTCGGAAGTAGCGCACGTTGTGCTCGTGCGGTGGCCGCGCGGGGCAGACGGGGCGGCAGTAAATGCCGGTGGAGATCACTCCGGTGAAGAAGCGGCCATCGAAGCGCGCATCGCGGGCGAGGCGGGCTGCATGGCACTGTTCGCGGCTGAGGCTCGGGATCCCCTCATCCTGAGGGTTGTCACTGACGGGCTGTGGGGTCATGGGATGCAAGCTCTGCATTGGGTGTATGGCTGAGAGTAAGGGGGAGGGAGCGCAGTGACTAGCCAGAAACGGACAGGAATTGAAATAAAATTGTCGTCGGGAGAGACCTAATGACGAGGTTGAAAGCGGTCGAATCGGGTGGGCAAGTGTGAGAATCTGGGGTGACAACATCCAAGGAGGATTGCACCATGCCCGGACCCGCTCGCGCCGGCGCCCTGATCTACGCCAGGGATCTCGGCCTGCTGACCCATTTCTACCGCACCTTGCTGCAGATGGACATTCGCAGTCAGGAAGCCGGCTTTGTGGTGATGGAAAATCACGACATCCAGTTGCTGATCCACGCCATCCCCGAGTCGATTGCCTGCGATATCGATATCCAGGTGCCACCGATCCTGCGGGAAGAGGGGGCGATCAAATTGTTCTTTACCGTGCCAAGCCTCGCCTGGGCCGAGGCGAAGGCGGCCGACCTCGGCGGCGGCCTGTTGCCCCAGCAGTGGCCGGGACCTGGTTTGGTGCTGCGCAATGCGTTCGATCCGGAAGGCAATATCCTGCAATTGCGCGAGCTTCTCACCACCCCCGACCCGCTGTGATGGATTGCCCATAAAAACGGGGCAGTCTCGCTGCCCCGTTGCCCTCTTCATTTGCTGTCGCCGCATCCGTTATTTCAGATAGCGCTGCTCCAGATGCTGGCGCAGCCAGCGCGGGTTCAGTGCCTCGCCAGTCGCGCGGCGGATGAGCTCATCCGTGCTGTGCAGGCTGCCCTGTGACCAGATGTTGCGACCAAGCCAGGCGAGCACCTCCGGCAGGCGACCCGCCTCGATCACGCTGCTCATGTTCCCCAGCTCTTTCTCGAGCGCAAAACGCAACTGCGCCGCATACATGGCGCCGAGCGTGTAGCTCGGGAAGTAGCCAAACGAGCCGTCTGTCCAGTGAATGTCCTGCATGCAGCCATTCTGGTAGTTGCCCTGGGTGGAGAGGCCGAGCCACTGCTGCATCTTGGCATCCCACAACTCGGGCAGATCGGCCACCTCGATGCGCCCTTCGATGAGGTCGCGCTCCAGCTCGTAGCGCAGGATCACGTGAGCCGGGTAGGTCACCTCGTCCGCATCGACCCGGATAAAGCCGGGCTCGACCCGGTTGTAGAGCTTGGCCAGGTTCGCCGGGTCAAACGCCGCCTGCTCGCCAAAGTGGGCGCGAATGCGCGGCGCCAGCAGAGCCAGGAAGGCCGTATCGTGGCCGAGCTGCATTTCGCAAAACAGGCTCTGGCTTTCGTGAATGCCCATGGATCGCGCTTCGGCCACCGGCTGACCCAGCAGCTGGCGCGGCAGCCCCTGCTCGTAACGGGCGTGACCGGTTTCATGCACTATGCCCATCAGGCTGGAGACAAACTCCTGTTCGTTGTAGCGGGTGGTGATGCGCACGTCGGTCGGCACGCCGCCACAGAAGGGGTGGCTGCTCACATCGAGCCGGCCGTGGGCGAAATCAAAGCCGAGCACGCCCATCACCTCCTGGCCGAGCGCCTGCTGATTTGCGACGGGGAAGGGACCCTGCGGGATCAAGATGGATTCATGCTTCTGCTGTTCACTCACTTGCTGGATCAGGCCGGGCAGCCAGCCGGTGAGATCGCCGAAGATTTGATCCAGCCGCGCACTGGTCATGCCGGGTTCGTACAGCGCCAGCATGGCGTCGTAGGGGCGCACATCAAGCGCCTCGGCGCGAAGGCACGCCACTTCCCGCGACAGGGCCACCACTTCCTTCAGATTGGGGGCGAAGCCTGCCCAGTCGTTGTTTTTGCGCTGGCTGCGCCAGGCGTGCTCGCACTTGCTGCCGGCTAGCGACAGCGCCTCGACCAGATCCGTGGGCAGCAGGCTCGCATCCTGCCAGTGGCGTTTTATCTCGGCGAGATTGGCACGCTGAACGTCATCCAGCGGCTCGCTTTCGGCCTTGGCTATCCAGTCGCCAAGCTCGGGGGCTGTGCGTTTGTGGTGGATCAGCACGCCGAGTTCGGCCATGGCCTCGGCGCGTGCCTCGTTGCCGCCCTCCGGCATCATGGCGGCCTGATCCCAGCCGCAGATGGCGCTGAGGTGGGAGAGCCGGTGCAGCTGTTGCTGATGTTGTTCAAGTTTTTGATATGACATGGGATTGTCCTTGTTATCGTCCCTGATGGTATGCACCCCGTACCTGGCATGATCGGGGCCGATCGATGCTAACACTGCCATCGCGCGTTTTACCACTCTGGCTGAAGGGGCCTGACCAGATGACGGTTGCTGACTAGCCGAGCCGCTTCTGGTGTCGCTCGCGGTTCTCCGCCTTCTGGCGCTCGCTTTTTCGCAGCAGCACATAGAGGGCACCGCTGCCGCCGTGGCGGCGCTCGGCGCTGTGGATGGCCATGACGGCGGGCAGTTGCGGCAACCAGGCGCTGACATAGCTTTTGAGCAGTGCACGCGGCGTGCTGCGTTCCCCCTTGCCGTGCAGGATCAGCAGGCAGCGGATGTCCCGCACCCCGCAATCCGCAATGAATTGCACCAGCGCCTGACGCGCCTCATTGAGGGTCTTCTGATGCAGATCCAGGCTCGCCTGCAACTCATATTTGCCGAGTCGCAGCTTCTTGTAGACCCCCTCCTGCACCCCATCGCGCTTGAAGCCGATGATGTCATGGGGATCGCGCATCTCCACCGCCTCCATGCTGAGGTGGTCGAGTGCCAGTTGCTCGGCGGTAGCCGCCTGACGGCGGGCCAGTTGCGCTTCCGTCGGGACGGGTTTGCCCGCAGGGGAATGGATATTGTCGCTGCGAATGGGGCGCACATCGGCCACTTCATTGCGAAACAGTGAGAGTTCGTCGTTGCAAGACACGGCAGGCTCCCCGCATTGGAATGAGCGGGCATTATAGCGGGCGGGGGCGAGTCAGAAAATGGCGGCCAGCATCGGCTGGCTGATGCTGGCCGACAGGCGGGCACTATTGGCCGATAGACAATGCCAGCCAGGAGACATGGGCAGGCGATCGGGGGATCGCCTGACGCAGGGCGTTACTGCTCTTCTTTCGGCGGCTTGGCGCTCATCACCTTGTAGATGAAATAGACCGCATAGGAACTGATCAGCAGGAAGGTGCCGATAATCACCAACATGGACATGAGCCCCACGCTGTTGCCGAACATCAGGTTCATCCAGAATTCCATCTCACACACTCCTGTCATCCCATTGATGACAGGCATGATAGATACCTCTTTGGGCCTGATGGGATGATCTCGATCAAGTCCCCTTGCGGTTATTTAATCGGCAGCCTGATCTGTGAGCCGCCTCCCATTCGGCCCAGTGCGTGTGGGGACAGTCCCCCGGTTTGGCAGGGCCTTCACGTCATACCCTGGTCGTTTACTTAGCGGCTGGATTGGTGAGCGGCGTGACGCGCCACCCTTGCTGCTCCAGCAGGGCGATCAGGCCCTGGTCGCCGTAAAGGTGCAGGGCGCCTACCACGATAAAGCTCTCGTTTGGCAGGGTTGGCCATTTTTTCAGCCAGTTGTGGTTGCGTTCCGCCAGCAGGGTTTGCTCCAGCCAGGCTTGCAGCTTGGGCGGCGCCATCTCCGCTTTCAGCAGGCTGACGAGGGCGGCCTGATCCCCGTCCTGCCAGGCTTTCATCACATCGCGAAAGCCGGTTTCCAGCTGGGGCAGCTCATCCAGGGTGGTGGATAGCATCAGCGTCTGGTTGTCGCCGACGCTGGCAAGATAGCCGAGCTGTTCGAGCAGGGTCTCGAAGCCCACTATGGGCTTGCCACTCTCGGTGGCACGTTTGGCAAAGTGCTGATCCACCCCGAGTGCACTGCTGAAACCGGTGCGCTCGAGCGCTGCCTGGGTCAGGGTGATGGCGGCAAACCAGGGGCGCAGCGGGGAGAGCATGGTCTCGGTCAGGCCGTTCTGACCGGCGGCTATGATGGTGCGTCGGTAGAGATCGGCTGAGACATGATCCTTGAGCGTCTTGCCATCGGTCAGGCGGGTGATGGTGCCCATATCCTGCCACTGCTTCTCACCTATGTGGGTCAGGTCAGCTTCCATCACCAGGGCATGGCTCTGTTGCCAGGCGCGCTCTATGGGGTCGGGCAGCGGATAGAGGGAGGGTTTGCCCGCATGGATGGAGCCCAGCAGCCAGTGCTGCTGGTCGCCCTTGTTCACCCGATAGAAGGCGGGATCGGCAAAGGCGGTCAAAGGCAGCAACAGGCAGAGCAGGAAGGAAATCAGCGTGCGATGAAATCTCATGAGGCACCTTATGTGAGCGGATTGAGTTCTCTATGATAAGTCCTCATTCGTCACAGCCAAGAGGTTTCCCATGCCCCATCTTCGTTTTAGGGCCGTTTCAGTCGATACCCTCCAGCAGATCAGCACCCCTTTGTTGGCTGAGCTGTGCGCCCTCACTGGCGGCAAGCCTGAATTTGTCACCCTGGAGTGTGTCGACAGCAGCTGGGTGCGCAATGGTGCGATCGAAGCTGGCTTCCCGTTTGTGGAGCTGGTCTGGTTCGAGCGGCCGCAGGCGATGCAAGATGCCGCTGCTGCGCTCATCACCCGCCATCTGAAGGCGGTGCTGGGGGAGCAAACTTATGTCGTGGTGCAGGTGCTGCCCATCGTAAAAAGTCACTATTACAGCAACGGCCAGCACTATTGAGGGGAGTATCGACGTTCATCCTGGCTGCGGGACAGATGGCGAGCGGCAGACGGGGGTCACATCATCAACCGCAGGGCGAGCAGGCGGTGCCACTCACCCTGTGTGAATCAAGGATCAGGCCGACTTGGAGAGGATCCGGTCAAGCCAGCTGCTTGGCAGCAGGCGGCGCAGTATTGCAAACAACCGGGTCGGGAAGGTGACAGGGTAGCGATGCTTGGGGCGCTTGCTCTGCAGTGCATGGAGCAGTGGCGGAATGCAGGCATCGCTTGGCAGCGTGAAGCCGCTGGTGGCCCCCTCTTTTTCCAACCGGGTCAGGGTCTGGCGATAGGCGCCCTGATGACGACTCTGTGCCGGATCGATATGGCGCACGAAGGCGGCGTGGGCATTGGCACGAAAGCGGGTATCGATGGGACCGGGTTCGATCAGGCTGATGTGCACGCCGCTTCCCTCAAGTTCGAGGCGCAGGGTGTCGGTATAGCCTTCAAGGGCAAACTTGCTGGCGTTGTAGGCGCCGCGATACTTCATGGCCACCAGCCCCAGCACCGAGCTGTTCTGCACTATGCGCCCCTCCCGGGCTGCCAGCATGGTTGGCAGTATCTGGCGGATCAGGTGATGCCAGCCAAACAGATTGGTGTCGAACTGGGCACGCAGCGCCTCTGTGGGCAAGTCTTCCAGTGCGCCAGGCTGGCCATAGGCACCGTTGTTGAACAGGCCGTAGAGACGGCCTCCGGCCAGCGCCAGTGCCTCGGCGGCACCTTGCTCAATGCTGGCGGTATCGGCCAGATCCAGTTGTACAGCCAGTAAACCCTGCTGTTGCAGCTGTGCTACATCGTCGGCCTTGCGAGCGGAGGCGATCACGGTAAAGCCGTGGTCACCGAGCGCCTTGGCGGCGGCGAGGCCTATGCCACTGGAACAGCCGGTGATGAGCACGAAGGGGTTGGGCATAAAAATCATCCATGGTGGCGGCCTGAGTGTGGCCAAGGTGGGCATGGTAGCCTGAGTGCGGCCAAAAAGAAAACCGGGCCAAGGGGCCCGGTTTGCTGAGGTTGCACCGCCTGCTTACAGTATGGTGAACGGCATTATGATGTGGAACTTGACGTCATGCTCGGAGGCGAAGATGTTGGGGTATTCGGTCCAACCGCCGCCCTGGCTGATGTCGTTGTTGTAATCTGTGTAGTGCAGTTTGAACAGGGTGCCTTTCAGCTTGCCATCTTGCACCGTGTACATGACGTCGAAGTTGGCTGCCCATTCGGTATATTCACCGTTGGTGGCCTTGGTGCCGTCGCCTTTCTGGATATCCCAGCCGTAGGCGCCGGAGACACCGACGGACCAGCCAGGTGCACCCACCAGATCATCCAGGGAACGGGTCACGCCGAAGAACAGCGCTTTTTCGTTGTTCGCGTTCCAGTCGGAGCGGGAGTCCCACCAGATTTCGTTCGCGCCCTGGGAGTTGCCGTAGCCACGGGTCAGACGGGGCAGGTAGTTGCCTTCGCTACCCTCGGCCTTGGTCCACAGCCCTTCCACACGGAAGCCGTACGGACCCATGCCCCAGGCGGCGGTCAGGGCTTGCTGCCATGCCATGCCGTCATAAGTTTCGATGTCGGCACCACCCTTCTGAT
>Ga0115550_1001560_pt1 | contig 16956 bp, 15 predicted proteins | sample COGITO_mtgs_1005_FD_87177 | JGI IMG/M metagenome (GOLD analysis project Ga0115550, IMG submission 87177) | Pelagic marine microbial communities from North Sea - COGITO_mtgs_100511 | ecosystem: Environmental > Aquatic > Marine > Epipelagic | place: Germany:Helgoland, sampling site Kabeltonne... | reverse complement strand
GACAGGATGCCTGCGTGATAGCGGTAACGCTACATCATGTATGACGTAAAAAATAAAATACAAGTACAACCAATAAGTGTTATTATAGTGAGGCGTAGGCTAAGACAAAAAATAGACACCTCTATCCGGTTTAGGATAGGATAGCGGCCTAGGAGGACTTTTCCATGTCATCTCAGACTCAAAACCAGCCGCACAGACAGAAAATCATTGTTGATACCGATCCGGGTATTGATGATGCTATGGCACTGCATTTTGCCTTTGCTGATCCGCGGCTTGAGGTTGTGGGGCTGACCACGGTATTTGGTAATGTGTTTGTTGAGCAGGCAACCCGCAACGCGCTGTTTCTTATTGAGCAGGCGGCCTATTCAGCCGATGTTGCTGGCGGCGCATCGCATCCTCTTACTATGGCGATGAACCCGCCATCCCATCATGTTCATGGGCCTGAGGGGCTGGGCGCTTTGGCGGCTGTCACGCCGTCCGGCATGGCTGATCCACGGCCGGCCCATATTTACCTGTCAGAGACATGCCGCGCGCATTCTGGCGAAATTATTCTATGTCCTGTTGGCCCGCTTACCAACATTGCCGCCTTGCTTGATTACGATCCCGAAATTATCAAACATGTGAAAAAAGTCGTCATTATGGGCGGGACTGTGTTTCATCGCGGTAATGTAACCCCATTTGCCGAAGCCAATGTCTGGAACGACCCGCATGCGGCTGACAAGGTGTTTGCGGCTGACTGGCAGGTTGAGATGATCGGCCTTGATGTTACCCAGCAGATTACCTGTGATGCGGCTGATTTTACCGGCGTGTCAGCTGCTGCTCCTGAGATTGGTGGGTTCCTGACTGACATTTCAGACTTCTATATGGATTTCTATGAAGGGGTGCTGGGCCAGCATGCCTGCCTTATCCATGATCCGGCCGCTGTTATTGCGATTACTGACCCGCATTACTTTACCTTTGATGAGATTCCGCTCCGCGTCATAGCTGACGGCGAAGAGGTTGGGGCTACTATCCGCGATGATGCTTTGGGGCGCCGTCCGGTGCGGGTTGCAACGGCTGTTGATAGTGAGGGTGTACGCAAGACATTTCTGGACATTTGCAAAGAAACTGACAGAATGAAAAAATCTCGGATAGCGGCCGCCTCACAGCAGGGCTAGCATCCGGCATTTCAGGCTAAGAAGGGTTCTGGTCAATGGATGTGAAAACAGTTGATTATACCGCGCCAGACGCACAGCATTCTCTGGCAGAATCGCTTCGGGAAACTGGCTTTGCTGTGTTGGTCAATCACCCTATCTCTGCGCCGCGCATTGATGAAGCTTACGCGTGCTGGGCCGAGTTTTTTGCCTCAGACGACAAGATGGACTGGCTGAGAGATCCTCAGAATCAGGATGGATTTTTCCCGTTTCTCTCTGAAAATGCCAAAGGCGCGGCTGCTAAGGATCTAAAAGAATTTTATCATGTCTATTCATGGGGACGGGTGCCGGACAGCCTGTCTGATATGACGCGAAAGCTCTATAGCGACCTTGTAACGCTGGGTCAGGAACTTCTTGGCTGGCTGGATAATGAAATGCCAGCAGATGTGCGTAGCAAAATGACTGCGCCGCTCTCAACCATGATGGATAAAAGCGAGCAGAGCCTGTTCAGAATTCTGCATTACCCGCCCTTATCTGATACAGCAGAAAGCGCGGCTGAAGACAGCACCGCCATTCGTGCAGCAGCCCATGAAGATATTAATCTGATCACACTGCTTCTTGCTGGCTCAAAACCGGGGCTTGAAGCACAGGACATAGAGGGCAAGTGGCATAATGTGCCATGCGATCCCGGAATGATTACGATTAATAATGGTGATATGTTATCACTCGCAACAAACGGGTTTTACCCCTCTACGACGCATCGTGTGGTAAATCCTGAACGCACCCAAAATAGTGCGCGATATTCCATGCCGATGTTCTTGCATCCGCGGCCAGATGTTGCGCTTACACAAGGATTTACAGCAGATATGTTTCTCCAGCAGCGGCTAAGAGAAATCGGTCTTAAATAACAAAAGGAGTCTAGGATTATGAGTAATAAACGTTCAATAGGAATTGCCCTAATCGGTATTGCTGTTTTAGCTGTGATCGCAGTGACAATGCATACACCAATCGAAGAAAAAAAGACGGCAGTTAGTTCAAGCGATATAAAGCCTGCTGTTATCTTTGATATGGGGGGCAAATTTGATAAATCCTTCAATGAAGGCGTATGGGCAGGGGTGAAGAAATTCACCGAGGAAACCGGCATCGAAGTCATGGAATTCGAAGTCACCAACGAAACCCAGCGTGAACAAGCAATGCGCCGGATGGTTGAACGCGGCGCTACGATCGTACTGGGTGTAGGATTTGCGCAAGCCGATGCTATCTCAAAAGTTGCAGCAGAAAATCCAGATACGCTGTTTTCGATTATCGATGTGGGCTGGCTTGATGCGCCAAACTTGCGCCAATATGTGTTCAAAGAACATGAAGGAAGCTACCTTGTTGGGGTTGCTGCTGCACATGCAAGCCAGACAGACAAAGTCGGATTTGTGGGCGGCATGGATATTCCGCTCATCCGGAAATTTGCCTGTGGTTATGTTGGCGGTGTGAAGTCTGTGACAGCGTCAGCAGATGTCTTCCAGAATATGACCGGTCCAACACCATCAGCATGGAATGACCCGGCTAAAGGTGCAGAACTGACACGTTCGCAAATCGACCGCGGGGCGGATGTTGTTTATCACGCAGCCGGCGGAACTGGTCTTGGCGTCATTCAGGCAGCGGCTGATTCAGGTAAGCTCGCGATTGGCGTTGACTCAAACCAGAACGGTCTTGCACCGGGCTCTGTTCTTACCTCCATGCTGAAGCGTGTTGATGTTGCCGCTTATGAGACCTTCATGGATGCCAAGAATGGCACCTTCTCATCTGGGTTAACTGTACTGGGTGTTGCTGAAGGTGGTGTTGACTGGGCGCTAGATGATAATAATGCCAGCCTTGTGACTGATAAAATCAAAACAGCCGTTGAGGCAGCGCGTTCAGACATCCTTTCAGGAAAGGTTGTTGTCCATAATTACGAGAGTGATTCCAGCTGTCCTTACTAATATAATCATTTTTTTGTGATGACAGTTACACACCAACAGGCGAAAGGCAGGGATACCGTGCCTTTCGCCATTTCACTGCGCGGGGTTGAAAAAACCTTCGGAGCCGTGCGCGCCAATCATAATATTGACCTTGATATTTCCACCGGTGACATCCACGGCATTATCGGAGAAAACGGCGCGGGCAAGTCAACGCTTGTCTCTATCTTATATGGGTTCTACCAAGCGGATGCTGGCACTATCAGTGTGTTTGGCGAAGAAAAAACATTGCGGTCTACGGCTGATGCAATAGCGGCTGGCATTGGCATGGTACATCAGCATTTTATGCTGGTTCCGACCTTCACAGTACTTGAAAATATTATCCTTGGTCATGAAGGAACAGACAGTCTTGCAAAAGGCTTTGAGGCAGCGCGCGTTGAACTTGCCCAGCTTGCTACTCGTTATGGCCTTGATGTTGATCTTGATGCGATTATCGAAGATTTTCCTGTTGGGCTGCAGCAACGTGTTGAAATTCTAAAAGCCCTCTATCGCGGCGCCAATATTCTTATTCTGGATGAGCCAACAGGCGTTCTTACACCGCAGGAAACTGATCAGCTTTTTGATATTCTAAGAGCCTTGAAAGAACAGGGTGTTACTATCCTACTTATCACCCATAAACTGCGCGAAATTATGGCGATTACGGACCATGTATCTGTGATGCGTGGGGGTGAGATGGTCGCGCATAAGCGCCGCAGTGATACAACACCTGAAGAGCTTGCCGAGGTTATGGTTGGCCGTCCGGTGCGCACTGACGGCATATGGCATGAGGCAAATCCGGGACAGATTGTGCTACGGGCTGAAAATCTGGAACTGACTGCTGGGATGTCAGCAAAGAGCACGGCGCTGGTTTCAGATGTCTCGTTCGCGCTGAAGGCAGGCGAAATTCTTGGTATTGCCGGCGTATCGGGTAACGGGCAGTCTGAATTGCTGGAGCTTCTGGCTGGTATTCGCGCACCAAGCAATGGCAGTATTCAGATTGGCGGTCGTCATGTCACAGCAGAGATGCCAGCAACCCCGTCCGAGATTAAATCCCTTGGCATTGCCCATGTGCCAGAAGACCGTCATTCAACCGGTCTTATTCTACCTTTCACAGCAGCAGAGACAATTATCCTTGGCTATGAGGATAAAATGACCGGCAGAACAGCTGGCTGGCTCGACCCTGAAGAGCTTGACGAGCATTGCGCCGGTTTGATGCAAGACTTTGACGTTCGCCCGCCTGACCCGTCCTTGAAAAGCAATTTATTTTCAGGCGGTAATCAGCAAAAAATCGTGCTAGCTCGCGAAATGTCAGCCGCGCCATCTATCCTGCTTGTGGGTCAGGCCACCAGAGGGGTTGATATTGGCGCTATCGAATTTATCCATAAACAGCTTATTGCCATGCGCGATAAGGGTTGTGCAATCATTCTGGTTTCGGTTGAATTGGATGAAATTCTGACCTTATCAGACAGGATTATGGTGATGAATAATGGCTCCTCCATGGGGATTATTGACAGAAGCGAGGCAGATGCCCGCGCTATTGGCCTGTTAATGGCAGGGGTTGGCTGATGGAACAAAAATTACCACGCTGGATAGATATTGGCTTACTGCCGGTTATTAATATTCTGGCAGCCTTTATTGTGGCAGGGGTCATTATTGCGCTGATTGGCGAAAATCCGTTTGCGGCGCTGTCTGTTTTGGTAAAAGGCGCTTTTTTCTATAAAGGCGCGCTTGGATATACCCTGTTCTATGCAACCAATTTTATCTTTACCGGACTTGCTGTCGCTGTTGCCTTTCATGCCTCATTATTCAATATCGGCGGTGAAGGTCAGGCAATGGTAGGCGGGCTGGGGCTGGGGCTTGTTGCGTTGCTGCTTGACCCGCTATTGCCGCCTCTTCTGGTGGTGCTGATTGCTATTCCGGCTGCGGTTATTTTTGGTGCGTTCTGGGGGGTGATCCCTGGATGGCTTCAGGCGAAGCGCGGCAGTCATATCGTTATCACAACTATCATGTTTAATTTTATTGCTGCGTCTCTCATGGTCTGGCTGCTGGCTGGCATGTTGATGGCGCCTGGCCAGATGTCTCCTGAAACCCGCAGTTTTGCTGATGGTGTTGCGCTGGCTCAATTCCATACGCTGGTGAGTTATGTTGGACTTTCTGTTTCAAAATCACCACTCAATCTGTCCTTTATTATTGCGTTGGTTGCGTGTGTTGGGGTGTGGGTGCTGATCTGGCGGACACGCCTTGGTTATGTTATTCGCGCCACAGGCCATAGTGAGCGGGCTGTTATCTATGCAGGACATTCGCCTGCCAAAATCATTATCATTACAATGGCAATTTCTGGCGGTCTTGCGGGTCTGATGGCCTTGAACGAAATTTTAGGTGTACAGCAAAGAGTTATTCTTAACTTCACTTCCGGATATGGATTTACCGGCATTGCTGTTGCGCTGATGGGGCGTAATCATCCTATTGGGATATTGCTGGCGAGCCTACTATTTGGCGCTTTATATCAGGGGGGCGCCGAGCTTGATTTCGAATTTCAGACAATTACGCGCGAAATGGTACTGATGATACAGGGGCTTATTATCCTGTTTTCAGGCGCCTTGGCATATATGTTCACCCCTATGGTAGCCAGAGTATTTGCGTCCTATATCTCCTCATCAAAGGGAGTTGATTGATGGCAGCTGAACTCTGGCTTCAATTTGTACTGGCACTAGATGCCACCATTCGGATGTCGACACCGCTTATTTTATGCGCAATGGCGGGTATTTTTTCTGAGCGGTCCGGTATTATCGATATCTCGCTTGAGGGCAAGATGCTGCTTAGTGCCTTTGCGGCAGCATCACTTGCCGCGCTTACGGGCTCTGCTGTGATAGGACTTGCAGGGGCAATCATCACCTCTGTTCTGTTCAGCCTCCTGCATGGGTTTGCGTGTATTACTCACAAAGGCAATCAGGTGGTATCAGGACTTGCCATTAATATCCTTGCCTCCGGTTTAACGGTAACGATTGGGTTTGCAATATTTTCACAAGGCGGTCAGACGCCGTTTTTGTCACGTGACCAGCGGTTCTTGCCTCTGGAACTTCCGTTTACCGAAACGATAGAATCTCTTCCGGTTATTGGGCCTTCAATAGGGGTTATCTATAGTGAGGTTATCTCAGGGCATAACATTCTGGTCTGGCTTGCGTTTCTGGCTGTTATTGTAACAGGCTATGTGCTGTTCAGAACGACATTTGGCTTGCGTCTGCGCGCTGTAGGCGAAAAGCCAGAGGCTGTTGATACAGCTGGCATCAGTGTCAGTTGGATGCGGTATAAGGCGGTGATACTTGCCGGTATTCTCTGCGGTATGGCGGGGGCGTATCTGTCGATTGCCCATGGCGGCGGGTTCGTGCGCGAAATGACAGCTGGCAAAGGCTATATCGCGCTGGCAGCGATGATTTTTGGTAATTGGCGGCCTGTACCTGTTCTGCTTGCCTGTCTTATGTTTGGGTTTCTGGAAGCTATTGCAGCGCGTCTTCAAGGCGTTGATTTGCCGCTGATAGGGCAGGTGTCGACCGACCTTATCCTTGTTCTGCCTTATGTGCTTACCGTTATTCTTCTGGCAGGTTTTGTTGGCAGGGCTGTTCCGCCTCGCGCCATTGGTGTTCCCTACGTAAAGGAAAGATAATCATGAGTGATGCAGAACTTGTTGCTGCGGCCATATCGGCAATGTCGCACGCCTATGCGCCCTACAGCAGCTTTTATGTAGGGGCGGCAATACGTGATGAGAACGGCCAAATTCATAGTGGGGCAAATGTTGAAAATGCAGCCTATCCGCAAGGTGCCTGTGCTGAGGTGGGGGCTATTTCTGCGATGATTATGGCGGGCGGGCGAAAAATTGACGCTATCGCTGTTGCTGGCAAAGGGGATGTCTTATGCACGCCTTGCGGTGGGTGCCGGCAGCGCATTCGTGAATTTGCCGAAGCCGCAACCCCAATCATCATTGCCGATGAGACAGGCGAGCGGGCGCGTTTTACACTGGCAGAAATCCTGCCGCATAGTTTTGGGCCAGATAACCTTCGCTAATTTGCATAACACGTAAATGTGGCCCATAAATATATGCAGGCAATATTATCCCGTCAGGGGCCGTTAGACAGTATTATAAATACGGTCTCCGGCATCTCCTAAGCCTGGCAAAATATAAAAATTTTCATCTAATTCGCGGTCAACAGCAGCCGTGATGATAGGGATATCATCATGTGCGTCTTGCACTGCTCTCACGCCTTCTGGTGAGGCAACAAGGCAGGCGAACAGAATATCACGTGCGCCATGGGCTTTTAGCCTGTCAGCGGCCATGATTGCCGATCCGCCCGTTGCCAGCATAGGGTCTACCAAAATTATTTGCCGGTCAGCTATTCTGTTGGGAAGTTTTTCATAATAGGCTTCTGCGTGATGCGTGTCGGGGTTGCGTTGCAATCCAAGATGACCAATCGGTATTTCTGGAAGAATGGCTGAGAATGCGTCGGTGAGACCATTTCCGGCCCGCAAAATAGAAACAAGGCAGGGAAGGGGCTCTGGCAGGCAAAATCCCTTCGTATGCTCAAGCGGCGTTTCAACTGACATTTCTTGTGTTGTCAGGTGGCTGAAAACAGAGGCGCTCATCAAACCAGCTACTTCATGGAGGATACGCCGGAAGCTATGAGGCGGCGTAGTTTTATCACGCAGGCTCGTCATTTTAACATCAAGAAGTGGGTGGTTTAAAATTGTTAACATCGCTGTGAAATATCCTTCGTTTACAGTGTCACCAGAAGATAAACGTCATCGCTGACATCTCATGCTAATGGTTATTAGCCTAGGCAAAGGGAAGGGGGCTAACAGAACCTGAAACAGGTGCATCTGGTCTGATAACCTCAATCGGCTTGCCTGTATTACCGGCAGCATTTTCAATGATGGCAAGTCCGACATTACGCTCAAGTCGTGGTGACCAGATAGCTGAGGTAATCGTGCCGATTTCCTGTCCTTCCAGCATCACAGGCCATGGCACTGAACAGGTTGGACAGGGGCCGCCATCAAATAGAATGCCCCGAATTTCACGCATGCTACCAGAGGCTGCAATTTTCTGTAATGCAGGCAGGCCAATATAATCTATCGACCCATCGGTAACACAATATTTTCCTAGCATAACCTCAAAAGGATTATTCTGAGATGTCATCTCATTACCGTATGAGAATAATCCGCCCTCAATTCGCTCAATCAGATTTGGGCATCCCGGGGTAATATTAAAGGCCTGCCCTGCCTCCCAGATAGCCTGCCATAATGCGGGGCCAAGATGGGCGCCTTCAAGATAAATTTCAAACCCGCCCTGCCGGGAATATCCAGAACGGGCAATCAGCTGTTTTGTGCCTTGAAACGAAATCCAGCCATATTTGAAAAAGCCAATATCAGCAATAGAATCCCCGAATAGACTGCATAAAAGGGCTTCAGCCTTTGGTCCCTGAATTGCCAAGGGATAAACATCAGGCTCACACAGATCAACATCAAAGCCTTTGCCGTAAGCAATCCCTTTGGCATATAAAAGAACATCACTATCGGCAATGGACAGCCAATATTTATCATCAGTTAGCTTTATCAGAACCGGGTCATTAATCAGCCCGCCTTGTGCATCGATAATCGGCACATACAGACAGTCATTATCGCGCATCCGTGAAATATTCCGCGGGGTCATTAACTGAATAAGCGCTTTTGCATCTGGTCCGGTTACCTGAACCTGCCGCTGGCACGACACATCCCATAGCTGAACATGTTCGCGAAGGTGCCAGTAATCTTCCTCAACAGAAGGCTGGTAGGCTTTGGGTAAGAGCATATGATTTACAACCGTGAAACCACGAACGCCTGCCTCCTGAACGTTATTAGTATAGGGCGTGCGCCTGATGCGGCGCGACATATTTAATCCTTCAGACATATTTCCTCATCTCATCCCAAAAGCTTATGCAAAATGACATCTTCATTCCGGAATAGACATCCAGACTGAATATCCGTTTGGTGATAAAATCACCGGCATATGATAGCGCGCATCTGGGTCAGGCATGGAAAACCGCAAGACAATCTGGTCGCTGATGCGTGCCCCCTGCTGCGGCAAATCTTGTGCGTGCCAGTAAGGCGCTGTTGTAAAACAGATCTCATAGACTGTTTTGGGGTCAGCCCCTGACACATCAACTGTTTCAGACAGGCGCCCGCCCTCATCCATATATCCTGTAAAGAGAACATCACCATTATCAAGATTGCTTAATGTGACAGCAATACCGCCAGCGTGCGTTCCGTTGCTGCTATTAAGGGTATGTGATGTAACAAGGGCCATCTGTTCTCTCATTTGTTGCTAACGTAAAAAAGGGGGGCAGCGCAAGCGGCCTGCGCTTATGCGTAATGAACGCTACTATTCTATCGAGGCTTTATCGCGCTTATCTGATGTGGCGGCAACAATCGGGCTTATCACACCACGACATTTTACATTCACACAGGCTGTTTTTCCGCTTGCCATTGCCCGGCGTAATGCAGGCCCCAACTCTTCGCGTTTTGTTACAAGCTCGCCATGACCGCCAAGCCCCTCACACATAGAATGGAAAGGGATATCGCGGAAGTCTGTCGCAAAATGCTGACCATTGGCGAATAGCCGTTCCTGTTGCTGGCTAATGCAGTCCAGACCACCATTATTATCAATGACAATTGTGATAGGTGTTGCTTCTTGAAAGGCAGCTTCAATAGAAAGCCCGCCAGACAGAAAGGCACCATCACCGGAAATAACAACCACATTCTTGTCAGGATGAAGCGCTTTAGCAGACACACCAAAGCTAACACCAACACCGAGCAGGGAGTAATTTCCCGGATGCATTATACCGCCAAGTTTCTGGCCCCGCCAGCCAGCCATATTAACAGCAATTTCAGACCAGAAATGGGTGTTGCCTCCATCAAAAATCAACCAGTCTTCGGCGCCCATTTCAGCCTGCACATCAAGAGAGAGTTGAAGTGGGTGCATTTTGCCCCCGTCAGCTAAATCACGTGCCGTTTCAGCAGCAATATGGGTTTCCCATTCTTGTACCCAGTCAGCGCGTCGCTGCTTCTGCAGATCAAACCAGCTGTCCCATGTTTTTCCCACACCCATCAGCGCATCAAGGAAAGCGCCCGGATCAGAGAGCAGCATTTCATCAGCCGCTCTATTATAATCTAACTCTTCATGGCTTCCATTAACGCAGATAAGCGTTGTGTCTTTCTGAAAGAAAGGTGGATTACCAAAATTCATCTGATTATCAAGTCTACCGCCAATCATGATGACGACATCTGCTTCATGAATGGCTGGCTTGCTCGGATGATATTGATGAAAATCAGCAAGACCCATATAGGCGTCGCACTCCTCGCCGAGCAGCTTTGAATGATATGGCACATTGAATACCGGTAGGCGTAACATTTTGCCGGCGCTCTCAAGGGCGGCTTCTGCACCCGACCACCAGACGCCGTGACCGCCAATAATGAGCGGTCGTTCTGATGCCTTTATAATCCCCATAACATGAGAGAGCGCAGTTGGATCAGGCCAGGCACGCGGTAGCGGCTTATCTGTTCTGATAAAGGGACGTTCTTGTCGGCCAGCATCCTCATCGAACGAAGAAAACATGATATCAACAGGCAGGCTGATATGGACTGGCCCTGGATAACCTGTTGTTGCTGCGTGCCAAGCCCTATCAACAAATTCGCTGATCCGCTCCCCATCTGTAATCTGCACAGAATATTTGACGAGCGGGGCTGCAATCGCAACATCATCAATTTCTTTGAAACCGCCAGCGCCCTGTCGCTTTAATGTTGATGAGCCAGTGACAAAAATCACAGGTGAGCGTTCTCCGCCTGCTTCCAGCATAGCTGGCACAGCATTCGCAAATCCTTCTGGGCCAACAAGACAGATAGAGGGGGTGCGCGTTATCCGCGTATGACCATCAGCTAGATGACCTGCAACCTGCTCATGCGGGCAGTTGATCACGGGCATCTGACATTCCATAAAACCTTCAAGCGCAGGATTACAAAACCCGCCTGCTAGGGTAAAGACATGTTTGGCGCCTTTTTCTTTTAAGGCGCGTGCAAGAATTTCTCCGCCCCGGATTTTTTTTGCATCTGCCATAATTATCTATTCCCCACCCAAGTGAATAATTTGTTTTGGTAAATAACCTAGGTCTGTTATCGAGATGTTTTTCACTGTCCAGTTTTTACCACGACATCATTGGTCAGTGACGCAATATTATTCACACCAATTTGCGCCATTGAAACACTAATTTCGTCTGCTAATACTCTCACAAGGCTCCTGACGCCTTTTTCGGCATCAGCGCCAAGTGCAAACATAAAAGGCCGTCCAAGCATGACAAAATCTGCGCCATACGCAAGAGCTTTGATGATGTCATCTCCATTGCGAACGCCGCTATCAAAAATGAGCGGATAGTCTGGTCCAACAGCAGCTCTTATCAGGGGTAGAATATCAATCGTAGCAGGAGCGCTATCAAGTTGTCTACCGCCATGGTTGGAGACATAGATAGCATCTGCACCGGCCTCTTTTACCCGCACAGCATCGGATGGCTCTGTGATACCTTTGATGATTAAGCGGCCTTTCCAGATTTTACGCAGGCGGTCAAGGAATGCCCAATCTGCTCCAGCACGGCTAGCATTTCGATCAAATTTTGTCTGTTTGCCGTCTGTTTCAAAATTACGCGGCGACGGCGCGCCTGCCAGCATTGTTGAAAGTGACCAGCGTGGATGAGTGGCAAAATCAAATGCCTGTTTTGGTCCGATGTGAAACGGTGCTTTGAACCCATTACGTAAATCGCGAATGCGCCGTGATACTTCTGGAACATCAACAGTTAGGATAAGCGTGTCATATCCGGCAATGCGGGCCCTCTCAACAAGCTCTAATGCCATGTCAGTGGACTGAGTAACATAGAGCTGAAACCACGTATTCTCGCCGCCCCAACCATACATATCTTCGATTGTGCTCGACCCAGCTGTTGACAGGCAAACAGGCATGCCGGCTTGCTGTGCAACGCGTGCAAGGTGTTTATCTGCATGTGGCCAAGCAAGGTTACACATTCCCATTGGGGCAATGCCAAACGGGACAGAATAGGACCTGCCAAGAAAGCTTGTCTCTAGTGACCGTTGGGCCACATCCCCCATCACCCGGGGTTGCAGGGTAATATTATCAAATCGTTTTTGATTGCGGTCTGTCGCTTGCTCGCGGCCTGCCGCACCTTCGATAAAATCAAAGATAATCTTAGGGAGGCGCCGACGTGCATGCAGATAGGCATCATCTGTTGAAATTACAGATTTGCTCGTGGCAGGGCCGATATTGTCAAAAATGGAAATTGGAAACTCTCCTTAACTGTTCGCTCTCATTTTATGCTTTGGAAGGCGAATATCAAAGCGCTCCCGCATACGTGTATCACTGGCATCTGAGAGATGCTGCGGAAAGTGGGTTGCCAAGATTTCCCGTGCTCTGGCATTTGCAGGACGCCGGATATCGGGGCGCCCATCTGCTTCCCATTCTTCATGTGATCGTCTATCCGAAACATCAGGATAGAGAAAATCTGTTTGCATTCGCTTGAATGTTTCCGGATGACCAAGAAAATGGCCCTCGCCTGAGACAACACTGCGAATGGCATCAGCGTTAAGAGCAGATTCGCTCATCTCGATAGGCGCTAATGTCCGTAAAATAACCCCAAGCATATCATTATCTGCTACATAGGCATCATGAGAACAAGCCATCAACCCGCTTAGCATACCGCAGGCTTGGGTTATCATGTTAGCCCCTGTCTGGGCAGCAAGCGAGACGGACATGCATTTTTCAAACCCTGATTGAGCATCAACGCTTTTGCTGTCTGTTGCGCCTGCGATTGTTGAATTAGGCAGGTCAAGATATTGGGCAACGCGAACGGCTGCTGCTGTTAGCACAGCTTGCTCGCCGCATCCCCCGGCCATGCCGCCAGTTCTGAGGTCGGTTATCATAGGGCGCGGGCCAAAGATAATAAGCCCGTCAGGATTTGCAAGCCACGCAACAACAAGCCCAGCGAGCGTTTCAGCAGTTGTCTGGGCAACACAGCCCGCAATCGTTACGGGGCTTGAGGCGCCAAGCTGCCCAAAAGTGTTTACATGGGTTGGGATGCCTTGTGCTGTGGCTTCAAGAAGAACATCGCAGGCTTCTGCTGAGAAGCGCAATGGGGGAACAGCATGATTAATGCTCAATGATAGGAAGGGGCGTGCACAAAAAGCCTCTTTAGAGCCGGCTATTTCATAACAAATAGTGGCAATATCACGAACGGATTCAGCGCTGGATGAGCTGGTCAGAACATGCTTTTGGGTTCCGGCAAGACTGGCATAGGCGGTATTAAGGTCAAGTGTTCGATCGTCGGGCATGTCACGGGCAACCATGGAGCGACTGAAAAAATGAATATGTTGAAGCTTATCCGAAAGACGGGCAGCGTCATATAAATCCAACAATGTTGATGGTCTATATTCACCAGTATCAATATCAACTATCAAGGGCGCTGCGCCGCCGGTTCCAACAGACACATTCTTGCCCGACATTTGGATGTCATGTTCTGGTATCTGACCGCATAAACTAAAATCGCGGCGAAGGCCTGCGATAGCACGTTTCACAAGGGCGGGCGGGAAGCAAAGGCGGCCTTCTGCAGAAAGTGAACCACCAGCATTAACAACAAGCGATATAACAGCTTCCGGTGCTTCGGACATGCCAATATCATCTAGGATAGAAAAAGCAGCCTTGCTCAGTGCGTCGCATTCTTTTTCAGTAATAGGTGTGAAAAGGCCGCCTGATGCATGCCCCATAATGAAAGATGGAGACTGTTTATCTTCGGCTATTTCGGTTGCTGATAAGCGGGCGCGTCTACCGCGCCGTGCCCGAGGAATGGGTGTTGAAGCACTATCTGTCATTGAATGATGTTTTGCCTAGCCAACTGTTTAAAAATATCGCTATTAGAGAGGTATATTCCTGACCTCGTCAAGCATCATAGTTTCAGTGCTAGCGTTATTCTGCCTGATAAAATAAGCAGCTGAATTCGGGCGCGCCGTTATATAGCCTAATGTCTGTCCATTTTCGATTATTATACCGGCTCCATCATCAATTGCGTAACCAGCAGAAAGCTCAGATGACGCTATGAGAGCCTCAAATGCCAGTCTACGATGAGGCTCTTCTGAGTAATGCGGGCAGAGGCTTGCCTCTAACCAACCAAGACCGGCAAGCGGTGCAAGGCCGGCGCCGCTGTTATCTGATAAAATCTGTGAGAACCAGCAGCCCGCGCCCGCACTTACGCCCGCAATAACAGTACCTGCCAGGTAGGCTGCATAAAATAGCTGGTCAATTTTTCTTGTCTGCATCTGTGTAATGAGATTTTTGGTATTGCCGCCGCCAAAATAAATAAGGTCCAATCCCATGCACCAGTGCTGAGTCTCGTAGAAATTAGTATCAGCCTGCAAATGAGAGCAGGTGGCTACGCGCTCAAAGCGCTCATAAAAACGGGTTATTTTCGTCACATTATCATCTGATGCTAACCCAACAAAGCCGATAGATGGTCTAGCACAAGAGGGGCTAGCAGTAAGGCCTACCCTACGCCGAGCATAGCTCAAACAGATATCATCAAGTTCTGAATCCTCATTATGGGTGAACCCACCGCCACCAATTGCAATAATAGTTAGTTTGTGGCTCATTTCAGTTCACTAAATTGTGTTGACAACGTCTCACTTAACTCTAACGATTAATTTCACTTACATGCAAACAATGCTTAAAAGTGGTACTTAAAACGTCGAGTTTAACAAAACCGTTTTCAGTGTTTGGTAAGATACCGAGCGAATGAGAGGAATGGGAAATGAAAAAATTATTAAGTTTAGCTGTGGTTATGGCAATTACTACAGCATCCATAGCAATGGCAGCGCCGTCAGGGACATTCCGTCAGGCACATGAACTAGGTTTTGGTGATAAATCCAGCCTGGATCCGATTGCAAAAGGACGGGTGTTCCAGATCACAGAAAAAATTATGAACCGTCTGGTTCGTCCAGGTCTTGATGGCAAGCCAACAGCTGATCTGGCAACAAGTTGGTCAGCAAATGCTGACGCAACTGTTTGGACAATGAAGTTAAGAAGCGGTGTTACCTTCCATGATGGCAGTAGTTTTGATGCTGCAGATGTGGTGTATTCATTATCACGTGTTCTGGACCCTGAGCTTGGTAGCCCAGCTCGGTCAGCTGTGAAAATGGTGAAATCTGTTGAAGCTGTTGACGATTTAACAGTTCGTATTACGCTAGATACACCATTTGCAGATATGCCATTGCAACTTATGGATTATCGCTTGCGGATGCTTCCAGAGGGATCTGGTGACACAATTGCAACAACAGGCATAGGCACTGGCCCGTTCAAAATTGAAAAATTCGACGCGTCTGGTACAACCATCCTTGTTGCCAATAATGATTACTGGGAAGGCGCACCTGGCGTTGCTCGCATGGAAGTTATTGGCATTCCAGATGGTCAGGCACGATTGCAAGCGCTGCTTGGTGGCCAGCTTGATATGGAGCGTGGAATTACAGCACAGCAGCGTGTGATGCTGGATAGTAGCGCCAAATTCGATATTCAGGTTATCCCATCAGGTAACTGGCGTGGACTTGTGTTCCGCACAGATGTTGAGCCTTTTAGTGATGCCCGAGTTCGTAAAGCGCTTCGTCTTGCAGCGGACCGTCAGGAACTGATTGATCTTGTGCTTGGCGGAGGCGGTGTTATTGCGTGTGATACGCCCGTTGAGCCAAACGACCAATATCGTGCTGATATATCTTGTGCCCAGGATATTGCTGGGGCTAAGAAGCTTCTTGCCGACGCAGGGTTTCCAAATGGCCTAAGCGTTGACGTGCATGTTGCAACTCTTGAGCCGACATGGCCAACATTGGCTGTCGCCTATCAGGCACAGGCTGCCAAAGCGGGTATCACTGTAAATGTTGTTCAGAAGCCATCTGATGGTTATTGGTCAGAAGTATGGATGAAGAAGGATGTGTCAGCAACGCGCTGGAATGAGCGCCCAGCTGACCAAGCGCTTCATGAAATCTATCTAAGTACAGCAAAATGGAACGAGTCCTATTATAAAGATGGAGCGTTCGATAACCTGCTGGCAACAGCCCGCCGTGAGCTGGACTTTAATAAGCGTAAAGCACTCTATGTTAAGGCTCAGAATCATCTGTGGGAAACAGCTGGTACGCTTATTCCTTATCATGTCACCAAACTTGTTGGTGTCTCTAAGCGTGTAAAAAACCTTGATAGCGTTAAAAACGATGCGGTTCGTTGGCATATGATCAGCGTCAATTAATTACCTACCTTTTAAACCCACCCTCCCTGGCTTAAGTAAGGGAGGGTGGGTTTATGATCCTGCTTCTGGAATAATTTAATGTTAAATCTGTTTCTAAGACGACTGATGCTTGGATTAGTGACGGTGGTTATTGTTTCAATAATCATCTTTCTTGGGGTAGAGCTTCTGCCAGGTGATGCCTGTACGGCATTCCTTGAACGCGAAGCTCAGGGAAAATTGCTGGAGAATTGTCGCAATGATCTTGGGCTTGGGCGTCCTGCTTATGAACGTTATTTGGAATGGGCTGCAGGTGCCGCTCAGGGCGATTTAGGCATCTCTGCCAATGGTCAAAAAAGTATTGCAGATCTTGTTGGGCATAGGCTTGGAAATTCCCTGTTACTTGCGTTGTGCGCTATGTGTGCCGGCATACCTCTAGCCATCATTTTAGGTGTCGTTACTGGTCTATGGCGTGACCGTCCTGTTGACCTT
>Ga0115550_1001559_pt1 | contig 16960 bp, 17 predicted proteins | sample COGITO_mtgs_1005_FD_87177 | JGI IMG/M metagenome (GOLD analysis project Ga0115550, IMG submission 87177) | Pelagic marine microbial communities from North Sea - COGITO_mtgs_100511 | ecosystem: Environmental > Aquatic > Marine > Epipelagic | place: Germany:Helgoland, sampling site Kabeltonne... | reverse complement strand
TGTCGCTGATCGTCAATGGATTTTGCAAGGAAGTGATGAAAGAACTGCCAATGGAATTTGCGGTGGAAGCCCAAAAGCTTATTGGCATCAGCCTTGAAGGTTCGGTTGGCTAAAACCAAACCAAAAGATAACTAGATATAATTGGAAAAGACTTATGGCACCTTTACTTGAAATTAAAGACCTCCACGCCTCGGTTGGTGATACGCCAATCCTGAAAGGCATCAACTTAACGATCAATGCTGGTGAAATTCACGCCATCATGGGGCCGAATGGATCGGGCAAAAGCACCATGTCCTATGTGCTTGCTGGCCGTGACGGCTATGAGGTCACTGGCGGTGATATTCTGATGAATGGCGTTTCAATGCTGGAGATGGAATCGGATGAACGCGCCCGTGCAGGCATGTTTCTGGCCTTTCAATATCCGGTAGAATTACCAGGCGTTGGCGGTATGAGCTTTTTGCGTGCCGCCGTTAATGCCCGCCGGATCGAAGCTGGCGAAGATGAAATCGACCAGCTGGAATTTGTCAAGCTGGTTCGTGCCAAGGCAAAACATCTTAGCATCAATGACGATATGCTAAAGCGGGCGGTGAATGTCGGCTTTTCTGGTGGTGAGAAGAAACGTTATGAAATTTTGCAGATGGCGCTTCTCGAGCCGGTTCTCTCGGTTCTCGATGAAACCGATTCAGGGCTTGATGTTGACGCATTGAAAATTGTCTCTGATGGCGTGAACCTGTTGCGTGACCCCGCGCGAAGCATGCTTGTGATTACCCATTATCAGCGTTTGCTAAACCATATTGTACCTGACTATGTGCATATTTTGGCCGGTGGCAAAATCCGCCGTACTGGCGGTAAAGAACTTGCACTTGAAGTAGAGGAGTCGGGTTATGTCGGCATCGACGATGCAGCCTAATTTAGACCAGCTAGCCGGATTGACCGGCGTTCGGGCAGGGGCGTTATCGCGCTGGCAGGAAACCGGCTGGCCAAATAGCCGTGTCGAACAATGGCGCTTTACCCGCTTGGCAAACCTTGAAAAAATGGATCTTCGTCCAGCTTCGGTTGCTGCAACTGCAAAGCCGGCGGCCATTACGGCTATTTTGCCGGAAAATAGTGTCATTCTGTCGTTTAGCAACGGCGTTTTGGACGTTGCCGGTCTTGCCGCTTTGCCTGATGGCGTGACGGCCAGCTTGTTAAGCGAGAATGACGCCGCGCTTGCCGCGCTAGCCGCATCGGTGCCAGCGTCACATCCGGTTAGTGACCTGTCGCTGGCAGTAATGACCAGCGGATTGCACCTGGAAATTGCGGGTAAGGTTGAAGTGCCAATCATTTTGGTCTTTACCGGTGATGATAATGGCGTGTCTTCGCATCCGGTCTTGTCGGTCAAGCTTGCGGCTGGTGCTTCGGCTGTTTTGGCCGAATGGCATCAAACAGGTGTTGGTTTGTCAGCGCCGTTGATGGCAATCGACGTTGGTGACAAGGCGCGTCTTGATTATGCCAAGGTACAGCATGAATCCGCACAAAGCGCGCATCTGGCGGCAACAGGCCTAACGCTTGGTGAAGGTTCTGTTTTTGAGGGGTTTCAGATTTCCGTTGGTGGTCAATTGGCACGTCTTGAAACGCATATCACCTTGTCGGGTGAAAATGCCGATTGCACCTTATCGGCAATCTATCTTGGCCGGGCAAAACAGCATCACGACATCACCACCAATATGAGTCATGCCAAAGGGCATTGTGTGTCAAATCAGATTATCCGTGGGGTGCTTGATGACTCGGCTCGTGGTGTCTTTCAGGGCAAGGTGCATGTCGCACCAGATGCACAAAAGACCGATGGCCAGCAGATGAGCCGTGCCTTGCTTTTGTCGCGTAAAGCCGAAGCAGATGCCAAGCCCGAGTTGGAAATCTATGCTGATGATGTTTTGTGCGCGCATGGGGCAACGGTTGGCGAGCTTGATGAAACCCAGCTTTTCTATCTGACAAGCCGCGGCATTGACCGTGACACGGCGCGCGGAATGTTAATATCGGCATTTCTCGATGATGCTATTGACAGCATCAGCCATCCAGCATTGGCAGCCCTGTTGCGGCCGGTAACGACCGCATGGATGACGGCATCAAACCGCGCTCAAACTGGAGACAAATAATGGATGCAAATGCCGTAGATACCAGCATGAATGGCGGGTATGATATTGAAAAAATCCGGTCTGATTTTCCAATCCTGTCACGAAAAATTCATGGCAAGCCATTGGTTTATCTGGATTCTGCGGCATCAGCGCAAAAACCAAAAGTGGTCATTGATGCGTTGGTTTCGGCCTATTGCGATACCTATTCAAATGTTCATCGCGGCCTGCATTTCCTGTCTGAGGCGTCAACTGATGCCTATGAGGCGGTGCGTGGCAAGGTTGCGCATTTTATCGGCGCAAAATCGGGTGATGAAATTGTGCTGACCGCTGGTGCGACGATGGCTTTGAACATGATCGCGCAATGCTGGGCCTTGCCAAGATTAAAGGCAGGTGATGAGATTTTGATCAGCATTGCCGAACATCACGCGAATATCGTGCCGTGGCAAATGGTGGCCGAAAAGACCGGTGCGGTTCTTCGGGCCTTTCCGGTTGATGAAGATGGCAGCTTCAATATGACTGCCTTTACTGATATGATCACCGCCCGTACCAAAATCGTGTCGGTGCCGCATGTCTCAAATGTGCTTGGCACCGTTTTTCCGGTTGCCGAAATGGCCAAGATCGCGCATGACGCCAATGCGCTTATGGTTGTTGATGGTTGTCAGGGCGTTGTTCATATGCCGGTTGATGTGCAGGCCTTAGACGCTGATTTCTATGTCTTTTCTGCGCATAAACTTTATGGGCCGAATGGTGTTGGCATTCTATGGGGCAAGGCCGAAATTCTGGCCGAACTGCCACCATTTTTGGGTGGCGGCGATATGATTGATCGCGTGACCATCGAAAAATCTACCTATGCTTTGCCGCCGCATCGTTTTGAGGCGGGAACACCGGCCATTGCCGAAACCATCGCCCTTGGCGCGGCGGTTGATTATGTGCAATCGATTGGCATGGACGCCATTCGGGCGCATGAACAAGATATCCTGTCCTATGCGCATCAGCGGCTTTTGGCAGTTGACGGATTGCGGCTGATCGGCACGGCAGTTGGTAAATCGGGTGTTGTGTCCTTTACGATGGATTGCGCCCATCCGCATGATATCTCAACGATCATTGATAATGATGGTGTGGCCATTCGTGCTGGCCATCATTGTGCCCAGCCCTTAATGGATTTCTATGATTTGCCATCAACGGCGCGGGCATCGGTTGGAATTTACACGACGCGTGAAGAATTTGACGCTCTGGCTATTTCGCTGGAAAAAGTGAACCGGATTTTTGCATAGGGGCGAGGTAATGACACAAGATCATGATCCCAAAACAGCCGCGCCAATTGATGATGGGCCGGGTCTTGCCGATTTTCTGCCTGACACCAGCAATGGCTATATTGCCAAAGCTGGCGCAGCGCTTGAAAATCCGGCTGGACAGGCTGATCCCGTGGCCGTTGAAGATGCGCTGAAATCGGTTCACGATCCGGAAATTCCGGTCAATATTTATGATCTTGGCCTGATTTACGATGTTGAGCGTCGGCACAATGGTGATGTTTATGTTACCATGTCATTGACGGCACCCGGTTGTCCGGTTGCCGGTGAAATGCCTGGGCAGGTGGCGCGGGCATTGGCCGCGGTCGATGGCGTTGGTGAGGTTTCGGTCGAATTGGTCTGGAGCCCGCCTTGGACGCCCGAACGTATGAGTGATGACGCACGCCTCGCTTTGGATTTTTAAATGAGCGGTTCACAAAAGAACGGCTATTTGGAGCTTGAAAAAGATGTTTGACCCAACAAAACCGATTGTAACCTTGACCGAAGCTGCAACCGGTCATGTTCACAGGCTGATGGCGCGGGCTGACAATGATGTGATTGGTCTTCGTGTCGGGGTGAAAACAGCTGGCTGTTCGGGCATGCAATATGATGTTCAATTTGCCACCGAGCAAAAGCCATTTGAAGATAAAATCGAACAGGACGGCGTGACCTTGTTTATTGATCCAACCGCTGTGATGTTTTTGATTGGCTCGCAAATGGATTGGCAGGAAGATAAATTTTCCGCCAAATTTGTATTTAATAATCCAAATGAAATTGCCCGCTGTGGCTGTGGTGAGAGCTTTTCAGTCTCGACACCATCATAAACCCAAGCGAGTTTTAACGATTGTAAGGCAGTTATGGCCCCGTCCAATTTGCGCAAAACGGCGTCACTTCTTCGTGCGCTGATGCATTATACCGCCCCGCGCGGTGATAATAAAATCCGTGTTCGGATTGGCGCTGCGTTTGCCTGTCTTATTGCGGCAAAAAGCTCGAACATGGTCACGCCGCTTCTTTATGGTGCTGCGGTCGATCTGGTCAATGGCGATTCCGGCTTTGCCATGTCGGCTTTGATGTATCTTGTTGGTGGCTATGCGCTGGCGCGGCTCGGCCAGCAGGTGTTTAGCGAGGCCAAACAATATCTTTTTGCCAAGGTGGCGCAACGCGCCGTTCGTGGCGCGGCATTGAATGCCTTTCGCTATCTTCACAAATTATCGCTTCAGTTCCACATGGATCGCCAAACTGGCGGCATGACCCGTGCGATTGATCGCGGTGCCAAAGGAATCGAATTTTTACTGACAATCGCCTTTTTCGAAGTTTTGCCGCTTTTTGTCGAAGTGGCCTTTGTCAGCATTATCATGTGGCATTTATTTGGTGGGTTTTACGCTGGCGTTACCTTTTTGACTGTGATGGCCTATGTTTATTTCACCATTCGTGTCACCGAATGGCGGATCAGGTTTCGCCGTGAGATGAACACGGCTGATGAAGCCGCCGCAACCCGCGCTGTTGATTCGTTGCTTAATTACGAAACGGTAAAATATTTCAATGCTGAAGATGTCGAGGCTGCGCGCTATGACGCGGCGATGGCTGATTATGAAGTGATGGCGGTTCGGTCACGGACATCGCTGTCAGTGGTCAATATCGGGCAGGGAACCATCATTGCATTTGGCTTGATGGCGGTTATGGCAATGGCGGGTGCCGATATCCAAAAGGGCGGGCTAACCGTTGGCGATTTTGTCGCTGTGAATACTTATCTTTTGCAGCTTTATCTGCCGCTTAATTTTCTTGGCTGGGTTTATCGTGAATTGCGCCAAGCCCTTGTTGATATGGAACGGATGTTTGGCCTGCTTGATGAAGAACCGGGCATTGCCGACAAGCCAGCGGCAAAACCGATAAATATTGATGGCGGCGAGCTGGTTTTTGACAATGTACATTTTGCCTATGGTGACCGGCCAATTTTAAAAGGGGTCAGCTTTACCGTTCAGCCCGGCAAACGTGTTGCGATTGTTGGGCCAAGCGGGTCGGGCAAAACAACCATTTCACGGCTGCTATTCCGGTTTTATGATCCGGTATCTGGTGCGGTTCGTCTTGATGGGCAGGATCTTCGAGATGTGACACAGGCCAGCGTCCGTGCCGCCATTGGCGTGGTGCCGCAAGATACTGTGATGTTTAATTCAACGATTGGCTACAATATTGGCTATGGGCGAAACGGCGCGAGCCAAGACGATATTGCTGCGGCGTCAAAGATGGCCTCGATTGACCGGTTCATTGCTGGTTTGCCGGATGGCTATGACACGATGGTCGGGGAACGCGGACTGAAATTATCTGGTGGCGAAAAACAGCGCGTTGCGATTGCCCGCGCCATTTTGAAAAAACCATCAATATTTTTATTTGATGAAGCAACGTCAGCATTAGATAGCCGAACCGAAAAAGAAATCCAACATGCGCTTGATACCGTATCGAAAAGCCAAACAACCTTGGTGATTGCGCATCGTCTATCGACGATTGTGAATGCCGATGAAATTATCGTTCTGGCCGAAGGTGAAATTGTCGAGCGCGGAACCCATCGTCAGCTTTTGTCGCAAAAAGGGCTGTATGCGCAGATGTGGGAACGCCAATCATCAGGGTTTCAGGATGATGATCTACCATCTGATATCATGCATGACAAAACCGGTTTACAGGGGGTTCAGCTGTAATGTTTGATTGGGCGCGCTCTGCGGGGTTGCCGATGCTCGGCGGCTTTGACGTTTATGTCTATCATCGTGATGCGTCGGTTCGGGCGCATTTCTGGCCAGCCGGTAAGGAAGCGCGGAATCCAGATGAAAAATATGTTGTCGATGGCATCGCGCCTGCCCCATCAACCGCCCATAAAACCATTGTGATCCTGCCCGGATTTACCGAATTTTGCGAGAAATACAGTGCCGAAGTTCTGCATTTCCATGAAAAGGGCTATCATGTTTTGATCATTGATTGGCCAGGACAAGGCCAGTCAGGCCATTTTGGCCGACATCCGCTTGCGGTTCATTGTACTGATTTTGATCATCATCTATCTGCGCTTGACGCGGTGATTTCCGCTGTCGGTCTGGATGGTCATGAACTCGTGCTATTCGGTCATTCGATGGGCGGGCATCTTGCGCTTCGCTATGCCGCGTGGCGCCCGTATAAGGTCGAGGCTGTGATTCTATCGGCACCGATGATGGCGCCGCCGGTTATGCCGGTCTGGTTAATCCGGCTAACCAGCTATGTTCTTGGCAATCTTGGCCTTGCCCGATCGCACCCGCCATTTCACCGTGTGCTGTCTTTGGATTGGGTGCGCCATTATCGGCCGGAAAATGTGCTGACGCGGTATCCCAAAGGATATGAGGATCAATTTGTCTGGTTCGATGATGCACCTGAATTGCGCCGCAGCGGGCCAACCATTGGCTGGGTTAGCGCGGCTTATCAATCTTGTGCGCTTTATACGTTGAATCACGACTGGTTAGCCTCGCTTGATGTGCCGGTTCTGGCTTTTGTGGCTGGGGATGAGCGCGTTGTCTTTGCGCCAGCAACCGATGACAGCCTTCCCCATATCAGGAATCTTGAGCGCATTGTCTTTGACGACGCACGCCATGAATTAACCCGCGAATTGCCCGAAGTAACCGAGGCGTTATGGCATCATGTCGATCTATTTCTAGCGCGGCTTGATTCAGCCTATAGCTACGAAATTGACGATATTTAGCCGCTGTTGGTGCTTTCACCGCCGTCTGGGCCGTAAAACATCACCCATGTCGACATTGTGTCACCAAAATCGGTAAAGCGATGCGGCAAGCCTGCTGGCACAAACAAGAAATCACCCGGGCCAAATGACACAATATCATCGCCCATCTCGAAATTCCCCTGACCTTCGATGATGACATAGCATTCGTCGCGATCATGGGGCTCTTGATGATCGGTTATCACTGGCTGATACACCTCGACGACAAGGCTGCCATGCGTGAATAAGATGCTGAATGGCGCGGTGTTTTCGCCGCTGCTGGCTTGTTTCAGGCTAAGCGCGCGTCTTGCCTGTTTAACGTCAAGATGCTTTGCCTTTGTCATTACCATCACCATGCTTTGAAAAAACAGCATGGTTAGGATATCAGAGTCATCTTAAAATTTGATTAATTCTGCATCGATATCTTGGGTCAAGACGATTGTGGATCAGGTTAAAAATTGTTCTCTTGTTGCGCGTTCGGATAGCGAAAAGCCCGGATCATATAAAAGATTAAGGGTAATATCATTGGCCTGTTCAACGGTAACGCGGGTCACATGCCGAATTTCGGCACTATCAGCACTGGCGCTTACGGGCCGGAAATCATGTTCTAGAACGTCAAGGATCACTTTTGAATCATCCGGCAATAATGCGCCGCGCCATCGCCTTGGCCGAAAGGCAGAAATGGGTGTTAGCGCCATTAATCCGCCGCCAAGCGGGATGATCGGGCCTTGCGCTGATAAATTATAGGCGGTTGACCCTGCTGGTGTTGCGACAAGAATACCGTCACAAACAAGACATTCCATTTGCTGTTTATCATTCACCGAAATGGCCAGATGCGCTGCATTATGGGTTTGCCGCAATAATGACACTTCATTGATTGCCAATGCTTCATGCGTGCTGCCGTCGCGTGCTGTTGCTGTCATTCGCAATGGATGCAGAGGTGCGGTTTCGGCCGCAACAACCCGGTTAGGCAGATCATCCTTTTCATAGCTATTCATCAAAAACCCAAGTCGCCCGCAATTCATGCCAAAAACGGGCAAGCCATAGGACAATGAGTCCTGCAACACATGCAACATATGCCCATCACCGCCAAGCGCAACAATATGGGTCGCGTCTTCGATTTTGGTCTGACCATAAAGACCGGTCAGCTGCGCAAAACGAAGTTTAGCCTCATCATGTTCAGAAGCGCTAAAATGGAGTTTCATGACCACCTGCTATCATAGGACCAATGGTTGGGATAAATCGCATAGCATGGCTTATCATAGAGTTTTTGCCGCTCAAAGGCAAAACCACTTGCCAATTGGCACTGATATCGGCCATCTTCACGAGATGAGCAATTCCCCATTTCTAATTCAGCCAAATCCAGACACCCCCGGCCTGTCACAGCCGGTTGAAGGGGTCAATGAGACCGGTCAGCCGGTTACCTTGCCCGTGGTCACGGAAAAACCCATCACCTTGTTTTTGAACCGGCAGGAAATTGTGACCTCAATGACGCTTGGTGACTGGGTGCCGGAACTGGCGGTTGGCTACTTCTTGAACCAGAATATGCTTCAGCGCGATGATGAAATAACCGGCATTGATGTTGATGATGATCTTGGCGTGGTGATTGTGCGCACCGCGCGCGAAACTGATTTTGAAGCCAAGATGAAACGGAAAATCCGGACTAGCGGCTGCGCTGAAGGCACGGCCTATGGCGATATGATGGAACGGTTTGATGATATCGATCTTGATAAGGATGCCCGTTTCCATGCCAGTTGGTTGATCGAACTGTCAAAGGCAATCAATACCGCGCCAAGCCTGTATTTAAGTGCTGGTGCCATTCATGGCTGTGTGCTGTGTCAGAAAAACCGGCCGCTTGTCTATATGGAAGATATCGGGCGGCATAATGCGGTTGATAAGATCGCCGGCTGGATGTTCCTGAATAATGCATCACCCCATGACAAGGTGTTTTATACCACAGGGCGGCTGACCACGGAAATGGTGATCAAAACCGTGCAAATGCAAATTCCGGTTTTGGTGTCGCGCTCTGGCTTTACCGCAGCGGCGGTTGATCTGGCGCGTCAGGCGGGATTGACGCTCATTGGCCGCGCAAAGGGCAAAAGGTTCATTGCTTTATCGGGCATTGAACGGATCATTTTTGATAGCGGTGATGCCGCCGATGTGGCCGACAGCCCGTCACGCCAACGCGCTGCCCAGCAGGATGAACGCTAATGACCCCAAAATCAGCAATCATATTGCTTGCCGGTGGGCAGGCGCGGCGCATGGGTGGCGGCGACAAAAACCTGATTGAACTGGCCGGTAAACCGGTTTTGCGCCATGTTCTTGACCGTGTTGATTTTGCCAACCGGCCGATCATGCTGAATGCCAATGGTGATCCAGCTCGCTACGCCGATTTTGGCTTGCCGGTTTGTGCTGATGTGATTGACGGTTACGCAGGGCCGTTGGCGGGCATTCTGACCGGCCTTGAGTGGGTCGCGGCAAATCAGGCTGATTGCACCCATATGGTCAGCCTTGCCACCGATGCGCCCTTTTTGCCAATTGATTTGATTGCGCGGCTTGAAGCGGGGCTTGATAATGGCGCTGATATCGCCCAAGCAATGTCATATACGCGCCGCCATCCGGTCTTTGCCATCTGGCCGGTGGCGCTGGCCGGTGCGCTTCGCAAGGCGGTAATTGATGACGGATTACGCAAAATTGATGATTTTACTGCGCGCTATCATTGCGTGACGGTTGAATTTGTAGGAACGCCTGATCCCTTCATGAATTTGAACCGGCCTGATGATTTTGATCTGGCGACTGAGTTTTTGGCCAAGCCATTACAAGATGGGTAACCTATCTTAAATCTGACGCTGATCTGGCTTTTCGTCACAAAACCGGTTATTAGACTGCTGTTCGATCTGTCAGGGCGAGAGGAGCCGCACGCGCATGACCAATCAGGTAATTGCATCGGCAAAGACATTATTTTCTGCTTATCGTGAAGCCTTGACAGGCCTTGAAGCCGGTCTTGGATCAGATTTTTCCAAAACCGTTGCGTTAATGAAGGCCAGCACGGGCCATGTTGTTGTTTGCGGCATGGGTAAATCGGGCATTATTGGCCGTAAAATTTCAGCGACATTGGCATCAACTGGCACACCATCGCTGTTTTTGCATCCGGCCGAGGCCATTCATGGCGATCTTGGCATGGTGCGCCGCGGCGATATTGTGCTGTTGATATCCTATTCAGGCAGTACCGAAGAAATTGTGCGGCTGTTGCCTGCTTTTCAAAGGTTGGATGCGCGGTTGATTGCGATGACGGGAAATCCGTCAAGCATCATTGCAACAAGCGCCGAGATCAGCCTTGATATCTCGGTTGACCGCGAAGCTTGCCCGTTGAATCTGGCGCCAACAACATCCAGTCTGAATTCGCTTGTCCTTGGTGATGCCATTGCCGTTGCCTTGATGGAGGCGCGCGGCTTTCAGGAAAGTGACTTTGCCAACACCCATCCGGGCGGCGCGCTTGGTCGCCGGTTATTGACGCGTGTTCGTGATAAGATGCGATCCCAAAATCTGCCTTTTGTTGATGCGACGGCATCGGTTCAAGATGCGTTGCTGATCATGACTGAAGGCCGTCTTGGGCTTGCGTTGGTTGGCAGCCGTGACAAACTATCTGGGGTGATTACCGATGGCGATTTGCGCCGCTTGCTGGTTGATGGCGCCGATTTGAAAAGCACCAAGGTCTGTGATGTCGCAAGTCCGGTGCCATTAACCATCGGCCCAGATGAGATGATGGGAACGGCTGAGGCAAAAATGCTGGAATCAAGAGTTCAATGTCTTGTGGTCGTCGCCGAGACGGGCCATGTTGACGGTGTGATCCAGATTTATGAATAGGCATATATGCCGGTTTTTTGCGGTGATATGATCCAGTCTCCAATCCAATTTTTCTTTTATAGCCTCTGTTTTTGGGCGGATAAATATTATGAAGCTCGACGCCTTTGACTATAGCCTTCCCGCTGAAAAGATTGCCACAAAACCGGCCGATCCACGCGAATCTGCTCGCTTGCTCGATCTGTCGGGTGATGGCATTGCCGACCGCCATATTGGCGATATGCCAGCATTGCTTCGCGCGGGTGATGTTCTGATTGTCAATAATACGCAAGTGATCCCCGCCCGACTTGAAGGACGGCGTGGGCAGGCGAAAATTAGCGTAACGCTTCATAAACGTGAATCTGATCATATTTGGCGCGTCTTTGCCAAACCGGCCAAGAAATGCCGAATTGATGATGTTATTATTTTTGCTGATGATTTTGCCGCAACGGTTCTTGGTCGTGGCGAGGGCGGCGATGTTGAGCTTGGCTTTATCAATCCGGCAAATGCGGCTGTCTTGACCCGCCTTGAACTTGATGCCTGTCTTGATCGCTATGGCAGCATGCCTTTGCCGCCCTATATCGCCCGCCCAGATGGCGCCGAGCCAGCCGACCGGCAAGATTACCAGACGATGTTTGCGCGCCATCGCGGTGCCGTGGCGGCGCCAACAGCCGGATTGCATTTTACCGATAATCTGGCCAAAGCCATTTCAGCTAGCGGCGTACGCATCCTGCCGGTTACACTTCATGTTGGCGCGGGTACATTTCTGCCGGTGACAGCCGATAATATCAAAGATCATAAAATGCACAGCGAATGGGGCCAGATCAGCGCCGAAACCGCGGCAGCCATTGCTGAGGCGCGTGCCAAAGGCGGGCGGGTCATTGCCGTTGGCACAACTAGCCTGCGGATTCTGGAAGCCTGTTATCAGCAACATGGCGCGGTGATTGAATTTGCCGGTGAAACCGATATTTTCATCACACCAGGATATGAATTTGGGGTCATTGACGCATTATTGACGAATTTTCATCTGCCAAAATCAACCTTGCTGATGCTTGTCAGCGCCTTTGCAGGCATGCATAAGATTGCCACAGCATACCGCCATGCCATTACCAATGATTACCGTTTTTTTTCCTATGGCGATGCCTGTTTTATGACACGCAACCCATCTCCTGATATCATTGCCAGTATCGCCGCCATAGCCGATCAATAATGGCCAGCCTCGCTGCTTTCAAACCAATTAACGGATTTTGCCATGTCTGAACAAACTGAAAAATTTGGGTTTACCCTAAAAGCGACTGACGGCATGGCGCGTCGGGGTCGTCTGACCACCGCATGGGGCGCGGTTGAAACGCCGGTTTTCATGCCAGTTGGCACGGCTGCCACGGTAAAGGGCATGATGACGGATTCGGTGAAATCAACCGGCGCCAGCATCATTCTGGCAAACACCTATCATCTTATGCTTCGGCCCGGGGCAGAACGCGTTGCGCGGCTTGGCGGGGTTCGCAAAATGATGGGATGGGATGGCCCGCTATTAACAGATTCGGGTGGGTTTCAGGTGATGTCGCTTGGCCCACTTCGCAAGCTTGATGAAGATGGGGTGACTTTTAAATCGCATCTTGATGGCAGCAAGCACCGGCTTACACCCGAACGGTCTACCGAGATCCAGCATCTTCTTGATGCAACCATCACAATGGCCTTTGATGAATGTACACCGTTTCCGGCGACCAAGCCGGTTGCCGCTGAATCAATGGCATTGTCGATGCGATGGGCCAAACGGTCACGCAGCGCGTTTCAGGCACGAACCGGTTATGGCCAGTTCGGCATTGTTCAAGGGTCGGTATTTCCTGATTTGCGGGCTGAGTCTGTTGCCGCGCTTGAGGAGATTGATTTCGAAGGCTATGCCGTTGGCGGTCTTGCCGTTGGTGAGGGTCAGCAAGCGATGTTTGAGACGCTTGAGGTGACAACGCCGCTGATGCGTCAGGATAAGCCGCGCTATTTGATGGGGGTTGGCAAGCCATCTGATCTTGTTGGCGGTGTGGCGCGTGGTATTGATATGTTTGATTGTGTTTTACCAACACGGTCGGGTCGAACCGGACAGGGATTTACCCGCCGCGGGCCAGTAAATTTGAAAAATGCCCGCCATGCCGATGATCCGCGCCCACTTGATGAGGCATGTAGCTGTCCGGCCTGTTCGCGCTATAGCCGTGCCTATCTTCACCATCTATTCAAGGCGGAAGAGGTTTTGTCACTGATGCTGCTTAGCTGGCACAATCTTCACTATTATCAAGATTTAATGGCCGATATGCGGCGTGCGATTGAAGCTGGCACTTTTGCCGATTATGAAGCCAATTTTCACGCGATGCAGGCAATGGGAGATATCGAACCATTGTGAGCAGGACAATTCAGCCTACAAAGCCAAATGCCCATAAAGACCCGCGCGGCTGGTTGATCGAAGCCGCCGCCGATGAAGGGTTTTTGCTGGCTGGCATTGGCCCGGCAGAAATTGGGCCAGTAAATAGGGCGGGGCTGGCGGCATTTTTGAATGATGCGTTTGAAGGCGATATGGGCTGGCTTCGCGATACGGCGGCAAAACGTCAACAGCCGCAGGCAATGTGGCCAGACGCAAAAACAGCCATTGTTCTTGGAATGAATTACGGCCCCGATCATGATCCGATGGATAATCTGGCGGCAACGTCAGCAGGCAATATTTCGGTTTATGCGCGTGGACGTGATTATCACGATCTGGTTAAGGGCAAATTAAAACAATTGGCAGGCCAATTCGCGGCGCAGACCGGCCATGCGGTAAAAGTGTTTGTTGATACGGCGCCATTGATGGAAAAGCCATTGGCGCAAACCGCAGGAATTGGCTGGCAGGGAAAACATACTAATCTTGTCTCGCGCAAGGCCGGATCATGGCTGTTTTTAGGGGTGATCCTGACCGACGCTATTTTGCCTTTTGATGCGCCTGAAACCGATCATTGCGGTGGCTGTCGTCAATGTCTCGATATCTGCCCAACCAATGCGTTTCCTGCCCCTTACCGGCTTGATGCGCGGCGATGTATTTCCTATCTGACAATCGAGCATAAGGGGATCATTGATCGAAGCTTTCGTCACGCGATCGGTAATCGCATTTTTGGCTGTGATGATTGTTTGGCAATCTGCCCGTGGAATAAATTCGCCAGCCGTGCCAAAGAACAAAAGCTGGCCGCAAAAGCCGGAACTGATTTGCCGCCGCTTGCTGATTTGCTGAATCTTGATGATGCTGGATTTCGCCAGTTTTTTGCCGGTACGCCGGTGCGCCGCGCAGGCTATGAACGGTTTTTGCGAAATGTGCTTATTGCGGCTGGCAATAGCGGCGATGCTGGTTTGATGCCTTTGGTCATGCCATTTTTGGATCATTCGTCCGCTTTGCTGCGTGCGATGGCCGTTTGGACGCTTCGCCAGTTGACCAATGATGATATCTGGCAGGGGTTACGCGATTCATATTTGCCCGATGAACGCAATGAATCGGTGCGCCACGAATGGCAAGATAACTAGCCCCATTCTGCGCATCGCCCAATGATTTCCCATAAAAAAACAGCGGCTTTGGGGAGAAACCGCTGTTTAACTGTTTGATTTTGATGCTGATTAGCCGTTGTGATAGCCGCGCTCGCCATGCTGGCTAAGATCGAGGCCTTCGATCTCGTCCTGCTGGTCAACGCGAAGCCCAATAACGACGCCGATGATTTTCAAAATCACATAGCTGGCAATACCCGTCCACAGAACGGTAATGGCAACAGATGACAATTGAACCATAAACTGACTTCCCGCCGTTACGCCATCGGCAAGCCCAAGCCCGCCAAAGGCTGGCAGCGCCAAATAGGCAACAAGCAAGCTGCCAAGAATGCCGCCAACACCATGAACGGCAAACACATCCAGTGAATCATCGATTTTCAGCCGCACCCGGATCAGATCAACGGCAATGTAACAGGCAACGCCGCCCGCAAGGCCAAGGATCAGACCGCCAGGAATACCGATAAAGCCCGATGCCGGCGTTACGGTTGCCAAACCTGCAACCATGCCGGTTACAATACCAACAAGCGATGGCCGACCAAAACGGAACCATTCGATAAACATCCAGACAAGTGAGGCCGTTGCCGCGGCGATATGCGTTACCAAAAGCGCCATGCCTGCGCTGTTGCCAGCACCCAAAGCCGAACCACCATTAAAGCCAAACCAGCCGATCCAAAGCATGCTGGCACCAATCATTGTCAGAACCGGGCTATGCGGTGGTTGTATCGAGGTCGGAAAGCCGCGACGTTTGCCAACAACAAGCGCGCAAACCAAAGCAGCCGTACCGGCAGTTGCGTGAACGACAATGCCGCCAGCAAAATCAAGAACGCCCCATTCGGCCATGATGCCGCCGCCCCAGACCCAATGCGTAACAGGTGCATAAACAACCAAAAGCCAGATTGCCGAAAACAGCAACAATGCGGCAAATTTCATCCGCTCGACATAGGCGCCAATGATCAGCGCAGGCGTGATGATCGCAAAGGTCATCTGGAATGCCGCAAAGACGGATTCGGGTATCGTACCGCTTGCTGAGTCGAGTGTTATATTGCTCATAAAGGCATTGGCAAGATCGCCAACCCACGCACCATCACCTGAAAAGGCGAGCGAATAACCTGCAATCACCCATAAAATCGACATGAGGGCAGCGATGGCAAAATGATGCATCAAAACCGAAACAATGTTTTTAGACTGGACAAGGCCAGCATAAAAAAGTGCCAGACCGGGCAGGGTCATGAATAAAACCAACGCGGTTGCGGTCAATATCCATGCGGTGTCGCCGCTGTCAATGGCGCTGTCAGCCGCGAAAACAGGACTGGCAACAAGGCTGGCGGCAATAAAGCCGGTGCCAAGCCGCTTGATGACCGAAAAAGGAAACTGCATCACTGATACTCCATAACTTAAGGACACGCGCCAGATTCTGGCGCATGATTATCGGCGCAGTCTGGTCATCGCCGGTGCCAAATCAAGAAAAATGCCGTAAATTTAATCACCGATTGCTGTTTTGGTAAAATTTGAGGCAGGTTTCGCGTTCAATGCCTAAAAATTAATCATTTCTTCATATATTGTAGCGTTCACAGGTACATGAATATTGTCGGAATTGGCGTGTGATCAAGGTTGCAAGCTGGGGCATTTTCCCCCTAGGCTTGGATCAGCAAAAGGAAAGGCCGGTGATGATCATTGGCATCGAATGGCGATGAGGGGGGATACATCATGGCCCGCGTTCGTGATATTAGCATTGATGAAGTGCCCGAAGATGCCAAGCCGGTTTATCAGCGATTTGCCGATGAATATGGGCCGTTTTTAAATCAGGTGAAAATATTTGCTCACCGGCCGATTGCGCTTCGCCATCTGATGGGCATGCTTCTTGAAATGGCCGACAACCCCATTCTTGACAAGCGCCATCTTGAAATTGCCATTGTTACCGTATCGGCAATCAATCGTTGTGATTATTGTGTTGCCCATCATGGCCCGCGTTTGTTGGATTTTGGATTGCCACGCGCCGTTATTGACCAGATTCTTGATGAGGATTGCCCGGGTCTTGATCCGGTTGACCGCATGGTTCGCGATTATGCGGCGCAGGTGACGCGCGATCATAACCGCGTTGGTGATCGCCAGTTTGACGGGCTGCGTGCGCATTTCAGCGAAACCCAGATTGTCGAGCTGACGCTACGCATCACCCTTTGCACCTTTTTCAATAAATTCAATGATGTGATGATGCTTGAAATGGAGGATGAGGCCGCCATTTTTCACCATGAAACGGCAAAGCCTGCCGAACATAAGCCAATCCCATCCAAAGGGAAATAATGTGTAGTTGGAGCGGCGTGCGTGTAGTTCGATGCCTATCCGTAGCGCCAATCCGTGACTGAATCTAGCTATAACAATAGCTTAGCAGATCTTCATATATGGTCAACTATCAAAACCTTACCTGCAAC
>Ga0115550_1001558_pt1 | contig 16970 bp, 16 predicted proteins | sample COGITO_mtgs_1005_FD_87177 | JGI IMG/M metagenome (GOLD analysis project Ga0115550, IMG submission 87177) | Pelagic marine microbial communities from North Sea - COGITO_mtgs_100511 | ecosystem: Environmental > Aquatic > Marine > Epipelagic | place: Germany:Helgoland, sampling site Kabeltonne... | reverse complement strand
TTGCCAAAGCAATTTCAAAGGTTTTTGTGTAAGCATCTTTGGTTCCTATCGATATTGAGCCTTGCGATTTTTCTGTTGCATATACGGCGATGTCCCCAACCGTTGAGGCGTTTGCAGCGAAACCTGAACCAGCCAGTACCAATGCTGTCGCGATAATAGAAATCTTCATCTCAATCTCCCAATAAAAGAACAAACAATACGAAAGTAAAACCAATCCGGTTTCTGACAAGAAAAGCATAAAGGTAACTAGCCAATATTATCTTGCACAGTGGTTGATTTTAGTTAGCAGCGCCTACGATATGCGCAGTGTATTTTAAACGCATGATCACACCTGCCACAAGTAAAGAGTCGAATTACATTCCTTTACAACCACATGAATTGTTACAAAATGTTCCAGCCCTGCATTACAATTTCATTTGTTCATTAAAACCAGCACAGCTAGATATTATTCTGCCACTCAATATCGACAACGTATAAGCAGAGCCCGGCAGAAAATGACTCACCAGAAAAAGCAAACAACAGAGGCCCGTAACGGGCCTCTGTGTGGGAGATAACGCGACTTATCTGGCCATGATCTGTGACTGCACCTTGAACCCTAATGTTTCATAAAGCGCCTTGGCGTGCTCGTTGAAGGCCATCACCTCCAGCCGGATCTGGTGGGCACCGTGAGCCCTGGCCCAGTGGTCGCAGTGAGCAATCAGCGCCCTGCCGATACCTTGCGAGCGGTGCCCCTCATCGACCACCACTGAGCCGATGCGGCAGATGGGTTGCTTGCTGAGAAACGGGATGCTCTCGTTGATGTCGATGCGCGCGGTCAGAAAACCCACCACAGCGCCATCCAGCTCGGCAACGCAAAACAGTCGCCCTTCGGCGGCGATGGCAGTGAGCAAGAATGCCCGCTCCTCTGGCGAAGGCGGGCAGAACACCTCGGGATAGTGCTCATAGTGGATCTCTCCTATCTGCCGGTTCAGCTCGAGGATGGCGTCGATGTCCGGCTCCTGTGCCTTGCGTATTTCCAATGGGTGCTCCTTGCCTCTGTGCCCTGACGATGAGACGGTCTCATCTGCTCCCTTTGGATCGAGGATCCATCATAGTGGCTGCCCACTCCGATAAGAAGTGGCGCGATCGGCCTTCGGCCGGTGACCAGACACGACAAGGCCCCGTCACGGGGCCTTGTCGACAATCCTTGTACGTGACGGGGATCAGGCCAGCTGGGCTACCTGCCGCTCTATGCTGCTCTTGAGGTTGTCATCGAGCTTGAGCGCCCGGGCCAGCTCGTCGAGATAACCGCGCTCCATAAAGTGATCCGTCTCGATGGCGAGCAGGGAGGCAAGGTACATCTCGGTGGCCAGCTCCATGTCGGTCACCTCACGCGCCAGGGCATGAGGGTCGAGGGGGCGGGCAAGCTCGGTGTCAATCCAGCGCGCCGTATCACTTTGACCCTGCTCGGTCAGGTACTGCTGAATCTTCTCGCGCTCGGCACTGTCGATATGACCGTCGGCCCGGGCGGCCGCCACCATGGCGCGGACCAGCAAGGCTGCACGGGCATCCAGCGCATTGCCCTGCAGAGTATCGAGGGGCTGGGTCGGTTGCGCCGGGCTCGACTGCTGGGCCTGCCAATCCTGATAAAGCTTGTAGGCCAGCCCGCCGAGGGCCGCTGCACCGCCCACCGCCGCCACCTTGCCGCCATACTTGCGGATCTTCTTGTTGCCAAGCAGCAAGGCCATGGCACCGGCAGCCAGGCCGCCCTGCGCCACACCCTTCATCTGCGCCTTGCGGCTGTCGCCGCCTTCGTTGAGCCAACCTTTGCCAGCGCCCAACAACTGATCCAGCATTTGTTTCATCATGACTCCTCGCAATTGACCCCCCCATGCTTGCGCCGAGTTTATGAACCAAGAGTGAATACGCGCCCAATATCACGCCATATCACGCCGGGCGCTGTGCATCTTGTCGCCATTCGCGGTATACCTGACATAAATGCTGGCCAGCTTCTCAGGCCCGCCATGGCGCCAATGAACCAACCGGCACCGCGACTATGTCAAGACAAGGAGAGAGCATGACCCCACCCCGCGAGCTGACCTTGCAGTTTCTGGCCGAGCCCGCCGACGTCAATTTCGGCGGCAAGGTGCACGGCGGCATGGTGATGAAGTGGATCGATCAGGCCGGTTACGCCTGCGCCGCCGGCTGGTGCAGCGGCTATGCGGTCACCGTCTACGTGGGGGGGATCCGCTTCCTGCGGCCCATCCAGATAGGCCAGCTGGTGGAGGTACACGCCCAGGTGATCCACACAGGCACCACCAGCATGCACCTGGCGGTGGATGTCTACAGCCGCCATCCAGCGGACCGGCAGCGCCACAAAACCACCCATTGCATCATCATCTTCGTCGCCATGGACGAGACGGGCACACCGACCAGGGTGCCCCAGTGGCAACCTGTCTCGGCCGCCGATCTGAGCTTGCAGCAATACGCCAAAAAACTGATGGCCCTGCGCGAGGAGATAGACAAGGAGATGCGTCAGCACCTCTGAGCCCTTCATCGCCCGTGATACAGGGCCGGTCCCTATCCGGGTGCGGCTCTGTATAATGGCGCTTTTCCCATTATGGAGTCTGTCATGTCATTGGAAAATGCCCCGCCCGAGGTCAAGCTGGCGGTGGATCTTATCGAGCTGCTGGAAACCAACCGGATCGATCCCGCGCTGGCGCTGGCGGCGCTGGCCATCGTGTCCGAGGACTATCAACGCAAGCTCAAGGAAGGCAAGGAACACTGAGGGCGGCAGCACTGCCGCCTCACCCCGCACAGGAGGCAAGATGACAGATCCCATCCGTTTCGAAAGTGGCCGCCCCATGCTGTTTGGCGGCCTGCGTCGCCAGCATGCATTCGCGCACGCCGACTTCGGCGGTCAGTGGCGCGATTTCAGCGCCCTGGGTCCGCTGCCGGGCCAGCTGGGGGAGCATGCCTATGGCGTCATCTGCGGCGTGACTGCCACAGAATGCGAATATATGTGCGCGGTGGAAGTCGCCGCGCTGGAGGTACTGCCCAAGACGCTGGGGCGGATGCGCATCCAGCCCCAGACCTATGCCGTCTTCCTGCATCAGGGTCATGTCTCGACCATGCCACACACCTGGCAGCAGGCGCTGGACTGGCTGGCGCAATCGGATTACCAGTCTGCCTACCAGCCCGATTTCGAGCGCTATGGCGCCGAATATGACCCCCACACCGGCAGCGGCGAAGTGGAACTCTGGCTCGCCGTTGTGCCGCGCCAGGCCATGGCCTGAGGCGGCCCTCTCAACAGCGCGCCAGACCCATTCAGGCAGGCCCCATCACCTGGTCACACAGGGCGATCAGGGCCTCGCTGAGGCGAGCCAGGGGTTCGCCCCGCTCCGCCCCCAGATGCAGGGCCAGCTCGACCGGATTGATCCTGGGCCAGTGCGAAAGGACCACCTGATCCGGCTGCAGCAGGCGTGTTGGCAGCAGACTGACCCCGATCCCGGCGCTCACCGCCCCCTGCAAGCTGGCGAGGCTGGCACTGACATAGGCGATGCGCCAGCGCCGCCCCAGCCCATCGAGCGCATCCGTGATCTGGCGTCGATAGAGCCCTTCACTTGGGAACACCACCAGCGGCAGGGGATCGCGATCACAGGCAGGCCAGTCGCGGCTGTCGACCCAGGCCAGAGGTTCACGCCAGCTGGCGAGTGGTGCTCCTCGCCCCCGGCCCTGCTTGACCAGCGCCAGATCCAGCTCGCCGGCCTCGAAGCGCTGCCAGATCTCGTGGCTGAGGCCACTTTGTACCTCCAGCCGCACCTGTGGATATTGGCGGGCAAACGCGGCCAGCACGGGGGCAATGGTGCCGGCGGCGAAATCCTCCGGCACCCCCAGGCTCAATTGCAGGCTCGCTTCTGTCACCTGTGCCTCGGCTTCTGCCAGCAGCGCCAGAATGCGGCGGGCCAGCCCCAACAGTTTTTCCCCCTCCGCCGTGGTCACCACCTGACGACCACTTCTGTCCAGCAGCGGGCAGCCGAGCTGCTGCTCGAGGCGCCGTATCTGCTGGCTGATGGTGGACTGGGTCAGGTGTACCCGCTCACCGGCACGGGTGAAGCTGCCCGTGTCTATGATGGCAACGAAGCTGCGCAGCAACAGGGGATCCAGCATGGCATTCTCCATTTACAAAATTACTGGATGTCATTCTATCATTTAATTTCCAAATGATTGATGGCACCACTAGGCTGGTCTGCTCCCCCATAGGTTCAAGGTTTCTCTCATGCCCCACTCTCCTGCCGAGCCCTCAGGCTCCTACCTTGTCTCGTCGCTGACCGCCCTCACGGCCCCTTCCCATCCAGAGTGGCTGGAGCAGGCGCTGCAACTGGCCCTGCAGAATCGGCAGCGAGGAGGTCGCCCCTTCGCAGCCCTGCTGGTGCAAAATGACCGACTGGTGGCAAGCGCCGTCAATGCCATGCATCTGGAGGGTGACCCCACCCGCCATGCGGAGCTGGAAGCCCTGCGCCAGGCCAGCCAATCCGGGCCGCTGGCGGGGGCCATCGTCTACGCCAGCGGTCACCCCTGCCCCATGTGCCTGAGCGCTCTGGTGATGAACGGCATTCGCGCCGTCTATTACGCCTTTGATAACCATGATGCGGCCCCCTTCGGCTTTGACAGCACATCGAGCTATGACAAGCTGCGACTGCCCCTCAACCCGCCACCTCTGCCCCTCATCAAACTGCCAGTCTCCCTCGGCGCCGCCGCGCTCTATGGAGACAACTCAGAGGCGGAACCAGCCCATGAGTAAGGACCTGCCCGCCAGCACTCTGCACCACAGCAAGCAGGATCTGGCCCTGCTGGTGCTGGTGATCCTGATTGGCCTCAATCTGCGTCCCTTTCTCACCGCCATAGGGCCGCTGGCCCAAGCGATAGACAACCGCCTTGGCCTCGGTATGGATACCCTGGCCTGGCTCACCCTGCTGCCCCTCTGGCTTATCGGCGTCGGCGTGCTGATCACCCCTGGCCTGCGCCGCCTCACGGGCCCAAGCCAACTGCTGGGGGCTGCTCTCTTGCTGCTGGGAATGGGAAACGCCATGCGCTTTGATGCCCGGAGCGGCGCCCTGCTGATCGCCAGCGCGGCGCTTTGTGGCCTCGGCTCGGCGCTGGTGCAAGGGGTGCTGCCCGGCCTTATCAAGCAGAGCTTCGCCCACAAGGTGCCACTGGTGATGGGGATCTTCTCAGCCTGCATGATGGGGGGCGGAGCGCTGGGAGCCAGCCTCACCCCGCAACTGGCGGCAAGCCTCGACTGGTCGCGGGCGCTTGCCCTGTGGAGTCTGCCGGTGCTGTTGGCCATGGTCTGGCTGGCGTGGAAAGTCCGCCTGCCAAGCGCCGCCGTGGTGGCTATTCCCCACGGTGAGCAACGGCTGATCACCCTGCCCCGCAGCTGGTTGCTGATCGGCTGCTTTGGCATCATCAACAGCGGCTACGGCATCGTCGTCGCCTGGCTTGCGCCCGCCTACATGGCGCAAGGGTGGAGCGCCCAACAAGGGGGCGAGCTGGTGGCCTGGCTGGCGCTGGCCCAGACAGCCAGCGGTCTCGGCCTGCCACTGCTGGCGGCACGCAACACAGATCGCCGCCCCTGGATGGGCCTTGCCATCATCATGCAGGTAGCAGGATTTGGCGGCCTCTGGCTCGCGCCACAAGCCGCCCCCATCCTCTGGTGCATGCTGTGCGGCGCCGGGCTTGGCGGCAGCTTCTCCCTCATCATGGTGATAGCGCTGGATCACCTGCCTGACCCACGCCGCGCCGGTACCCTCAGCGCCCTGATGCAGGGATTCGGCTTTATGCTGGCAGCAACCGGCCCCTGGGTGGCCGCCCGCCTCCATCATCTGAGTGGCGACTTCGCGGCCGCCTGGCAGTGGCAACTGGGGGGATTGGCGCTGATGAGCCTGCTAGTGCTGCGCCTGGATCCCCGCCACTACCCCAGCGTAATGGGGCTGGCCAAGCCGGCCCCCAACCCCGTCGCCGTCAATTGACCCTTCTGCGTCAGTACATCCTCCCCCCGACCGGGTGAGGATGTCTCCTGCCTGCCCGTTTCTTCATTGGCAAAGCAGTTGCCCATCATGCCCTTCACCACAGCCAGCTGTGTAAATCATCAACAGATGATTTCATATCACATTGATTTTAAACACATTAACCGACCCCATATGGAGGGTTGCCCCAGCATTATGGACCGTTATGGTGATGATCTCAGACGAGCATAATTCTCATTTCGTCTGGCAGGGATGATGTCGTATTCACCAAGGAAGACAACGCCACACACCAGTGGCCCTGATATCACCAGAAGGTAAAAACATGCGGAAAAATACAAAATGGGCTTCTCTACTCAGTGGCTTGGCCATGTTAGGCGGTGTCATCTCACCGGCCATGGCTGAAGAGTCATTCAATCTGTGGCAGGAGTGCGCAACCCGCTGCAACCTGGACCTTGGCCAAGGTGTCAGATCCAGCCAACTTGATCTCTCCACTTTGCTTGATGAACAAGCAGAACAAGGCGTATTGCACTACTCCATGGTGCTGGGTGAAGGAAGCAACAGCCTCAAACTCGCCATCGACAATGCCCTGACCCTGCGCAGCGATGGCTCAAGCATCACGCTAACCAGCGCCACCGCAGGCAAGGAGCCTCGCAGTTACAGCTACCACAGACAGGGGAAGGGCAGTTGGTCCCTGCACTGGCTGGTGCCCGTCGGGGATGAAGCGCCCGCCAGCATCAAGGTCTTCTTCCATGAACTGGATGCAGGCTCCGACATCAGCCATATATCCCCCATTTACAGCATCGAAGTCAGTGACGCTCTGCTGCGCAACATGGCAAAAAACGCGACACTCTATGTCAGACATGTTGAAAACAACGAGGTCAACCGCACGCTCACCCTCAGCGCTGCGGGAGTCGGCTTCGTGGCCGCGCCGACCCATCACAGTCGCCAAAAGCGCTGGAGCGAGTGGCATACCGGCAAGGTGCTGTGCCTGCTGGACCCGCTGGATGCGGTTTACAACTATCTATCTCAGCGCAGCTGTAATCTGGGCGATACCTGGGAAGGCAAGGTTTATCGGATACTGGCTGGGGCTCCGGCTTCTCACGACACCCATATTGTCCCTACCGCCATCAGCCATCGCCTTCATTTTGCCAAGGCCGACAGCCTGGCAGCCCTGACCACCCATCAGGTGTGTGCCATTCCGCTCGAAGCGTTGGCGCGCAGTCGTCAACCCAGAGGCTGGGAAGAACTGAGCCAATGCGGCTACCCGGTCCACAATCTGATCACCCTTTATGTCCTGACACGCTTGCCATGGTCCCAGCTTGATTCCGTGATTGCCCAGGCGCTGAGCCACACCACTCCCGAGGATGGTTCAACACCCCGAGGGCAGCTGGCACAAGCCATTCGGGAAAACCCGGCCCAGGCGCGACTGGCCCTGACCATGGCCGCCGCCCAGAGTGACGCCTTTACCCGACAGCATGCAGACAATACTCAAGAGCAAGCCGCCAGCGCCGATGTGGTCAATCTCACCTGTCCGGCTGCAGATCTCAATTGCCTTGCCCCGGCCGGCAGTGCCAATGCCCTGCAAGAGCGAGATTATCCGAATGGTGCCAACTTCCTGGGTGAGGGAGAGAGCGTCCGCTTTACAACAGCCGGCACTCAACATTGGTCGATGGCGCGTCTGAGCCAGGCCCATCAACAGTTGATTGACAGTGGCTATGCCTTTGTCGGCTACCACGGCACTTTTATCGAAGCGGCCCACAGCATAGTGTTTGAAGGTGTTCACGAGCGCGATCAATCCTCGATAGCCCCCTGGCAAGGCTTCTATGTCGCAGGAGATCCTGCCCTCGCCTATGGCTACGCCCAGGATCAGGACGCAGATGAGCGGGGACGGATCCGCAATGGCGTCCTGTTACGGGTCTATGTTCCCCGTACCGCCCTGCCCCGTCTCTATGCCACTTCGTTGACACTGGCGTCCCCTGATGCCGTTGATGAGGTCAGTCGCCTGATTGGGCACCCCTTGCCGCTGCAACTGGACGCCATCACAGGGCCGGAAGAAGAAGGTGGACGCCTCGAAACCATATTGGGATGGCGCCTGGCGGAGCAGGCGGTGGTGATCCCCTCCACCATACCGACGGATCCGCGCAACGTGGGTGGAAACCTTGATCCTGCCACTGTGTTACAAGAGGAGCGCGCTATCAGCACACTACCTGACTACGTCACCACACCCCGCGATGAGCTGTAATCCCTGTATGCAGATACCAAAACACCGGCCTGAGGCCGGTGTTTTTGGGGATAACAAGAGGAGGCTGACGCAGCTCAGGGTTACGCCTCAGCGCCCCTTCTTCTGGCGGCCGGACTGACCGGCGCGCGGTTTGGCTGCGGCCGGTTTGCTGCCCTTGCTGGGCGCCCCTTTACCTGCACTGCCTTTGCCCGCGGCGGCTTTCCCTACGCCGCCTTTGCCAACAGCCCCCTTGCCCACGGGGATCTTCTTCTCGAAGGCCTCAGGGCCCGGCACATTGGGGCGGCCGCCAATCTCGTGATCATCATCCCGGCGCGGCTTTTTGCCTTGCGCCGCTTTGCCGGTTTGAGCAACAGCGGCTTTGGCCACCTTGGGCTTGTCGCCTTTGGCCGGTTTCACTTCGGAGGAGGAGTCCTCAATCAGCTTGAACAGCTCGATCAGCTCATCGTCGGTCAGATCGCGCCACTCGCCCACCGGCAACCCCTTGAGGCTGACGTTCATGATGCGAATGCGTTCCAGCTTGGTCACTTCAAAACCGAAGTGCTCGCACATGCGGCGGATCTGGCGATTCAGCCCCTGCACCAGAGTGATGCGAAACACGAAGGGCGCCTCTTTCTTCACCTTGCACTTCTTGGTGACGGCGCCGAGGATAGGCACACCGGCCCCCATCCCTTTGATAAAGTCATCGGTCACCGGCTTGTCGACGGTCACCAGGTACTCTTTCTCGTGATCGTTGCCCGCCCTCAGTATCTTGTTGACCAGATCCCCGTGGTTGGTCAGAAAGATGAGCCCCTGGGAGTCCTTGTCGAGCCGCCCTATGGGGAAGACACGGGTACTGTGGTTGACGAAGTCGACTATGTTGTCCTTCTCGCCCGCCTCAGTGGTGGAAACTATGCCCACCGGCTTGTTGAGCACGATGAAGACCAGACTGTCGGCTTCCCGCGCCTCGATCACCTGACCATTGACCTTGACCAGATCCCCGGCAAACACCTGATCGCCGATCCCGGCCCGCTTGCCGTTAATAAAGACCTGACCCTGCTCGATAAAGCGGTCGGCCTCGCGGCGCGAGCAGATGCCGCTCTCGCTGATGTACTTGTTCAGGCGCATGGATTCATTAGCCAGCATGGGTCACCTGCCACAGGCTGATAGCCCCATCCAGTTGCACGGTTGCCGGTGCCGGCATCGTCGGGGAGGCTGTTTGCTGCATTAGCCGGTTCACTACGTCAAAGTTCTGCATACCATTCCATCTTCAAAAAGGCCAAGGCCAGCTTAACCATCAAAAAACGCCGATACAGTAGCATATTGCCCCGTCCAGCACGCCGGATACTTGTCACCCACTCCGGTCCTGTGTGCCTGGATCCCACTCTCATCACCTCATACCGCAAGCCCATTTCCTGATAACGCGGACCAGACGACGGGGTCAGGATCCAGAGGGCTGAGAAAAAAACACAAAATACGGTCGCAGGCCGGACAGAAAAACAGCGCTCGGCGCGGGCATGTAACATTCACACAATATGCAGCCAGCTTGCCATCACGCCACATCCGATAAAGAAGCACCTTGCTATTTATTAAATAAAAACGCATAAAAAGATTCGAATCTGCGCGAATTATCATGCCATGACCCTGTCGGCATTCTGTCGTTTTCGGCGGCTAATCCAACAATCGTTGGCAAACTCGGTACAAGATAGAATTTTTGTCCGCATTCATCCCCAACACAAATCATAAATTTGGATGCACGGCATGCGCTTTTCTCTGGCAAGAGGCCAATTTCATCATTCACTACAGGAGTTACAGATGAGTCATTCCCTATCCCAGGCGGATTTTCTGGCCCAGGTGGCCAGCCGCAATCCCCATCAACCGGAATTTATTCAGGCGGTGAGCGAGGTGATTGCCTCCATCTGGCCTTACGTGGAACGTCACCCCCGCTACCTGCAACAGGGCCTGCTGGAGCGGCTGGTGGAGCCGGAGCGACTGATCCAGTTTCGGATAAGCTGGGTCGATGACAAGGGTAAGGTGCAAGTCAATCGCGGCTATCGCATCCAGCACAGCTCGGCTATCGGCCCCTTCAAGGGGGGCATGCGTTTTCATCCCTCAGTGGATCTCTCTGTGCTCAAGTTCCTCGCCTTTGAGCAGACCTTCAAGAACGCCCTCACTACCCTGCCCATGGGTGGCGGCAAGGGCGGCAGCGATTTTGACCCCAAGGGCAAGAGCGAGGGGGAAGTGATGCGCTTCTGTCAGGCGCTGATGCTGGAGCTCTACCGTCATCTGGGGGCCAATACCGATGTGCCTGCCGGCGATATCGGGGTGGGCGGGCGCGAGGTGAGCTACATGGCAGGCATGATGAAAAAGCTCACCAACAGCGCCGAATGTATCTTCACCGGCAAGGGGCTCTCGTTTGGGGGCAGCCTCATTCGCCCCGAGGCCACCGGCTACGGCCTGCTCTATTTTGTCGAGGCCATGCTGGCCCACCGTGACCAGTCGCTGGCGGGCATGACTGTCTCTGTGTCGGGCTCCGGCAACGTGGCGCAATATGCCATCGAGAAGGCGATGGCGCTGGGTGCCAAGGTGATCACCGCCTCCGACTCGGGTGGCACAGTCCATGATCCTGACGGTTTCACCCCCGACAAGCTCGCCAGATTGATGGAACTCAAGAACGAGCAACGCCAGCGTATCGCCGATTATGCCCATGATCAGGGGCTGGAGTATTTCAGTGGCCGCACACCCTGGCACCTGCCGACCCAGATAGCCCTGCCCTGCGCCACCCAGAACGAGCTGGGGGAAGAAGACGCCACCGCACTTGTCGCCAATGGCGTGCAACTGGTGGCCGAGGGCGCCAACATGCCGAGCTGCGCCGCCGCCATCAAAGTCTTTCATGAGGCAAAGGTGCTGTTTGCCCCGGGCAAGGCGGCCAATGCAGGGGGCGTCGCCACCTCCGGGCTTGAGATGAGCCAGAATGCCCAGCGCCTTTCCTGGACACGGGAGGAGGTGGATGCCCGCCTCAAGGGGATCATGACCAGCATTCACGCCACCTGTGTGCGTTACGGTGAAGAGGAGCAGGGCCACGTGAACTATGAGAGCGGCGCCAATATCGCCGGTTTCGTCAAGGTGGCAGATGCCATGCTAGCGCAGGGAGTCTGCTAGTCCCGGCAAGGATGTGCCATCAGCAAGCATTGACCACGACGTGCAACACCAGACGGCAGCCCATGGGCTGCCGTCTTTTCATGGTCTTGACCAGAGCCCGCCACCTGTACTTATCACCTTGTTTACATTAGGCTTTAAGCCTTGCTTCAAGGTTTGAAGTGTTCAGACAGACACGGCGAGCCAACTTGACTGCTGTTCGCCCCGACCGCCATCGCCCAGGGATCACACCATGCTGGCTCGTACCCGTCGCCTCCTTCGCCGTTCTCTTCTGACCCTCTTGCTTGCGCTGCTGGCCGCTTGGGGGGTGATCGCCTACTTCGCCTGGCAGGCCGCGCCGCTGCAGCTGTGGCATACCTTTATTCCCCCCGAGCTCAGCGCCGACGAACTGGATAGCAGCGACTGGCCAGCCTATCAGGCCCGCGAGCAACAGCTGTTCGATCTGGTGGAGCAGGAGGTGGTCGCCAAGACGCCGCCGGAGCAACAGCTGGCGGGCAATCGCTACTATCAGGGCTCGCCCATCAACCCTGCCCACTTTCAAGACGACTGGAATCGCTCCTACCTGCTGCGTCCCGAGGGCGAGGTGAAGGGAGTAGCCGTGTTCCTGCATGGCCTGACCGATTCTCCTTACAGCCTGCGCCACCTGGCCCAGCGTTATCGCGAGCGGGGCTTTATCGCCCTTGGTTTGCGCATACCCGGTCACGGCACCGTGCCCGCCGGGCTGGTCAATATGGAGTGGGAGACCTGGCTGGCGGCTACGCGACTGGCGGTGCGCGAGGCCAGAGCACAAGCCCCGGGCCCGCTGCCACTGCATCTGGTGGGTTTTTCCAACGGCGGCGCGCTGGCGGTGAAATACGCGCTGGATGCGCTGGAAGACAAAACGGGGACATTGGCAAGGCCGGATCGGCTGGTGCTCATCTCCCCCATGATAGGAGTGACCCGCTTTGCCCGTTTCGCCGGATTGAAGGCGGTGCCCGCCCTGCTGCCCGCCTTTGCCAACGCGGCCTGGCTCGGCATCATGCCAGAATTCAACCCGTTCAAATACAACTCCTTCCCGGTCAACGGGGCACGTCAATCCTACCGGCTGACCCACGCCATTCAACAGCAGGTGCGCCAACTGGCGACCAGCGGTGAACTGGCGGCCTTCCCGCCGGCACTCACCTTCCAGTCGGTGATGGACTACACGGTCAGCACTCGCTCCATCATCGCCGATCTCTACCACTTCCTGCCAAACAACGGCAGCGAGCTGGTGCTGTTCGACATCAATCGCGGCTCTGTTTTCGGCCCCTTGCTCAACACAGCCTCCGAGCTGGCCCTGAACCATCTGCTGCCGGGCCAGCCCCAGCCCTATGCGCTGACGGTGGTCGGCAACGAGGCGGCGTCCCGCCCCCAGACCCAGGCCAAAACGATGGTCGCAGGCAGCACGCTCGAGCAAGTTCACCCCCTTGGCATCGACTACCCCAAGGAGATCTACTCCCTCTCCCACGTGGCGCTGCCCTTCCCCATGGACGATCCCCTCTACGGCATGGCGCCGCGCCCGGAGCAGATGAACCAGTACGGTATCAACCTGGGCGGGCTGGCCCTGCGCGGGGAGCGAGGTATGTTGATCGTCAATCCAGGCGCCCTCACCCGCACCTCCTCCAACCCCTTCTATCCCTATCTGCAAGAGAGGGTCATGGAGACACTGGCGGCGCCCCTTCAGCCCCCATCGCCACTCGCCTCACCCCAAGCGAAACCGGCCAGCGACAAGCGCACCGATGCCGCCTATGAGGCAGAGATAGAGGCGTTTTTACAGGAAACAGACACGCCGGCTTTACCTTTTTAGGTAAGCGACAAGAAGCAGGAGTTGGCAATCAGCTGGTAGTCGGGCTCAAGGGTAGCGGCTGATCTCGACAAGATTCTGATCCGGGTCGAGGCAATAGATTGATTCGATGGGCCCGCAGGCGCCGCTCTTGATGACGGGCCCTTCGACTATCGCCACCCCGTGGCTGGCAAGCTGGGCGATAACCTGTGCCAGCGGCCAACGGGTGATGAGGCAGAGATCCCCCGCCCCCACCTGAGCCCGGTTGCGTGGCTCCTGCCCCGGCAATTGCAGATTGATCTTCTGGTTGCCAAAACGCAGCGCCCGGCGCCCTGCCCCAAAGGTGATGGCCTCCATCTTGAGCACAGAGCTGTAAAACGTCACGGCCCGTTCAATATCACTGACCGTCAATACCAGGTGGTCGATGTGGCTGATCATGTCCCCTCCCGTTTGCCTTGGCTGTTCCACTCCATCATACCCCCCCTTGCCAAGGTGGTCTGTGCAATGGTGCGCAACGCGCCTGTCAAGTAGTTATTTCAAAGACCATTACCTTTATTCACACCTTAATGTCCCTATATTGACAAAAATCCTCACATGAGGCCTTATCTTGATGTGTGCCTCATGACGACACACTTGGAATAAAAATAAGGAGCCGACATGTCTATCAAACCAATCAACTTCAGTGCCTCTTGTGTAAAAACATTATCAACTGTTGAAGTCGATACATCACGATCCAATCAACATGAGTTTAATGGTGTTGCTCAACTCAAGCGATTATTTGGAGATAATAAGATAGAGATGTTGGCATCATTTTCCATCAGAGGTTCTGATGACGTATTTCGCTCAAAATTGACATGGTATGATGCAAGAGAATTACATCCTACCCGCTCAGAATATCGGCTTTATTTTCAAACCAATCAAGTTATGAGCCAAGCCCAAGCCGGGGACAATATTATTATTGGTTTTGATACTAAAGGAAACATCCACTGCGAGCTGATTACTCAAGGTAGTGCTGGATACAAAAAAACACCGGAGTGGCTTATTTTTAAATAGATATTTAATAAGAGTATCAAACATTGAGTCGGTCATGGCACCATCCCTCTGACCGGTCTCATTTTTAGCTCACGCCATATTAATAAGACTCAATTCCTCTCCCCCTGAAATGTCCCCATGACAGGCGCTTTCATGCAACCACCAAGATATCACCTTTATCAGTCTTTCTTGATCATGGCGTTTTTTTCCTTTTAAAGCACACTCCCAAATTGTCAGACTTTTGATTCCAAGAGCTGTCAATTCATGAAGATGACTTTTATCTCGCTTCTGATTGGCCTCAATCTTGCCCCTCCAGAAAGCCTCATGGCTACGTGGCCATTTAAACAGATGACACATGTGCCCATGCCAGAAACAACCATTCACCTCTATCACCGCTTTCCAACGTGGTAACCAGATATCAGGAGTGCCGGGTAAGCGCCGCTCATGAAGGCGATAACGAAAACCAGCTTGGTGCAAAAGCTGACGGACCTGCATCTCCGGTTTGGTGTTGACACTTTTGATGCCAGCCATGAACCGACTTCTAGTCTCTGCATTCACAATATCAGACATAAAGAATCTCGTTTGAAGCTGACTATGGATACTGTGTTTTTTTACAGCCCCAGCATTCTCTCTGGGTAAAATGAGTGATAAGATTCCGGCAACTGCAACAGGCTCCAGATTTGGATATGAAACACTCAACACTACCGGTTTACAGCACCCCCGAAGAAGATCAAGCATTTTATGCCCAACGCCAGGCCGAAGATCGACGGTTGATGGAGAGAGTCCTCGAAATCTATGATCAAAAGCAAATTGCTGAAAAATTGCGCGTTATGGGCGATGGCGAATGGACTCGTGAATCGCTGAATCGCTGGCTGAATGGCAAGATAGAACAAAAACCGTTGACCCATGCGGAAACCAAAATGCTAAGGGAGTTGATCCCCTCCCCCCCAAAGCATCACGGTCATTATGACTTCAAATTTATTGACTTGTTTGCCGGGATTGGTGGCATTCGTAAAGGTTTTGAAGACATTGGTGGTCAATGTGTCTTTACCAGTGAATGGAATGAACAGGCCCTCAGGACCTATAAGGCCAACTGGTACTGTGATGAGACGCATCACAAGTTCAACTCGGACATCCGTGAAATCACGATGCCAGACAATGACGATCGTGATTTTGTCTATGCCCATATAGATAAAGAAATCCCGGATCATGATGTGCTGCTGGCTGGCTTCCCTTGCCAGCCGTTTTCCCTGGCAGGTGTTTCCAAAAAGAACTCCCTTGGCCGTGCTCATGGCTTTGAATGTGAGGCTCAGGGAACATTATTCTTTGATGTGGCTCGCATCATCGATGCAAAAAGACCAACGGCCTTTGTGCTTGAAAACGTCAAGAACCTGAAAAGCCATGATAAGGGGAATACGTTCCGGGTTATTAAAGATGCATTGACCGAGTTAGGTTACTGGATTGCGGATCTGGATGTGAATGGTTCAAATGATCCCAAAATTATTGATGGAAAACATTTTATTCCTCAACACCGGGAACGAATTGTTCTTGTCGGTTTCAGAAAAGACCTGAACTTACACGATGGTTTTACATTAAAAAATGTGTCCTCATTATTCCCTGAGAAAAGAATCACATTTAGCGACTTACTCGAGCCAATCGAAAAACTTGACCCTAAATATATTCTGACCCCAAAGTTATGGTCTTATCTTTACCAATATGCAAAAAAACATCAGGCAAAAGGTAATGGTTTCGGCTACGGCTTGGTCAATCCTAATAACCCAGCAACAGTTGCCAGAACATTGTCTGCACGTTACCACAAAGATGGTTCTGAGATCCTGATTGATCGTGGTTGGGATATGACATTAGCAGAGAGCGATTTCAACAATGAACACAACCAAATAAATAGACCACGTCGACTTACTCCCAGAGAGTGTGCAAGACTGATGGGCTTTGAGCAACCAGGGAAATACGATTTCAAGATACCGGTCTCTGATACACAGGCTTATCGCCAATTTGGCAACTCCGTTGTTGTGCCGGTGTTTGCAGCTGTCGCAGAGCTAATGCGGCCATTTTTGATGAAAGCAGAAAAAAGATAACAAAGTGAATCGCGCCGTGGTCAAGGCTACGAAAGGACATCGTATGCCCAGATATCGGCGCGATTGACATAAATCATTTCAAGTAGCCTTTGTTTCTCCATAGTGCCCCTCTTTTTTCACAGATCTCATCGTCGAAAAAAGTCCTGAAAGAAAGGACATTCGGCTCACTTCCATAGTCGGTCATATTGGAGTTTTTCAGACTCTCTGGAACGACAAGACTGATACCTTGTGATTTCATATCCCTAATCGCATTTTGTGCGATATTTTCATCAACGGTGGCGAGAAAGAGGTCGCAATTTCGAATTTCGCCTCCGACCTGTTTCCATCGTTCCCGCAGAGTCGTCTTTGCACTGAGCACAAGGGTTTCGGCATGGGTACGTTTGGCATCTTCGTAGAGAACCTGGCTCGGAAGGATAAAATCGGGACGTTTTTTAGCCTCCAGCACAACTTGCTTATCGAATGGTATTCCCCCGTCTTTCATCATCATCTCGATATGATGTTCGAATGAGTAGCCTGCACGGGACTTTCTCTGCTGGGCCGCGGATAAGAGCATTGCATCTATTTTCGAGAAGTTTAGAACGATGGCCCGGAGAGCCTTTTCGATATCCACTTTAGCTGGGTCGTCCCCGAGGATAATCCGGATGAGTTCTATGGAC
>Ga0115550_1001556_pt1 | contig 16993 bp, 16 predicted proteins | sample COGITO_mtgs_1005_FD_87177 | JGI IMG/M metagenome (GOLD analysis project Ga0115550, IMG submission 87177) | Pelagic marine microbial communities from North Sea - COGITO_mtgs_100511 | ecosystem: Environmental > Aquatic > Marine > Epipelagic | place: Germany:Helgoland, sampling site Kabeltonne... | reverse complement strand
TGAGTTGTACGGTTATGCCAACTACGCCAGCAAAGATGTCGACGGTGGTTTCTACTTCCGTAACCCGACAGACCGTGGTGGTGTTTATGCTGACGGTGCAAACTTGTTAGTTGGTGATACGACTGGCGATATGTCAGGCAACTGTGACCAGTATGCAGTTGATGCTTCAGACCCAACCAGTGCTGCTCTCGCAGCAGCTATTACTGGCCTGAAAGCCGATGACAACTGCTTTAACTTCAATGAAACCATTCCTGGCGGCTTTACGCCACGTTTTGGTGGCACCGTAACAGACACCACCTTTATGATGGGTTTGAGAGGTGAGTTGGAAAATGGTTTAACCTGGGATGTCAGTGCTTATCGCGGTGAGAACGAAGGCGACTTCTATATTAACAACACTGTTAATGCCAGCCTTGGTGAAAACACTCCGCGCAACTTTGATCCAGGTTTGTACCGTCAAACTGATGTGAACTTCAATGCTGACTTTACTTATGCTTTAAGTGAAACAGTTAATATTGCATTTGGTGCTGAGCACCGTACTGAAGAATTCACTATTGGCGCTGGTCAAGAAGAGTCTTACATCGACGGTGGTTTAGGTGTTCAGGGTTTCAGTACTTCAACTAACGGTTTCCCAGGCTTTTCTCCTGATATCTCTGGTGACTTCGATCGTTCAAACGATGCTGTCTACATAGATGCAGAATGGGATGCAAGTGAAGATCTTCTGTTAGCCGCTGCAGTTCGCTTCGAAGACTTTGATGGCTTTGGTAGCACCACCAACTACAAGTTGGGTGCTAACTATAAGTTGGATGACAACTTCGGTCTTCGTGCTACATTGAGCACAGGCTTTAAAGCGCCTACTTCAGGTCAGCTGAATGCGTCTAATATCTCAACGTTGATTGATAATGGCGTTCTGGTAAACAAAGGTGTTATTCCAGCATCTAACCCTGTTGCCGCATTTGCCGGTGCTACAGAGTTGAAGCCAGAAGAGTCTGAGAACTTCACAGTCGGTTTCTTTGGTAGTGTTGGTGAGATTGATATCACGTTTGATTACTTCAACATTGAAGTAACTGATCGTCTGACTTTGTCGAAAGACTTCACTCTGACAGCAGCAGATATTACTTCTCTGGCAGCAGCTGGCGTTTCTGGCGCTGATGATATTGCTGTATTCCGTTTCTTCACCAATGACTTTGAGACAAAGACCAGTGGTTATGACTTGGTAATGTCGACTAGCACTGATTGGATGGGCGGTACTACTGCTTGGAATCTAGCCTTAAACCACACTGAAACTGAAGTGACTTCTCGCGGCGAATACATCGATGATGACCGTGAGCGTTCGATTGAAGAAGTGTCACCTGATACTCGTTACAACGTTTCTGCTAACCACATGATGGACGGCTGGCGTGCTCTTGCTCGAGTGTCTTACTTCGGTGATTGGTACGATCCAAACCAAGGTATGTCTTATGACGGCGAGCACGTAGTAGATGTTGAGCTTTCCTATGACCTGAACGAGAGTTCTTCGGTTATGTTGGGTGGCAACAATATCTTTGACGAAGCTGGTTCTAAGAAGCATAACGGTGCTGCAGGCGCTGGTAACACGTACAGTGAATTTGCTCCTATGGGCTTCAGTGGCGCGTTTTGGTATGCCAAGTACAGCTACAACTTCTAAGCAACTCCCTATGAGTTAATTAGAAAAGCAGTAAAAAGTAAGACAAAAAAGGGTGCCAATTGGCACCCTTTTTTTATTTTTTAAAATTAAAAAACAGATTAAATAAAATTAAATTAGTTCAAAAGACATCACTGTAGTGCTGCGATTTCCAACGTCACGACGATCGAAATCGACAAAAGTAGACAGCTCTTTAAAGCCCGCTTTTCTCATCATTCCTGCAGAGCCCGCGTTTTCCGTGTGACGATCAACCAGCAATATCTCAGCCCCAAACTTAGATGCACGTCGAATAATATCTTCGAGTAGTCTTGTGCCAATGCCTTGTCCGCTAAAGTCCATGTGCACAACCACCTCCGCAATATAAATCGCTGATCTAGCTTGGCTATACTTCAAATAGGTTTGCGGAAGAGAGCTCGGATGATAGAAAATTCCTAGACCTATGGGTTGCTCTCCGCTATAAGCCACTAGTGCGCTGGCCTGCCCGGCAGTGATCAGCTCGAACTCAGCATCGACCCCATCCACCGGTAAGTGGTTCCAGGGGTTGGCGCCATGGTGAAATAGAAATGCTTTAAGCTGATCTAGCTGGTTGACGTCTGCCAGTCGATATTCTGTCATAGGTTTATGGTTGAATCTTTATGTGATCGGACGCCAGCTTAGCATAGGATAAAAAGCGCCGTCAGCTACTTAATATTCGGGTTAGAGAGAAAAGACCTTAAAATAAAAAAGGTAAAACCATCGCTGAAAAATCAACAAGGTTTTACCTATTTAATTAGACAAATAAAATTTACAAAAAGACAATAAATTCTTTTTCGCTCGACCAAAATTCTAAAAAGGTTTTTTCTAAACTCATATCGAAATTCACTGGGCTTGGAGTTGTTTGACAGTCTTAACCAAGGCTTCAGCCACAGCGGCGGATGAGCCTGGATTTTGACCGGTGATCAGCAAGCCATCGACTACTGCCAGTGGATTCCAGTCATCAACCTTCTGGTACAAGCCGCCCATTGCCACAAGTTCATCTTCGAGCAAGTAGGGCACCACATCGGTTAACTCCACTGCCGCCTCTTCACTGTTACTAAAGCCGGTGACTTTTTTACCCATAACCAATGGATCTCCGTTTGCGGCCTTGGCCTTGAGCAATACTGCGGGAGCATGACACACGCTTGCCACGGGCTTTCCTGCGCCAATAAACGCTTCGATAAGGGCAATGGAGTCGGAATCCTTGTGCAGGTCCCAGAGCGGCCCATGGCCGCCGGGATAAAATACTGCATCAAAATTATCTACCTTCATTGCGGACAGTTTTACTGTACTGGCCAAAGCAGCCTTAGCCACAGGGTCGCCTTCGAATCTATGGGTCGCCTCGGTTAAGAAGCCGGCCTCACTACTCTTGGGATCAAGCGGTGGCTGGCCACCCAAAGGCGACGCTAATGTTATCGTGGCGCCGGCATCTAACAAGCAGTAATAGGGGCTGGCAAACTCTTCCAGCCAAAAGCCTGTTTTATGGCCGCTATCACCCAGTTGATCATGTGAGGTTAAGACAATTAATACGTTCATCGGAAGCATCCTTTTGGGTATTTTTTTATAGTGATAATTTGGTAGCTTTTATAGCAAAGTATTGAGTATGGGCCACGGTGCTTAGGCCGCTCTTTCCACGCGACATTCATATGAACCCATTTCGAATTCTCGACAGATCAGCGGGCGGTTTTCATAAATTGAGCAAAGAAAAGTATCTCTATCTATCGCCGAGCACCAGCCATCGCTCAGACGCAGCATGGTTTCTGCACCCCATTGGTCCACGGAAATATGTTCAGCGGGCACACCGGTATCGGTGATGATCATCACCTCTAAGCGGCAGCAGCTCGCCTGGCAAGTTGAGCAGCTGACCTCGGACGCCGGGATGTTTTTAACATTAATTGTCATCTGTAATACTCATAGATGGGCTTAGCTTGTAGCTAAGTCGGCTCTATTTGAAAGGGATTTAGGGACTGACAATGTCGTACCTTTGGCACTACTTTTTTCCGCTAACTCGAGTATTTTCAGCACGTTAACCGCATCTTCGGGACTCACCGGATTGTCAGCTCCTGATTCTATCGCGTTACTGATCTCCGCGTAATATTGCTGGTAGCAACCCGGCTCAGTTTTAATCAGTTCACTGGAATACTCAGAATAGAAACACCCAAAATCTTGCTCAGCTTCTAGGCCGTAACATGAGTCATTGGGTGAAGCACCATTCTTTAATTGCTGCTCTTGAGGATCAAGCCCATATTTGACGAAACTTCCCTTGCTTCCCTCAAGGCGAAAACGGGTATTCGGCGCGGCGGAAAACGAACTGCCATGAAGAATCACTTCAAGATTTTTATAGTGTAGTAACACATGAAAATAATCCGTGGTTTTGGAGTCGTCCCTCATGGGCAGGCATCTTGCTGTAACGGCTTTTGGCAAGCCAAAGAGGCGAATTGTTTGGTCAACCAAGTGAGAACCCAAATCAAACCATATTCCGGACCCGGGACCAGGCTGCTCGCGCCAACGCTGCCGAACTGTGGGGCGAAATCGATCGAAACGGGATTCAAATAAACGCACATCGCCGACCACAGTCTTATGGACTATTTTCTGTAGCGTTAGAAAGTCGCCATCCCAGCGCCGGTTATGGAATACCGACAGCAGCAGAGAGCGTTCGCGGGCAATATCGATTAGCTCCTGCGCCTCTATACTGGTTGTCACCATGGGCTTTTCCACAATAACATTCAGCCCACTTTTTAAGCACTGTTTGGCAATCGGGTAATGGGCCTCATTGGGGGCAGTAATCACCACCAAATTGATATCTGCTCCAGCGATCAAGTCCTGTGCAGTGTCAAAAACTAAAACCTGAGGATACTCTGTTGCCAACAGGTTTTTCTGAGAGCTGCTAATTGCCGTCAGCTCAAAGGATTGCGATGCATTTATAAGAGGGATATGAAATGTCTTAGCCGAATAACCAAACCCAATAATACCCACCTTAATCATGTCGCTTTATCCTCGAGTCTATTTTTTTCTGTAACGCTTTTCCATACCATCGAGAAAATTACGCAGCACCTGATCCAGGCATTCTCTATAGTTTTTATGGTCTGGACGACGGAATAAGGCGCTCAACTCGTGTTTGCTCATAGTGAACTCATTGAGCTTCAGAATCTCAAGCAAATCATCTGCCTGAAGACTCAGTGCGATCTTCAGCTTGCGCAGCACACTGTTATTACTGAGAAAATGCTCTGGCTCAGGAGTACCCTTATCGCTGGGCCCTCTATTCTTAATAATCAGGCCATTCAAGAAGCTAGCAAGATTTACATCTTCACAGAGCACAAACTCAGGCTCCCCTTCCCGGGCCAACCAAGTAGCCAGCTCAGCTTTATTGCCCTCATAGCCGCCGAGCTTAAAGATAGAGATCATCAGCGGATCGCTAAAATCGAAGATGTAGCGCACCCGGCGCAAGATATCGTTATTGTTGATAGCTAGTCCTCCTCTACTGCAGGGGTTTCATCGTTACTAACGGCTTTTACTGCAGAGAATTCATCCCCGCCAATCGCTTTAGCGTTGATTTCTACATACAGAGTCATAATGCCTTTGGCCACAAATTCATCGACGTTTTTGGTCAGGGAAGACAGATGAACTTCCATAGCAGTCTCTTCGGACTCACCAAATTTGCAGTCAAAGCCCCAGTATTTGGCGCCAGAGGGCAAAGTCTTGGCCCGTTCTTTCTTGAGAAACTTGCGGATGTCGTGCTTCACCGAGTCGACGACTCTAGGTAATTTTATTTTCGGGTGTTCTAATTTAAAGGTCTTTTTCATGGGGATCCTACTGAGGTGGGCAGCCGCGGAATGCGGGACAGTTACTTAGTTCGGGGAGTGTAGTGGTTATGGGGGGATTCTGCTATTAATTCAAGCTTAGCTGATGGCTATGCGCTGGATTTTGGGGTCACTAAGGGCGTCCTTAGCTCTTCCTGGGTAAGGTGCCGACTGTCGTCTTGCTACCATATGGTCTAAATGCAACACAAAAGGGCAGTGATATGACAACCTCACTGCCAACAGACTCTCACGGGCCATGTTGGCTGTTTGCTTTCAATACGCTCAATCAATATTGATCCCCAGCTCGTCCCACATCTCATCAACACGCTGTTTGACGGCGTCATCCATCACTATGGTTTCGCCCCATTCGCGGTCGGTTTCGCCGGGCAATTTGTTGGTCGCGTCCATACCCATTTTAGAGCCTAGGCCGGAGACGGGGGAGGCGAAGTCGAGATAGTCGATGGGGGTATTTTCCACCATCATGGTGTCGCGGACCGGGTCCATTCTGGTGGTCATGGCCCAGACTACGTCTTCCCAATTGCGCACGTCTATATCGTCGTCGGTGACAATAACAAACTTGGTGTACATAAACTGGCGCAGAAAGGACCAGACCCCCATCATCACGCGTTTGGCGTGGCCTGGGTATTGCTTCTTCATGCTGACGATGGCCATGCGGTAGGAGCAGCCTTCCGGGGGCAGGTAGAAGTCGACGATCTCGGGAAATTGCTTTTGCAGTATGGGCACAAAGACTTCATTGAGTGCCACGCCCAGCACAGCTGGTTCATCCGGTGGACGGCCGGTGTAGGTGCTGTGATAGATGGGATCTCTGCGGTGGGTGATGCGGTCGATGGTGAATACCGGGAAGCTTTCCACTTCATTGTAATAACCGGTGTGATCGCCAAAGGGACCTTCCTCGGCTACTTCCCCCGGATGTAAAAATCCTTCGAGGATAAACTCTGCTGTGGCTGGGACTTGCAGGTCGTTGCCAAGGCATTTGGCGACCTGAGTTTTCTCGCCGCGCAACAGGCCAGCGAAGGCATATTCCGAGAGTGTATCCGGTACTGGTGTGACGGCGCCCAAGGTGGTGGCGGGGTCTGCGCCCAGTGCTATGGCAACTGGATAGGGCTTGCCAGGAAAGCGTTTTTGGAATTCTCGGTAGTCGAGGGCGCCGCCACGGTGGGCGAGCCAGCGCATAATTAATTTGTTTTTGCCGACCTTCTGCATGCGGTAGATGCCAAGGTTCTGGCGTTCTTTTTCCGGGCCGCGGGTGACTGCTAGTGCCCAGGTGACCAATGGCGCTTTGTCCCCGGGCCAGCAGGTTTGGATGGGGAGTTTATCTAGGTCAACGTCGTCACCTTCGATCACGACTTCCTGGCAGGGCGGGTTTTTGATCTGCTTAACAGGCATATTTAGCACCTGCTTGAAATCGTGACGCTTTTCCCAGAGATCCCGCAGTCCTTTGGGTGGCTCTGGTTCTTTAAGAAATGCTAACAGAGTTCCCACATCGCGGAGGGCGCTGACATTTTCTTGCCCCATACCCATGGCGACCCGATCTGGGGTGCCAAACAGGTTGCAGAGAACTGGTGTGTCGTAGCCTTTGGGGTTTTCAAATAGGAGTGCCGGACCCTTAGCGCGCAGTGTGCGGTCGCTGATCTCGGTCATTTCTAGATTGGGGTCGACCTCTTGTTTGATGCGAACTAGCTCTCCCCGCTGTTCGAGGAAAGCTATAAATTCACGCAGGTCGGAATATTTCAACGGGCTTTTAAATGTCATGGTGCTTGGGCCTAGGTCAGTGCAACAGGCCTATGATACGCAAGCTGCACTTATTTTGGCGCACTATTTACGCCGCATTGCACCAAAGAATTCGGCATTGTTTTTAAAGCCTTTGAGCTTATCAGTCATAAACTCGATGGCGGCAACGTCTTCCATATCGTGGAGTAGTTTGCGCAGAATCCAGACACGTTGCAGCTCGTCTTCATCCATCAACAGGTCTTCCCGGCGGGTACCGGAGCGACGAATATTTATCGAGGGGTAGACGCGCTTTTCAGCGATCTTGCGATCGAGAATCAGCTCCATGTTACCGGTGCCTTTAAATTCTTCGTAGATCACTTCGTCCATTTTCGAGCCGGTATCAACCAGTGCGGTGGCAATAATACTGAGGCTGCCGCCATGTTCGATGTTACGTGCAGCGCCGAAGAAACGCTTGGGTTTCTCAAGGGCGTGGGCATCGACACCACCGGTAAGTACTTTACCGGAGGAGGGGATTACGGTGTTATAGGCACGGGCTAAACGGGTGATGGAATCGAGCAGAATCACTACGTCTTTTTTGTGCTCTACCAGGCGTTTGGCCCGCTCGATTACCATTTCGGCAACCTGCACGTGACGTGTTGGTGGCTCATCAAAGGTGGAGGCAATGACTTCACCGCGCACGGTGCGCTGCATTTCGGTTACTTCTTCCGGACGTTCATCGATCAGCAATACGATAATGATACATTCGGGATTGTTGCGAATAATCGACTGAGCAATATTCTGCATCATGATAGTTTTACCGGCTTTCGGCGGTGCCACGATCAAGCCGCGCTGACCTTTACCGATCGGAGAGACCAAATCAATAATACGACCGGTCAAATCTTCCGAAGAACCATTGCCAGCTTCCAGCGTTAGGCGCTGATCTGGGAATAGTGGGGTAAGGTTTTCAAAAAGAATTTTGTTGCGGGCATTTTCTGGAGCGTCGAGGTTGATCTCGTCAACTTTGAGCATGGCGAAGTAGCGTTCACCGTCTTTCGGTGGGCGTATCTTGCCAGAGATGCCGTCACCAGTGCGCAGGTTAAAGCGTCTTATCTGGCTGGGTGATACATAGATGTCGTCGGGGCCGGCGAGGTAGGAGGCGCCTGCTGAGCGCAGGAAGCCAAAACCGTCTGGGAGTATTTCTAATACGCCGTCGCCGTAAATATCATCGCCGCCTTTGGCGTGTTTTTTGAGTAGGGCAAAGATGATGTCTTGTTTTCTTGATCGAGCTAAATTGTCGAGGCCGGCAGCGGCTGTCATCTTCAAAAGTTCGTCAATAGGTTTTTGTTTTAGTTCGGATAGATTCATAGGAGGGATATTTTAGGGTTGCTATAGGTTTGATAGAGGGATTGGCTTTGCAGCCGGTTTGTTAATTTTTCTACTTTTTGCTTCTAAGGGTTTACTTTAAATTTTGAGTGAGGCTCGCCGGCTGCTTATGCTGTGTCATTTAATTAAATAAGACTAAAGCTGGGCTATTAGATAACACCGAAAGTGGTTAGTTGGGGAGCCTACGTGGAATATAAATGCTTGAATACAACGAAGTATAGCGTGCATTGATCAAAGCGCAAGGAAATTTTGCGGCCCCGAAACCAGGACCGCAAAGGGATTACAAAATGCTGTCGACAAATTCAACCAGCTGGGCTTTGGATAGAGCACCTACTTTCGTGGCTTCTACAGTGCCGTTTTTAAACACCAGCAGTGTTGGGATGCCGCGAACATTAAACTTTGCCGCTGTTTCTGGGCTGGTGTCCACATCGACTTTGCAGATTTTTACCCGTCCTGCATATTCGGTAGAGAGTTCATCGAGCAGCGGGGCAATCATTTTGCAGGGGCCACACCAGGCCGCCCAAAAATCTACCAGTGCTGGAATATCTGACTGCAGTACGTCGTTTTCAAAGCTAGAATCTGTCGTGTGAACGATAGCGTCGCTCATAGTGGGTCTCCACAAGTAATTAAAGTTATTGCCAGAAGCAGTATTCTGCGGCCATGTTACCATTCACTGCACAAAAGTCTCAATGCAAAAAAGGATAAGGACGCGGATCTTTTTTCGACAGCGGGTTTGGCCGAAAAACTGGATGAATGAGCAATAAAAATGACAGCTTGCCTGAGATCAAGATAATTGAATTTACTTTCTGAGAGCAGCCTAAAGGTTTGCTAAGCGCGCAGGTTGATTGAGGGGTAAGGCTTATTAAGAGGTATTACAGTGATTAAAAAAATACTATTGCTCGGGGCAATCGCCGTATTGTTCTGGGCCTATATCGCCTTCGACGGTCAGCGCTATCTATCTGTGGACTTCTTTCGCGATCTCTATGCTCAGCAGCCGGCACTCACCGCAGCGGTCTATTTTTCAATCTATGTGATTGCCACGGCGGTATCAATTCCCGGTGCGGCGCTATTAACGATTATTGGTGGCATGGTGTTTGGATTGTGGATTGGCACCTTGCTGGTTTCTTTCGCCAGCTCCATCGGCGCCACACTGGCGTTTTTGGTCTCGCGTTTTTTACTCAAAGATTGGGTGCAGGCAAAATTTTCCAGCCACCTAAGTACTATTAACCGGGGCATCGAAACCCAGGGTGGTTACTACCTCTTTGGTCTGCGACTAATACCCCTATTTCCGTTTTGGATGATCAATCTGGTGATGGGACTGACGCCATTAAAAGCAGCGACTTTTTACCTGGTTAGTCAGTTGGGTATGTTGGCAGGAACTTTTGTCTACGTTAATGCCGGTGCCTCCTTGGGTAGCATCGATGAATTTTCTGCGGCGGGCATTATGACCCCGGCGGTGATTTCGTCCTTTGTACTCTTAGCCCTATTCCCCTTGATAGTGCGCGCAGTGGTTAATGCTGTGGAGCGGCGCAAGCTTTATCGCGGTTTTAAAAAACCGCGTAAGTTCGATACCAATCTGATTGTGATTGGTGCTGGTAGTGGCGGTCTAGTGAGTGCCTATATAGGTGCAACCCTCAAGGCTCGAGTAACGCTGATTGAGCGGGACAGGATGGGCGGCGACTGTTTAAACACTGGCTGCGTGCCGAGCAAGGCACTTATCCGCGCGGCAAAGTCCATGTCTGAAATTAACAAGGCGACGCAGTTGGGTATAGATGTTGCCTCTCCGCAAGTAGACTTTGCTCGAGTGATGGGCCGGGTTCAGGATGTGATCAAAACCATTGAACCCCACGATTCGGTAGAGCGTTTTACCGGTCTGGGCGTCGACTGCCTCTATGGCAATGCCAAGCTGATTTCGCCCTGGGTGGTGGATGTGGATGGGCAGCAAATCAGTGCTGAAAAAATTATTCTAGCCACTGGTGCGCGGCCGACCATGCCGCCGATTCCTGGGTTAGACCAGGTTGATCCCCTGACTTCTGAGACACTCTGGCAGCTGCAGGATTTACCTGAGCGCTTGCTGATTGTCGGTGGCGGTGCGATTGGCTGTGAGTTGGCCCAGGCATTTCAGCGGCTCGGCTCCCAGGTCACCTTGGTTGAGATACAGTCCCAGTTATTGCCGCGAGATGATCAGCAGGTTGCTGCCTTTATGCAAGATTGCCTGGCGTCTGAAGGCGTGCAAGTACTCACTAACTACGGCGCAGAAAAGTTTGAGTCTCAAGGTGGTCAGCGTTATGCAGACCTATTTTCAAGTGCTGAGCCAGCTGCCGAATCGCTGCGGATTGAATTTGATTTAGTCTTGGTAGCGATCGGCCGAACAGCCAACACCGAGAGTCTTGGCCTTGAAGCGTTGGGTATCCCGCTTAATGCTAATGGCACTCTTACTACGGATGATTATCTGCGCACCTGCTATCCGAATATCTTGGCCTGTGGCGATCTGGTTGGGCCCTACCAGCTGACCCATGCTGCCAGCCATCAGGCGTGGTTTGCTGCGGTAAATGGTCTGCTTGGACGGTTTAAGAAATTCCGCGTTGATTACCGAATTATGCCCCAGGTGGTATTTACTGATCCGCAAATTGGGCGTGTGGGTCTCAATCAGCGTGATGCTGCAGAGCAGGGTATTGAAGTGGAGATCACCCAGTACGAGCTATCCGATTTGGATCGCGCCATTGCCGATAACGATGCCCAGGGTTTTATTCAGGTGTTAACGGTTCCGGGTAAAGACCGGATTCTCGGTGCGACTATTGTTGGGCCTCAAGCGGGGGAGTTGATCAATGAGTTTGTGTTGGCGATGAAGCATAATTTGGGTCTGAATAAGCTCCTGGGAACCATTCGCAGCTATCCAACCCTGAGCGAGGGCAATCGATTTGTTGCTGGGGAGTGGAAGCGCAAGCATGTTCCCCATAGATTGTTAGCGATCTTGCAGCGCTATTTAGGGCGCAACCTGAAAGACTAGGGTTTTCAGGTCAAGCTTTCTAACCCAAGCCCTCTAACTCAAGCTATGCTCATCACTGCTGGCATAGTCGGGCATAGTCTCTTGAGCTGCCACTGACTGGGGGTCGATATGAATAATGATCTCGGAGCCGGGGAAGACTGAGAGTATTCTCGCCTCAACTTCATCGGAAATTTTGTGGGCAGCCATCAGGCTTAGATCATCGTCCAGCTCCAGATGCAGCTGAATAAAGGTCATGGTTCCAGAGTGACGCGAGCGCAGGTCGTGAAGTCCTCTGGTGCTGGGGTGAGCCAGCACCAGAGCCTTAATGGTGTCGCGATCTTCGTCTGGCAGTTCACGATCCATTAGGTGATCGTAAGAGGTGACGATAATTTCTCGCGCGCTGTAGAGAATATACAGTCCTATCGCGGCAGCAAAAATACCATCAAAACCGGGATAGCCGAGGCTCACCAGTAGCAGCGCAATAATCACGCTGCCATTAACCAGCAGGTCGGTGCGGTAGTGCAGAGCATCAGCTTTAATCGCTGTAGAGTTGGTTTTGCGAATCACATGCTGTTGAAAACTCAGTAATCCCAGTGTTGCGACAATGGAAATCACCATCACCACCATGCCAAGCTGCACGGACTCAACTGCCACTGGGTTAATAATTCGCTCTGCGGCTTCAAAGAGCAAAAATCCCGCAGATCCCGCAATAAATAACGACTGGCTTAAACCGGCCAAGGCTTCGGCTTTGCCATGACCAAAGCGATGCTCTTTGTCTGCCGGTGTCAGGGCATGGCGCACGGCGATCAGATTGATCATGGATGCCAGGGCGTCGAGCATGGAGTCGATCAATGTAGCCAGTAGGCTGACGGAACCCGAGGCTCCCCAGGCTGCGAGTTTTAGGGCAATCAATACCAGCGCCACAGAGGTTGAGGCGTAGGTGGCCAGACGCAGTAGGCGCGCGGTCTCTTGGGGAGGCAGCTGATTAATTGTTGAGGTTGCGTCATTCATGACTGTATCTGGAGCCCTAGTGTTTCGATGATCTGCAGTTTAACAAATTAAACCGATCAGTCCCTAGGAAAACCCCTGCAGCGTGCTATTCAAAAATTGATAGCCCAGCGCCGTTGTTTGGTAGCGGCGATCAGTCACTTGCAACAGTCCCTGAGACTGCAATTTTGCCACTTGCTTGGCAATGCTTGAGGCAGGTAGACCGGTGCGCGACGTAAAATAATCCGCACTTAGACCATCGCGCAGACGCAGGCCGTTCATCATGAACTCCACTGCCAGCTCGTCTAGAGCTATGGGTTTTTGCTGAGCCAGAGTGAGTGGGTCTCGGGCTAAATAGTTATCGGGCTGGCGAGTTTTATTGCTGCGCAGAATACAGTTTTCAGCTGGCACAGTGATTTTGCCGTGGGCGCCGGCTCCGATACCCAGATAGTCGCCAAACTGCCAGTAGTTCATATTGTGACGGGAGGCTTGTCCCGGCTGGGCAAAGGCCGATACTTCATACTGCTTGTAACCGCCATCGTCGAGCAGCTCCATACCAGCTTGCTGTATATCTATCAGAGCATCTTCCTCCGGCAGTTGCGGGGGCCGCGAGTAGAACTCAGTGTTGGGCTCGATAGTCAGCTGGTACCAGGAAATATGCAGTGCACCGCTGTCCCTGGCCAGCTGGAGATCCCGGCGCGCCTGCTCAACTGTCTGACCTGAGAGGCCATGCATAAGATCGAGATTAAAGTTATCAAAGCCGGCTCGCCGTGCAGTATCAATTGCCGACAGGGCCTGACTGCCATCGTGAATACGGCCCAACTGCAGCAGATGCTGATCATTAAAACTCTGGATACCAATGGATAGGCGATTGACCCCAGCGCTGCGAAAGCCACTAAATTTATTCTGCTCTGCAGTACCTGGGTTGGCTTCAAGAGTGATTTCTATATCTGTTTCAAAGCCGATAAGGCGCTCTGCGGCATTGAGTATTTGGCCAATGCCCGCAGCCGAAAACAGGCTGGGGGTGCCACCGCCAAAAAAGATCGAAGTGAGTTTTCTACCCTGAGCCCATTTTTGATCCTGTTGCAGGTCCGCAATCAGCGCATGAATATAGTTCTGTTCAGGAATCTCAGGGCCGGCAGTGTGAGAGTTAAAATCACAGTAAGGGCATTTGCGCACACACCAGGGTATGTGCACATAGAGAGAGAGGGGCGGGAGTTCCAGTGCGCTGTCGATGTGGAGGCCTGTTGGTTATTGTGCGATCTAAGTGGACGGCCTATTGGCTGCAGTACTGTCGGATAAAGTGCCGGCTAATTTGTTAAGTAACTCTTGTATCGCTTTGCCGCGATGACTGATGCGGTTTTTTTCCTGTTTGTCTATTTCTGCCGCATGACAGTCTAAATCCTCAACATAAAATAGCGGATCATAACCAAAGCCGCCGTCACCCTTTGGCTCCAGTGCAATATAACCCTCCCAGCTGCCCTGACAGATAATCGGTGTGGGGTCAGTGGCGTGACGCATATAGACGATAACGCATTGATAGCGTGCGCTGCGCTGTTCCAGGGGAGCATCTCCGAGTACTTCGAGCAGCTTTTTATTGTTGCTGGCATTATTGGCCTCTGGACCGGCGAAGCGTGCGGAGTAGATACCAGGTGCGCCATTGAGTAGATCCACTTCCAGTCCCGAGTCATCGGCGATTGCCGGCATGCCTGACATCAGTGTGGCATTGCGGGCTTTAAGGATGGCATTCTCCACAAAGCAGAGTCCAGTTTCTTCAACATCCTCTATGCCCAGTTCCTGTTGAGGAACTATCTGCATATTGAGTTCGGCCAGCATGTCGTTAAGTTCTTTAATTTTCCCGGCATTACTGCTAGCCAATACAATTTTCAAATGCTGTTCCTCTATTTGTGGTGTTGCATCTTATGGATAAGATTAGTCGTGATACATTTTTTTCTGGAACTTGAAATCATAGGCGGGCTTTTGTGGGTCGGCGCGCACCGAAATCTTAAAGGTTAACAGGTCTTCATTTTCAAATTCGAAAGGCGCCAGGTAATAGACCGCATCCTGTTCCCGCACTTCAACAAATTCCAGCGTCTGACTCATCTGAAAAATATTGTAAACCTTGCCACTGATCAGCGCAGATTTGCCGGTTCCGGAACCCATCACCACGGCTATATTAACCAGCCCTTTGTCTTTGCCGCGAACAATTTTATTAGCCACCGCTACATCTGGATCTATAAAGGTGCTGTTAAAGGCACTAAAGAAAATCTTATTATCGTCAACCTGCTTGTAGATCTTGTCATTGGCCACAGCGGCCGCAGGCAGCGCTAAAGACAGAATAGATAATAATACGAGTAAATATTTCATTGGCTTAGTCCTCCATGTTGGGCCATAAGGCCCGTAAACGATTATTTGCTGAGATGATAAACCGCGGTTTCGGCAAATAGATTGGGCCACAGGTTTTTGAGTTGTCGGTCGAGAAAATGTTCACCGACGAACTGTTTACGTAGAATTTTTATATTTCGTTCACGGCACAGAGCTTCGAAATCACTGTAGGTAAAAAAGTGAATATTGGGTGTGTCATACCATTCATAGGCCAGCTGTTTGGTCACTGGCATACGCCCGCGAAAAGTTAGATACGCGCGGGCTTTCCAGTGGCCAAAGTTGGGGAATGTGATGACACATTGAGTACCGATTCGCAGCATCTCGTCCAACACCAGGTGTGGAAAACGCATGGCCTGGAGTGCCTGAGTCATAATTACAGTGTCAAAGCTGTTGTCGGCAAAATTGGCCATGCCTTTGTTGAGATCCTGCTCCACAACATTGACGCCTTTGGCTACGCACTGATTGATCGAGTCTGGATCAATCTCAAGGCCATAACCGCGAATATCTAAATCTTTCTGCAGTTGAGCCAGTAGTGTGCCATCGCCACAACCGAGGTCGAGAACTCGAGAGTTGGGTGCAACCCAGGAGTGAATGGAATCATTTATTTGGCGCGTGCTTTCGGCTTGGTTCATGCTGCGCCCTCCAATTTATCGGCGACCTTGCTGAGATAATTGCCCAGCACTTGTTGGTAGCGGGGATTGGGCAGCAAAAAGGCATCGTGGCCCTGGTCTGAATCTATTTCGGCGAAGGAGACGTTTTTGCCGGCGGCAATTAAGGCGTCGGTAATCTCCCGGGAGCGCTGAGGCGAAAAGCGCCAGTCGCTGCTGAAGGCCACCACCAGAAAGTCACAGCTGGCATGGCTAAAGGCCTGCACTGGGTCATTTTGATACTCTCGGGATAGGTCGAAATAATCGAGCATCTTGGTAATCAAAATATAGGCATTGGCATCAAAGTCGCCGGAAAACTTCTCACCCTGATAGTTGAGATAGCTTTCAATCTGAAACTCTATGGGAGCGGCCTCTCCCTGAGTAAAGGTTCCCGAGCGCAGCTCGCGGCCAAATTTTTGCCCCATCAGTTCATCGGAGAGATAGGTGACATGACCGATCATGCGAGCCAGGGCCAGACCGCGACGTGGCGCTGTATTGTTTTTCAGGTAATTGCCGTCACAGAAGTCGGGGTCCGATTGAATCGCCCTGCGGGCCAGTTCATTAAAGGCGATATTCTGTGCCGTCAGCTTCATGGATGAGGCAATAACAATGCTATTGGCCAGCTTGTCTGGATGCTCCAGTGCCCAGCGCATCGCTTGCATACCCCCGAGACTGCCGCCTATCACTGCAGCCCAGCGTTGAATACCGAGATGCTCCATTAATAGGCGTTGGGATTCTACCCAGTCTCTGGCGCGCAGCACCGGGAAGTCTGCACCCCATGGCTTACCACTTTCTGGATTAATTGTCGTGGGGCCGGTACTGCCAAAGCAGCTGCCGATATTATTCAGTGAAACAATAAAAAAGCGGTTGGTGTCCATGGCTTTGCCTGGACCTATATAGCTGTCCCACCAGCCGGGCTTTTCCCCATCGGCATAAACGCCGGCCGCGTGGTGGCTGCCGCTTAGGGCATGACAGATCAATAGGGCATTACTCTTGTCAGCATTCAGGGTGCCATAGGTCTCAACCATCAGCTCATGGCTCGGCAGCACAACGCCGCAGGCCAGTGTCAGAGGCTTTTCAATAAGAATTTTTTCCGCCGTTACCAGGCCGACGGAGGATGCGCTTGTATCTGATGTCATTAACGGATTCTCTGGGAGTTCGCTCTTAATTATAGGTGTTGAGTCTAAGAGGCTGCCTAGTTTAACGCAACTTTGGCTGAGGCTTTTAATTAACAGGGGCGGACGCAAAGAAAGGTAAGCCGGTGCTATTTTTAATCTCTGCATTGTCGGATAGACTAACACTTCAAATTTGCCCGGATAAAAAAAGCATGATTTATAAAAAATTGGGAAACACTGATATAGAAGTGTCGTTGGTTGGTTTGGGAACTATGACTTAC
>Ga0115550_1001555_pt1 | contig 16997 bp, 15 predicted proteins | sample COGITO_mtgs_1005_FD_87177 | JGI IMG/M metagenome (GOLD analysis project Ga0115550, IMG submission 87177) | Pelagic marine microbial communities from North Sea - COGITO_mtgs_100511 | ecosystem: Environmental > Aquatic > Marine > Epipelagic | place: Germany:Helgoland, sampling site Kabeltonne... | reverse complement strand
TAAAGTCACTCGTCCAAATAGTATTCCGATAGATCCCGTACAAGAAATTCCTAAAGAAACAACTTCGGTAGTTGAAAAAGCGGAGGAACCAAAAGCAGCCTATCAAAAAAAAGAGTTACCAATTCCTGTTATTAAAAGTACACATAGACCCACTTCTGGACTATCACTGAGCAGTATTCGAAAGAAAAAAGAGCACCAAATTAAGCTCATGGAAGTCACAGTTGATGAAGAAGACCTGCCCAATGATCCGTTTACCTTAGAAACACTTACAAAATTTTGGACTATTTTTGTTACAAAATTAGAAGCAGATGGCAAATACAACCTAGCGGCAATCCTTCAGATTGACACTCCAAAACTAATCAACGAAAACACCATTCGGTTAGAGTTCCCGAACACAACCAATAAAATTGAAGTTGAGCGTCAACAATTTGAATTATTACAATATTTACGAAAAGCTGTCAATAATTTTTCAATTACATTAGACATTATTGTCAATGAAACTATGGAAAAAAAATATGCCTATACGCCAGAAGATAAATATCAAAAATTAGTAGAAAAAAACAAACATTTGGAGTTATTACGCAAAACATTTGATTTAGATTTATAAGTTATGCTCGGATTAAAACTACCTTCTGACCCTAGATGGGTGAATATTGCTGAAAAGAATTTAGAAGAAATTTTATCAGATCATGCCTTTTGTGAACAAAAAGCGGCGAGTACAGCAATTTCTTTGATTGTAAGTTTTCCAGAATACACAGAACTAGTTCAAGAAATGATTGTGTTGGTTGAAGAAGAAATGAGTCACTTTAAAATGGTTCATGATATCTTGCTTGAACGCGGTTTTACTTTGGGGCGCGATCGAAAAGACGCCTATGTTTCTAAGTTATTACAATTTTTCCCAAAAGGAGGAAGCCGCACAACACAATTGGTGCACCGTTTACTTTTAGCAGCGCTCATTGAAGCCAGAAGCTGTGAACGATTTCGACTACTGTCAGAACATTTAGAAGATAAAAAATTAGCTAAGTTTTACAGAAAACTAATGATTAGTGAAGCTAATCATTACAGTTCGTTTCTAGGATTTGCCAGACAATATGGCGAACGCAAAGAGGTGGATCAAAAATGGGAGTCGCTTTTAGAATATGAAGCTGACATAATGAAAACTTTAAGTAAAACGGAATCAATTCACGGCTAGTTTAGCGTCTAAGGAATCAAATTTTTTGGAAATAGTTTGTATTCAATACTTCCTTTTAAACACCCACTCCACTTTGTTGATTTAAAATTTATTTTTACGATTCCACAAGTAGGAATATTATCTATATGCTGATTTCCTTTTTGATTAACGATAGCAGTTAGTGCATTGTTATGTCCAAAAATAAATACCTTTGAAAACTTGGAGTCTATCTTATTTATAAATGCTTCTAGCCTTAGTCCTTTAAAATCATATAATTCATCAGAATATACCACTTCTGTTTCAGCGAAAATGGCATTTTTAATGAAAAAATCACAAGTTTCTCGCGTTCGTTTGGCAGAACTACAAAATACAACATCAGGTTGAAATGACTTTACGATTTCTAAGGACGACATAAACTCGGCGTCAAACAACCCTCTTTTGTTAAGCGGACGTTTTTCATCAGATAATTGAAATTCCCATGCAGATTTGGCATGTCTTATAAAAACAATCGATTTCAAGGCGACAAACGTTCAGTGGTCCAAGACGATTCAGTTTGTCGTTGGTATCGAATACGGTCATGAAGTCGATTGGCTCTTCCCTGCCAAAACTCAACTTCTACAGGATTAACCAAAAATCCACCCCAAAACTTAGGACGCAAAATTTTCTTGTTATCGTACGCTGCTTCTAAAGTTTTAAGCTTTTTCTCTAACACACCTCGACTCTCAATCACTTCACTTTGATTAGATACAATTGCTCCAAGTTGACTGCCTTTGGGGCGAGACTCAAAATATTCATCACTTTGATCTTCAGCAATTCTAATAGCACTCCCTTTTATAATAACTTGTTTTTCCGCTTTTTCCCAGTGAAATGACAAGCACACATTAGAATTGGCAGAAATTGATTTACCCTTTTCACTTTCGTAATTTGTATAAAAAATAAACCCCTTATAGGTGTATTTTTTCAATAAGACCACTCTGTTTTTAGGGTAGCCGTCTAACCCGATAGTAGAGAGGGTCATAGCATTGGTCTCTAAATCTGGAAACTCTAAATCAACTTCATTAAACCATTGTTGAAATAATTCCATTGGATCGTCTGAAATAGTCTCTTCTAGAAGAACAGCTTTTTCATAAGATTTACGATAATTACTTAAGTTTTTATCCATAATTAAAATATTCTAATTCAAATTTACATTAATTAAAACAGATACTACCCCTATAAAACACTAAATTTGATAGCAAATTAATTATTCAAATATGATTTACGGTAGTTTTATTACTGGATTTATTTTAATTATAACAGGTTTGATTGTTAAGAACAATCCCGATTTACTTGCTGGTTATAACACACTTTCTCAAGAAGAAAAACAAAAAATTGATAGCGATAAACTCACACGGATTGCACGGAACTATTTAGTCTCAATAGGGATTAGTGTTCTGCTAATTGAATGTATACTGTCCATTTTTACAATTAGTAAAAAAACACATCTGTATGTCATATTCAGTGTAATTATTATTGGAATTAGCCTGTTAATCATTCAATCCAATCGTTTAAAATTAAAGAATAAAAATGAAGGTTAATTAAATATATTTCCTATTTAACATTGTTAAAAACTAAACAGCCTCAACTATTGGGATAAACGTTAGTAATTTGTATTTTTGTTAAAACCTCTGAAAGAGCAATGGCAAGAAAATCAATAGACAAAACTACAAAAAAACGTTTCTCAAAATTTAAATTTACCCTTACAAATTCACAACGATTGGTGATGGGAAGCTTTCTTGTAATCATTGGAATCTTGTTGTTTATATCCCTCCTCTCCTATTTATTTACAGGAGAAAGTGATCAAAGTGTTCTTGGGGAGTTTACAAACCGAACCGTTGAAACCACAAATTGGCTTAGTAAGGTAGGCGCCTGGATCAGCCACTTACTAATTTATAAAGGGTTTGGAATCTCTTCATTTATATTTTCTGGTTTAATGTTACTGTCTGGGATATCCGTTTTAGCAAACTCTTCTAAAAAGCGTTTATGGCGCAATTGGTTTTGGGGGATCCTTGTTATTATTTGGGGCTCTATGGTATTTGGATTTGCCTTTCATTCAGCACCAAAATTAGGTGGTGCTATTGGTTTTGAATTAAATATAGTGTTACAGGATTATGTCGGTAAAATTGGTACAGCCCTACTATTGGTCTTTTGTTTTATAGTATACATCGCCTTGCGTTTCAAAGTCGGTCCACAACAAATTGCACGCCTTTTTATACGCACCAAAAACGAGCTTAAATCTGAGCTTAATGAAGATCGCATACCCTCTTCAATAGGGGTTGACAACAACCTTACTGATGATGTTGAAACTGTAAAATCATCATTTGAAGTGCCTTTAGAAAATCTGGAGCCTACTATTTCAAAGCACTCTAGCATTGATGCTACGAGCACTTTAGAAGTTAATCTTCCTACAGAAGAAGCCCAATTAAAAGATGAACCAATAGAAATGAAAATCGAAACTAGCGTCGAAGAATTATCTGAAACTGATAACCTTGCTGCAAAACTAGTTGAAGATTTTGGTGAGGTTGACCCTACATTAGAATTATCTAAATTTAAATTTCCTTCCTTAGATTTACTTAAAAAATATGACACAGAAGGCATCACTATTAACCAAGAAGAATTAGAAGAAAATAAAGACAAAATTGTTGAAACACTCAATAACTATAAAATTGGGATTGCCAATATCAAAGCTACGATTGGTCCAACAGTGACTCTTTACGAAATTATTCCAGATGCTGGAGTTAGAATTTCAAAAATAAAGAATTTAGAAGACGATATTGCGCTTTCACTATCTGCATTAGGCATTCGAATCATTGCACCAATCCCTGGACGCGGAACCATTGGCATTGAAGTTCCAAACAAAAATGCGACAATCGTTTCCATGCATTCTGTCATCGCTTCTCAAAAGTTTCAGAAATCAGAAATGGAACTTCCAATTGCTCTTGGAAAAACAATCAGCAATGAAACCTTTGTAGTCGATTTAGCAAAAATGCCACACCTTCTTATGGCGGGGGCTACAGGGCAAGGAAAATCTGTTGGACTAAATGCCGTATTGACCTCATTACTATACAAAAAACATCCCGCAGAAGTTAAGTTTGTATTGGTAGATCCAAAAAAAGTAGAGCTGACACTTTTCAATAAAATTGAACGTCATTACTTGGCAAAACTTCCCGATAGCGAAGATGCTATTATTACCGATAACACGAAAGTTATCAATACCCTAAATTCATTATGTATTGAGATGGATAACCGTTATGAGATGCTAAAAAATGCATTTTGTAGAAATATTAAAGAATATAACGAGAAATTTAAAGCTCGAAAATTGAATCCAAATGATGGGCATAAATTCTTGCCTTATATTGTTTTAGTTGTTGATGAATTTGCAGATTTAATCATGACGGCAGGAAAAGAAGTTGAAACACCAATTGCACGTTTAGCACAATTGGCAAGAGCCATCGGAATTCATTTGATTGTCGCTACCCAAAGACCCTCTGTAAATGTAATTACCGGGATAATAAAGGCTAATTTCCCAGCACGTATTGCATTTCGAGTAACTTCGAAAATTGATTCAAGAACAATATTAGACAGCTCTGGAGCAGATCAACTGATTGGTCGAGGTGATTTGTTATACACCCAAGGAAACGACATGGTTCGTATTCAATGTGCTTTTGTGGATACTCCAGAAGTTGAAAAACTTACCGACTATATTGGATCTCAAAAAGCCTATCCAAGCGCCTATTTGTTACCTGAATATATCAGTGAAGACTCTGGCACAAGTCTTGATAATAACATCAACGAAAGGGATCAACTCTTTAGAGAAGCAGCCGAAGTTATAGTCACTGCACAACAGGGGTCTGCTTCTTTGCTACAACGAAAATTAAAACTTGGATATAATAGAGCTGGACGTTTAGTAGATCAATTAGAAGCTGCTGGTATAGTTGGTCCATTTGAAGGCAGTAAAGCACGGCAAGTACTTGTTCCTGATTTTAGTGCGCTTAATCAATTATTAGATGGAGAAATTAAATAACATTATGAGAACTATTATTTTATGTATACTAACTATGAGTAGCATCGTTTTTCAGGCTCAAAACCGTGAGCCAGAAGCGAAAGCATTGTTAGATCAAGTTAGTGCAAAGGTCAATAGTTATGAAAATATGGTACTTGATTTTAAATATGTTTTGGATAACAGTGAAGAGAATATTCATCAAGAAACAAGAGGTGATGTTACTTTGGTCGGTGACAACTACTTATTGAATATTCTTGGAATTACAAGAATATTTGATGGAGATAAACTAATAACGATCAGCCCAGAAGATGAAGAAGTAACAATTTCAACACAAAATACTACAGAAGGAAACACCATCACTCCTAGTCAGTTACTTTCATTTTATGAAGAAGGCTATAATTACAAAATGGATATTATTCAAAACATACGAGGCCGTAAAATTCAATATATTAAATTGACTCCTATCGATTCAGTTAAAGAAATCAACTATGTTTTGTTAGGGATCGACATAAATACTAAACATGTCTATAATTTAATTGAAATTGGAAGTAACGCTACAAAAACGACATTGACTATTAATTCATTTAAAACAAATCAACCACTGCCAGAAACCTTATTTGTCTTTGATGTTTCAAAATACAATGATTATTTTATTAATAACTTAGATTAAAGGTTCCTTTTGAAAATTTTAGATCGTTACATACTCAGCACCTATTTAAAAACATTTATCAGTGTATTCACTATTCTGATGATGATTTTTATACTTCAATCCGTATGGGTTTATATTTCAGAATTAGCTGGAAAAGATTTAGAAATTGAAATCGTTCTCAAATTCTTACTTTATGTATCACCTCGTATCGTAGTTTTAGTTTTACCGCTCACTATTTTACTAGCGTCCATAATGGTTTTTGGAGGATTTGCAGAGAACTATGAATTTGCAGCTATGAAATCTACAGGGATTTCTCTACAACGCGCAATGAAAAGTTTGAGCGTGTTTATTGTGTTTTTGGCAGTGATTAGTTTCTTCTTTGCCAATAGCGTGATTCCACTGGCTGAATTTAATTTTTATAGCCTCCGAAGAAATATTGCTAAAGTAAAACCCGCCATGGTAATTGCTGAAGGTCAGTTTAATCAATTGGGAAATATAAACATTAAGGTTGCTGAGAAAAGTGGAGAAAATGGTGAGTTTTTGAGAGATGTTATTATTCATCAAAAAAAGGGTGCATTCAATGGAAACTTTACAGTTATTAAATCAAACACAGGAGAGTTTGTTAGTGATGAAACTTCAAATGTTTTACAGTTAGTTCTTTTGGATGGAAATTATTATGATGAAATTCAGCCTGCCGATTATACGAAGCGCACAAAAAACAGGCCACAAGTAAAAAGTACGTTTGATAAATATATCATCAATATTGATGCCTCTCAATTTAATGATATCGATTTTTCGAAAAAAGAAACTATTACCAAGCACACAATGTTGAATGTCGTGGATTTAAATACCGCTATAGATTCTTTATACATAAAACGAGGGAGACAATTGGCTACCTTCTCAAAATCATTACTACAGAAAACAAATCAACATGCTTTAAATCTAAATTACAAAACATGTGAACTCGATTCCATAGCTGAAGCTGTAGATGTCTTAAAGTTATTTGATTTGCGAAAAAGTATTCAGCTAATTGATTTGGCTACAAATTCACTTAAAACTGCTAAGAAAGACTTGAAAAACAAGTCAAAAACCATGTTAAACTCTCAAGTTACCATAAATAAACATATTGTAGCATTCCATGATAAATTCGCTTTGGGGCTTTCCTGTATCATTTTATTTTTTGTAGGGGCACCATTAGGAGCATTGATACGTAAAGGCGGTATTGGACTTCCTTTAATCATAGCAATACTCATTTTTTTAACGTATCATTTTATTAGTCTATTTGCCAAAAATAGTTCTGAAGATAGTAGCATTGACCCTGTGATAGCGGCATGGTTATCATCATTAATACTATTGCCCTTTAGTATCTACTTAACCAATCGTGCTACCAAAGATCGTGCTTTGATCGATGTTGATAGTATTTTAATTCCTTTGAAGCAATTAGTTATATCAAAATCCGATAGTCAACTTGTAAATAACCTTATAACAAGTTCAAATGAAGCGTCTGAACTAAATATGTTTGAAGATTCTAAATTGATTGATATCGTAAAAAACTTTCGTCACTATAATCGCTCATTAAATTATAAACAAACGGCTCTATCAGTTCTAAAAACAAGAGGCATCAGTGAGTTAGAACTTAAAATGAGTGGAGAATTATCGAATCAAAACTATGAAAGTGCTGCACAACACTATATAGATTTTAAGGAAAATTCAAAGTTAGGACTTGTACTAAATTTATTAATGATTTTTTTAGGTCTAGGAGGTGCAATTTTAAACAATAATGAATTTCCTGGAATAGGAAAACTTTTAACAGTAATTGCTATTCTAAGCTTACTATTCTTTATGATTGTTTACCAAAAAACAATATCTAAACAATCAGAGTTCTATAGATTACTAGACATTAAATTCTTTAAGAAATCATTTATCTTTACCCTATTGGGTATAGCATTATTTTATTTTTACAGAATCTATTTCATTAAGAAAATGGAAGAAGATTTAAAGAAAATATCTTAGCGATTGAATTACTTATAATATCTTTACAAAAAAAATACAATGTCTAGCACAGAACAGAATCCACACTCAAAAACTGAATTAAATAGTATCGAAGACGCTATTAATGATATTCGATTGGGCAAAGTAGTTGTAGTAGTCGATGACGAAAACAGAGAGAATGAAGGTGATTTTATTGCTGCTGCAGAAAAAGTAACTCCGGAGATGATTAATTTCATGGCCTTACATGGTCGAGGCCTCATCTGTGCACCATTGACTGAAACACGATGTAATGAGCTAGATCTTAACATGATGGTTCAAAACAATACCGTTCTTCACAATACTCAATTTACTGTTTCTGTTGATTTGATTGGAAACGGATGTACTACTGGTATTTCAACATCCGATCGTTCTAAAACAATCAAATCTTTAGTGGACCCATTAACCAAGGCCCATGATTTAGGCCGTCCAGGTCACATCTTTCCGTTAAAAGCAAAAAATGGCGGCGTTTTACGTCGTACTGGACATACAGAAGCTGCGGTAGATTTAGCGCGTTTGGCAGGGTTTGAACCCGCTGGTATTTTGGTGGAAATTTTAAATGATGATGGCTCGATGGCGCGGTTGCCTGAACTTAGAAAAGTTGCTGAAAAATTTGACTTAAAAATAATTTCTATTGAAGATTTAGTTGCCTATAGAATGGAACATGATTCTTTAATTAAGAAAAAACAAGATTTTCAAGTTGAAACACGTTTTGGTGATTTTAGATTGAGAGCCTATCAACAAACAACAAATGACGCTGTACATATTGCCTTGACAAAAGGTACTTGGAGCACTAATGAAACGGTTCCAACACGCATCAACTCTACACTAGTTAATAATGATATTTTAGGAACGCTGACAAATAATGCCGACAAGCAGCTTGATGGGATGTTTAAGCGTATCAATAAGAACGGCAAGGGCGCCATTATTTTCATCAATCAAAGTATTCAGCCCGCAAACCTTTTGAAGCGCTTAGAGATTGTGAAAAACACACAACAAAAAGGGGCAGTAACCAAAGCACCAAGCATTGTGATGGATACTAAAGATTTTGGAATCGGTGCACAAATTTTACACGATCTGAATATTCACAAATTAGGACTCATATCCAATAGTGAACAGAAAAAACGGGTAGGTATTATAGGCTACGGATTAGAAATCGTAGATTATATAAACTATTAAGAAGTAATTTCACGTATTAATGTTGCCATTTTTTTGGCTCTTTGTTTAACGTCTGCTTCAGTCCATGATAATTTTATTAAGCATGAAATATTTCTTCCTATAAAATGATCTGACTTTTCAAAAGTTTTAGTTTTTAAATATGATAAGCCATCTTTTACCTCTTGGCTTAATGGGAATAATGATTTTTGATCTTTTAAATGGTCCCATTTTCGAATGTAATGCCAGTTATTATCATAGTAATGAAAACACACATCAATCCCATTTATTTTAAACGCATCACTTACTTTTCGGGCCGTATTTAAATCGTCTAAAAAGAAATTTAGAAATGCATAGCTTTCCTCCCCGCCTTCTGGAACGGTTCTAAAAGTAACCCCTTCAACGCTTGATAACTCATTTCTAATAATTGTATAATGGGTTTTCTGAATGGCTAAAAACTCATCTAAACGTTTAAATTGCGCAACGCCTACTGCGGCATTTAACTCTGAAATACGAAAATTATAACCTAAAACAGGGTGGGTTTCTGCACCTCTATCCATCCCGTGATGATCGTGACCATGATCACTAAATTGATCCGAATGGGTATGGAAATCTTTGTTATTAGTAATGACTACGCCGCCTTCTCCACAAGTAACTGTTTTGACAAAATCAAATGAAAAACAGCCTAAATCTCCAATAGTTCCCAAAGCTTTTCCTTTGTAAGTTCCGCCGATGGCTTGGCAGGCGTCTTCAATGAATAATAAATCGTTTGTGTCACATATATGTTTTAGAGCGTCTAAATTGGCCATACTTCCACACATATGCACAGCCATTACAGCTTTAGTTTTTGGAGTAATCGCAGCTTGAATTGCATCGATATCCAACGTTAATGTATCATCAATATCGACAAGAATGGGGACGGCGCCCAGCATAAGAATGGCTTCGAAACTTGCTACGAATGTAAAACAAGGCATTATGACTTCATCGCCAGCACCTACTCCTGAAGACGCTAATGCTAAACTTACCGCAGCAGTGCCGCTAGATAATAATTGAGCATGATTCACATCAAATCTAGACTGAATAGCTTGCTCAAGTTCTTTTGCTTTCCAATGACCTTTACGCATGCCGTCAAAACCATAGCGCATCAGAACACCACTATCTAGAACATCGTTTACTTCTTTACGTTCGGCATCGCCAAACAATTCAAATCCAGGCATACTATGATTATTTAATTTCTATAATGGAATCCGCTAATGGTTTGCGCACTTTATGCATTGCTGCAAACATATCGTCTTTGGCACGGTAGCCTATTGGCATCACAAGAACCGATCGTAAGCCTTGTTCATCTAATTTAAAATAGCGGTCGTATTGTACAGGGTCAAATCCTTCCATTGGGCAGGCATCAATTCGTTCAGTGGCACATACTGTCAGCATATTTCCCATGGCTAAATAGGCTTGCTTTGCGCCCCAATTAAAAATAGCATCGGCAGATTTCGTTTTAAAACTACTAATAACACTAGTTCTGAAAGAGTCTAAAACAGCATCTGGTGTATTGTTAATAGATTTTATACGCTCAAAAAAAGCTCTTATGTAGGCTTCATCAATCGACGTTTCTACACAAAACACACACAAATGGGACGCCTGTGCTACTTGTTTTTGATTGCTAGACAACGGAACCAATTCATTTAAAATCGATTTATCACTAACAATAAGCATCTTTACGGGTTGAAGTCCGTAAGAGCTGGCTGTCAAATTGAATGCGTTTTTTAGTATTGTGATTGTTTCTTTTGGTATAATAGCCTCAGAATCAAATTTTTTAGTTGCGTAACGCCATTCAAGTGACTTTATAATATCCATAGTATTGATTTTTTTTCAAAAGTATATAATTTTAAAACGGTTTGACAAAAATTGGTCTTAATAAATGCTTAAAAATTTAGTGTTGATTTTTTTTAAAAATAAATCCTAAAAGTATTTGCTAGAACTAAAAACCCTTTTATATTTGCAGCCCATTGGAGAGTTGGCAGAGTGGTCGAATGCGGCAGTCTTGAAAACTGTTGAGGGTCACACCTCCAGGGGTTCGAATCCCTTACTCTCCGCAAAAAACCTCAATAATCATTTGATTGTTGGGGTTTCTTTTTTTTAATAGATTTTTATTCTACAAAGTATCTTATTTTCAATACTAAAATCTATTAACAATATACATTTCTTCCTCTGATGAACCCATCAAAATTTTGTAGTTATTTCAATTTAATTATGGATAATTGTGCTATGAAACATGATTACTTTACTTTTGCAACCTAATTTAAATTTAATATATTATGAAAAAATTACTTTATTTATTTACACTGTTGTTTATAGTTTCTTGTGGAGACGATGATCCTGTGACTACAACACCAGATTCTACAACCACTGAGGTTACAGACTTCAATGCAACTGGAACTTTGGCAGATCAAACCCCAGCAGAAGCTAAAAAGACAATTTACGGAAAATGGGATCTTTCTGGAAACCAACGACAAATGGCAAATACATGTACGTTCAATTTTCTTGAATTTACGGATGACGTTTATATTATGAGCTTTATAGTAAGCGGAGATACTGAATCATTTTCTGGAACTTATGTATTAAACACAGCTGCTGATGGAACAGTTTCTAGTGTCGATTTGAAGCATAATACTGAAGGTGTATCATCAACAATTGCTACCCTTACCGATGTTGTAGTGACGGAAACTAACGATACACTTAGTGCTACGTTTAGTATCAGCTTGAATATTCCTACTGGATATGAAGACTATGAAATATGTAATGGTCTTGATGGAGATTATGAGGTTGATAAAGAGGAACCGATGACTGAAAGTACAACAGCTACAGATGATTCAAACCATGCGAAATTAATCAGAACTTGGAATTTTGTAAGTAGATATCAATTCAATGAAGATGCTTCATCTGAATGGTTTCAAGACCCTTGTTACATACAGAACGACGAAGGTGAAGAAGATACTTTTATTGACGGCTGTACAGGAGCAACTGCTGTACAGGTTTCAATTTCTGCATACGGAACCTATACTTTCACTTGGACAGGAAGTAACCAAGGAGTGAAAACTGAAACTGACGTTTGGGAATGGGCCAATGAAAGTCAAACTATTTTTCTAGTAGGAGAAGATCAATTAAGAATAACTATTGAAACATTGACCGAAACATCTGCCATATTTACTGAAGATGATGATCAATATGAAGGAACTGAAGATTTAATCACCTATACGTTTTCAGCGAATTAATCATTTTAATTAATTTTTAGATTAAAGGGGCTACTTGAAAAAGTAGTCTTTTTTTTATAACTATTATCCTGTCGTATAGGCTTAAAGATTAGTAATCCAATCTTTTTTGTCAATCCGAAAAATATTAAAATTCTCTAATTTTTTTTCAAATGTCATACCATTTTTTAAGGCCACTTTTTCGGAGCTGATATTATCGACATGCACCATGGACATTAAAGCAGTTTCAAAATTATGTTCGAACGCATAATTTTTACATTTAGAAGCCGCTTCAGAAGCATATCCCAGATTCCAAAACTCTGGAAGCACCGAGTACCCGATTTCTAAACGTTTTTTAGCTTCAACCGTTTGGACTAATAGTCCACATTGCCCAATGAGGCGATTAGTCGTTTTATCAATAAGAACGTTCATTCCTCCCAAGTCATTTTCGTAACGGTGAAATGCTTTGTTAAACCATAGTTTACATAATTCAACTTCTGATAGTTTGGGGTCTTGTTGCAAAAAGGTTGCAATATATTTTGCTTTAAACAATGGCAGCCAAGCATCAAAATCATCTGATTGTAGCAATCTGAATTTTAGGCGTTCGGTTTCTTGTCCTGTGAGTAGGTAGTTCATGTGTTTCTATTTAACTTAAGAGCTTACTATTTTAAAATACAACCATTAATTAGGCCTCTAATTGTGCAAGTATTTCTTGCCATTTTTGTTTTAGCATTTGTTTGTTTGGTAGTTGCGTTTTATAATCTGCCACTAATGTAGGCGAAAGACTGCGATTTAAAGCATATTCTACAACGGTATCGTCTTTTCCTTTACATAGGAGAATACCGATACTTGGTTTTTCTTGAGTAATCTTAACATCCCTATCTAAGGCTTCTAAATAAAAATTTAATTGTCCTAAAAATTCAGGTTTAAATTTTTCAATTTTAAATTCTATAGCCACCATACACTGTAAAGAACGGTGGTAAAAAAGGAGATCAATCGCAAAGTCTTGTTTACCTACTTGTAAGGGGAACTCTTCTCCCATGAAAGCGAAATCTCGTCCAAATTCCAATAAAAACTTACTAATGTTTTGTGAGATTTTTAATTTGAGATCTTTTTCAGAGTGCGATGCTGGCAGTTGTAACATTTCCAATATATAAGTGTCTTTAAAAATATGTGAGACATCTTCAGGGAATTCTCTCGACAGCGCTGAGAGTTTTGTGTTGCCAAGCATAACTCTTTCATAATACGAACTGTTTATTTGACGTTCCAGCTCTCTAAAAGACAGGCGTTCTTTAATAACCAATCTCATGTAAAACTCTTGTTCTTCTTTGTTTTTTGAAGCAGAAATAATAGTCATATTGTGCGACCATGGTAATTCTCTCGACAGTGTCGAGAGAATTTTAAAATCTTTATAAGCTTCATAAAATTGTTTCATGCGCCAAAGGTTTTGAGCCGAAAATCCTTTTGTGTTAGGGTGCTTGTTTTTTAGATAAATGGCTAATTGTTTTATTACTGACTTTCCCCAATTTTCAGTGGTTGTTTGCAGATGTAAATACGAACCTATTTCACAATACAACTCAATAATAGCAGTATTTACTTTTTGAAAAGTACTTCTTTTTGCTTGTTCTATGAGTTGGGTGATATGTTCGAAGTGTGGCTGTACCTCCATAATTAGATTGTAATTATTTTAAAGATCCGTTTTATGCTAAGAATTAGATTTGGAATCTGAATTCTAGAATAAATCTATTTAAAAAAAAGGAGGTAAACAAACTAAAAATCAATAGAATACATTTCGTTTGAAATACTTACTTAATATCTAAACAAAAATAATAATCATTAATTTTAGTATAATGATGAAAACAGAATAGGTTTATTACAGACAATTCAGTATTTATGAAACCACTTTATTATATTTGTTTTGAGACCTAACAATTTTTATTTAAAAAAAAAGCAAAAAATAATTTTATGAAATGGAAAGATGCTCTAAAAGATTTTGCTTTATACCTAAAGATTGAGCGCGGTATGTCTTTACATACCGTTAATAATTATACTCTAGATGTTCAGAAATTGATTCAGTATCTAGAAGTACATGATATGTCGTTAAACCCACTTCAAATCACATCCGAAAATATTCAAGATTTTATTTATGAAATGGCAAAAGACATCAATCCACGAACCCAATCGCGGCTTATTTCTGGATTGCGTAGTTTTTATGATTATCTAATTTTTGAGAATTACTGTACCACTAACCCCTTAGAACGTATTGAGGCGCCAAAAATAGGACGTAAACTACCCGATACCCTATCGGTAAAGGATATTGATGGAATTGTAAACGCTATTGATTTAAGCAGTGCTCAGGGCGAACGCAACCGTGCCATTATAGAAACACTATACAGTTGTGGACTTCGAGTCAGTGAACTCACAGAACTTAAAATTTCGGATTTGTTTTTTGATGAAGGTTTTATTAAGGTTACGGGAAAAGGCAACAAACAACGTTTTGTTCCTATTGGGCCATTGACGCAGAAGTATATTAATCTCTATAAAGACCATGTTCGCGTTCAAATCAAGATTGAAACGCCTTTTAATGACACCTTATTTTTGAACCGTCGTGGAAAGCAGTTAAGCAGAGCTATGATTTTTACCATAGTCAAAAACGCGGCTTCGAAGGCTGGCATACAAAAAAATATTTCGCCCCATACGTTTAGACATTCGTTTGCGACACATCTTCTTGAAAATGGCGCCGATTTAAGAGCTATTCAAATGATGTTGGGCCATGAAAGCATAACTACTACCGAAATTTATATGCACGTTGACAAAAGCCACTTAAAAGAGGTGGTTCATAAATTTCACCCTAGAACCTAAAAAAACAGCCCTAGAGCTGTTTTTTTATAACTATAAATTTTTTAATTTATTTTGCAATATTAACCGCACGCGTCTCTCGAATAACGGTCACCTTGACTTGACCAGGATATGTCATATCCGTTTGTATTTTTTGAGAAATTTCAAATGATAAGTTTCCAGCTTTATCGTCTGATACTTTTTCGCTTTCTACAATTACTCGAAGTTCCCGACCCGCTTGAATGGCATAGGCTTTTTGAACTCCACTAAATCCAAATGCAATCTCTTCTAAATCTTTTAAACGCTGAATATACGAATCCAAAACTTGACGTCTTGCGCCTGGACGAGCACCAGAAATAGCATCACAAACTTGTACAATTGGTGACATTAACGACTTCATTTCAATTTCGTCGTGGTGCGCTCCAATAGCATTACATACTTCAGCATTTTCTCCATATTTCTCAGCCCATTGCATTCCTAAAATAGCATGCGGCGTTTCCATATCAGCTTCTGCATCGGGGACTTTTCCAATATCGTGAAGGAGTCCCGCGCGTTTAGCGAGTTTAGGATTAATACCTAACTCGGCAGCCATTACGCCACAAAGTTTGGCAACTTCTCTGGAGTGTTGTAATAAATTTTGACCATAAGACGAACGGTATTTCATACGTCCTACGGTTTTAATTAATTCGGGGTGTAATCCATGAATCCCTAAATCGATCACTGTACGTATTCCAACTTCAATGATTTCTTGTTCTATTTGTTTTTGTGTTTTACGTACAACTTCTTCAATACGTGCTGGGTGAATTCGACCATCTGTTACTAATTTGTGTAAGGATAAACGCGCCACTTCTCTACGAACTGAATCAAAACAAGACAAGATAATCGCTTCTGGTGTATCATCAACAATGATTTCAACCCCGGTAGCAGCCTCAATAGCTCTAATATTTCGTCCTTCACGACCAATAATTCGGCCTTTAACATCATCCGATTCTATATTGAACACAGATACACAGTTATCAACCGCTTCTTCCGTTCCAATACGTTGTATGGTATTGATAATAATTTTCTTAGCATCTTGCTCAGCCGTTAATTTTGCTTCTTCCATTGTATCCTGAAGATACACCATGGCTTCATTTTTGGCTTCAGATTTTAAAGACTCTACAAGTTGATGCTTCGCATCTTCAGCAGAAAGTCCAGAAATAACTTCGAGTTGTAATATTTGACCTTTATGCGCTTTATCAACTTCTTCTTTACGTTTGTTTAAGATCTCTAATCGGTGGTCATAATCCTTTATTTTGGATTCAATATCTAACGCTAATTTTTTATTTTTAGAAAGCTCCGAAGATATTTGTGATTCTTTATCACGTGTTCGTTTTTCTGCCTCACCAATTTTCTTTTCTCTAGAAGAAATTACTTGTTCATGTTCAGATTTAAGCTCAAGAAAACGTTCTTTCGCTTGAAATATTTTATCTTTTTTAGCAGACTCTCCATCCGATTTCGCTTTTGAGATAATTGAATTTGCTTCTCGTTTTGCGTTTTTAGTGAGTTGAGACGCATTGTTTTTTTCACGAATTTTAGAAATTGCTAATCCTAAGACAAGTCCTAAAACAGCAGTTCCTAAAGCAATGAGTATAATGTTGGATTCCATAGTTGATAGTTTAATTTAAAAAAAAAGCCTACATCAATCTGGTTTTTGTATAAACTCCATAAATACAAGATTTAGAGTTGAAAAGCTGATCAAGGATCTGTAACAAGACAGAATGCTTTTACAACTTAAACGCACTCCTTTTTAAAGAATTTCCGTTGAGTTTATCAAAAAAATGATCAATATAGGCAGTAACCTTATTTTATTTAAAGAACGTT
>Ga0115550_1001551_pt1 | contig 17029 bp, 15 predicted proteins | sample COGITO_mtgs_1005_FD_87177 | JGI IMG/M metagenome (GOLD analysis project Ga0115550, IMG submission 87177) | Pelagic marine microbial communities from North Sea - COGITO_mtgs_100511 | ecosystem: Environmental > Aquatic > Marine > Epipelagic | place: Germany:Helgoland, sampling site Kabeltonne... | reverse complement strand
ATACATGATTGAGTTCATCGACCTGAAAACCCAGCAAGCTCGCATCAAGGATAAAATCGATGCAGGCATTCAGCGCGTTCTAACTCATGGTCAGTACATCCTAGGCCCGGAAGTGGCCGAGCTGGAGGAGAAGCTTGCAGCCTTCGTTGGTGCCAAGTACTGCATCACCTGCGCCAACGGCACCGATGCTCTGCAGATCGCACAAATGGCCCTGGGTATTGGTCCTGGCGATGAAGTTATTACGCCTGGATTCACCTACATTGCTACCGCTGAAACAGTGGCGCTACTAGGTGCTAAGCCGGTCTACGTGGATATTGATCCTCGCACTTACAACCTTGACCCACAGTTGCTGGAAGCGGCTATTACACCGCGTACTAAGGCGATTATCCCTGTATCGTTATATGGTCAGTGCGCCGACTTCGACGCCATTAACGCAATAGCCGCTAAATATGGTATTCCGGTAATTGAGGATGCCGCACAGAGTTTTGGTGCTTCCTACAAGGGCAAACGGTCCTGTAATTTCACCACTATTGCCTGCACCAGTTTCTTCCCCAGCAAGCCGCTAGGCTGTTATGGCGATGGCGGGGCAATTTTTACCAATGATGATGAGCTGGCAAAAGTTTTGCGCCAGATTGCCAGGCACGGTCAGGATCGCCGTTATCACCATATTCGGGTTGGAGTGAACAGTCGACTGGATACATTGCAAGCAGCAATTTTGTTGCCAAAATTAGAAATTTTTGAAGAAGAAGTTCAATTGCGTCAGCAGGTTGCAAGGCGTTATGCCACTCTTCTGGATGAAGCTGGTATTGCCGCGCCCTTTATCGAGTCACACAACCAAAGTGCCTGGGCGCAGTTCACTGTCCAAGTGGAAAGTCGCGACTTTGTTCAAGCGCGCCTAAAACGTGTCGGCGTCCCGACGGCTGTTCATTACCCGATCCCTCTTAATCGTCAACCAGCAGTCAACGATATGTATGCGATCCTTCCGGTGGGTGATGCCGTCGCTACCCGAGTGATGAGCTTGCCAATGCATCCTTATCTTACTGACGATCAAGTAAATGAGGTCGTAGCACCGCTGGTCGAAGCCGTCGGTGAGGCCAACATTGCAGGTAATTAGGTCTTCATTCGAATGGTTACCCTTTCGGTTGTCCATGCTTTCAGCGCAAGTAACAACACTCGCGTTGAGCGTCCTCCTGCACCAGGCTTCAGCTGATGAGTAGTTATTGGAGAAGCGTCGTTTCGGTTCTTACCGGGTCTGCTTTGGCCCAGATGATTCCGATTATTGGATCTCTAATAATTGCCAGGCTATATGCGCCAGCCGAGTTTGGCGTTTTTTCGGCTTGGCTTGGGATTGTACTACTGCTAGGCGTGGTATTGACCTGCCGTTTTGAGATGGCTTTAGCGATTGAGCCTGATGGGGAGCCTCGGCGGCTCGCTGTTGTTTCAACGTTGACTACAACAGGTCTTGTCGCTTGTGTTGCTGGTGTATTGCTGGTGATTGGCGTTGCGGTTGTGCCTGGCGTGATCGATGCCTATCCGATGGAGTTGATTGTTGCGTTGGTGCCAGCTGCACTGGCTATTGCTGCTGCACAAACTTGGCAATCTTGGGCCGCTGCAGAAGGTAGCTATCGTCAACTATCTATCATGCGCATCTCGCAAGCAGCTGCAGTTACGTTGATCCAGGTCGCCGTAGGTGTGTATCAGGCATCCGCCGGCGCACTTGCTATTGCATATCTGCTTGGCGTGATAGTCGGGATGTGTTTTTCGGCGTACCTCATGCCTGTTGGGAAATTTCCGCCTGGGCAGGCGATAATGACGATCCGAAGCTTCTGGACGCGTCAACGTCGCTTTCCAATATTGTCTTTGCCTGCAGACGCTATCAATACGGCGGCGGCACAGTTGCCACTCTTGATTGTGGCCAGTCGATTCGGAGCTGAGGTCGCAGGGCTTTTGGCCATGACAATGAGAATATTAGGTGCTCCCATAGGTTTGTTAGGCAAGTCGGTGCTTGATGTTTTCAAGCGGCATGCAGCTACTAGCTTTCGAGAGCGAGGTGAATGCCGCAGCGATTACCTTCGAACTTTTAATGTGTTGGCCCTAGGTTCGGTGGTCTTCTGCACAGTTATGCTCTTTGCCAGTGAGCCGTTATTTGCACTGGCTTTTGGCGAGGTTTGGCGTGGCGCGGGCACAATCGCTGTATGGTTATTACCTCTCTTCGCCCTGCGTTTTATTGCCAGCCCGCTTAGCTATATGGTTTACATCGCGGGCAAACAGCATGTGGATTTATTTTGGCAGGTCGCTTTGTTGTGCATGACTATAGCCAGTCTTACCCTCTTTACTGATCACAAGCATGCGTTGCTGGTTTATAGTGCCGGATACAGCCTGCTCTACGTTATCTATTTAGTAATGTCGTATCGTTTTAGCCTTGGAGTAAAAAGTTGATTGCAATCATCGACTACGACATCGGAAATATTGCAGCGGTGGCCAATATGCTGCTGAGGCTAGGAATTCGATGCACCATTACTGCTAAGCCTGAAGAGGTAGAGCAGGCTGAGCGAATTATTTTGCCGGGTAATGGCTCGTTTGATGCCTGCATGCAGAACCTTCGTTCAAGTGGACTGATTCCCGTACTGGAGCGTAAGGTGCTCGAACAAGGTACGCCGTTGTTGGGTATATGCGTGGGCGCGCAAATGCTCGGCAGTGAAAGTGCTGAGGGAACAGAGAGCGGGCTGGGCTGGCTGGACATGAAGGTACGCCGTTTTCCTGACATGCCCGGTCTGCGCGTGCCTCACATGGGGTGGAATCAGGTCCGGCCCCGCTCAGGTAGCCATTCCCTGACGCGTAGCATGGAGGCCGATGCGCGTTTCTACTTCGTTCATAGCTACTACATGGAGCCAGCCGACCCTGGCGACGTTCTTCTGCTTGCACACTACGGTATTGACTTTGCTGCTGGGGTGTCGCGCGGCAACATATCAGGTGTTCAGTTTCATCCAGAGAAGAGTCATCGATTTGGTAAGCAACTCCTCGCTTCGTTTGTGACAGGTGATTGAATGTATCGAGCCCGCGTTATTCCTTGCTTGCTCGTTCGCGGTAACGGGCTGGTCAAGACTCGGAAATTCAAAGAGCCGGTATACATAGGCGACCCTATCAATGCCATGCGAATTTTTAGTGATAAAGAGGTCGATGAACTCGTCGTGCTCGATATCGATGCGTCACGCGAAGGAAGGGAACCCAACTATGCGTTGATTGAGGAGATGGCGGGTGAAGCCTTTATGCCAGTGGCCTATGGTGGCGGTATCCGCACTATCGAACAGGTACGACGGCTAATTCGCTCAGGGATCGAGAAAGTTGTTATCAATTCGGCGGCGATCGAATCAACAGATGTCATTCGCCACGCAGCGGGCATGTTCGGCAGCCAGGCGGTGGTCGGTGCCGTGGATGTGAAGAAGACTATTTTTGGCGGGTATCGTGTGGTTACAAAGTCGGCGACTGTTGAATCTAAGATCGATCTTGATGAGCACATACAGCGGTTGGTGTCAGCAGGTGTAGGCGAAATATTCCTCAATAATGTGGATCGTGACGGCATGATGGCCGGTTATGACTTGAACCTCTTGCGCAACATTACACAGAAGGTGAATGTCCCGGTTGTGGCCTGCGGTGGTGCTGGAACTGTAGCGCACCTTTCGCAAGCGGTTATTGAGGGCGGTGCTTCAGCGGTCGCAGCAGGGAGTATGTTTGTATTTCATGGCAAGCATCGAGCTGTATTGATTAATTATCCTAAAAGTATCGACTTCTAGTGCGAGCTATTAATTAAATGTCATCATCATTTTTGTGTGCTCGAGTTGCTGCGTTGGCTTGGCTATTTCTTTTGGCTGCTGGCATTCTTATGGCATACAACCTTCAGTTGGCTGAAACGAACGAATATATGGGGTACCGCACGTTCTCAATAAATTTCCCCTACCTCATATCGTTAGTGTTGGCGGTTATTTTCATTGGTATGTTGATTCCATCGGAGATCAAAAAGCCGTCTGACTTTTTTACCTTTTTATATGGAATATTTGTACTTGTCCCATACATGACGTTGTATCCGATACGGTATCCGACGGGGGGGTTGGATTTAATTATTTTTTTCTTTGCTCTTGCAGGGCCGTTTTGTATTGTTCGCATAGTGGGCGTTATTGCTCCAGCTGTAAGGTTTCCTAGGCTAATTCCCGTAAAAATACTTATTTTTTTACTGGCTTTACTCTGTTTGGTAGGTGTGTTTTTCGCGCTTTTAAATGCTCCGGTTTCTTCCGGCTTCAACCTAGAAACAACTTATGATCGCCGCCTTGAGGGGCGGGATATTTTCCCTATTCGCTCTCCGTTAGCCTATTTAAGTGCTGCCATTGTTAATGGTTTCGCACCTTTTCTAGCATTTATTGCGGGTTGGCAGCGGCGAACATGGTTGCTAGCCTTTTCTTTTTTTTGTGGGTTCGCCTTTTTTTATATTTTAGGTTTGAAGGCCCCGATACTACTAATCGCCGTCGCATCAGTAATTGGCTATCTTGCGCGTACGGGGAGAATTCATAAGATGACGAAGATAGTTTATATTCTTCTATTCAGTACATTCATTTTTTTCCTGCTGGAATTTGTGTTTTTTGGTTATTCTTTCGTTGGCGATTATTTTATTCGTCGTGCATTAAGCGTTCCTCCATGGGTGATTTCCGCTTATTTTGAGTTTATGAATTCTAGCTCTTGGTCTCTGTTGCTAGGGGTGAGCTCAGATGAGTCGATTACTTTTATTGTCGGTGAGGAGTTTCTAGGGTTCCCAGGTTTGAATGCCAATACTAATAGTTTCATTCACCAGCTAGCAGCAGGGGGGATTCCAATGTATGCCCTCACGATTCTACTGGTTACGTGCGTGTTCTTACTGCTTGATGCAACTTATGAGTGTAGGCGAAATCCTGCATTGCAGTATATTGGTTTCTCTTTCGCGATTTTGCTAACTGAACAAGCTGCTACGACGGCGTTAGTATCGTCTGGTATCGGTGCACTTGTCATATTCGTGGTTTTTTCAGGATCCGCGAATAATGTAATAAATTCGCGTGGATACATCGGTCGCTCTTTGGTCCGTAATAAAGTTTCTAAAGTAATATCTACCGAAAAAACTCTTGGTAATACTCTATGCTAACGCCTATCAGCAAAGCCAAAATATGTAACAGATGCGTAATGGATACTTCTGATCCGGAAATAATTTTCGACGAAGATGGGGTTTGTAATCACTGCATCGAGTTCGATACGGTCACTCGCCATAACTGGTTTCCCAACGAAGAAGGTGCTTCACGTTGGGCTGCTATTGTTGAGCAAATCAAGGCTGCAGGCCGTGACCACGAGTATGACTGCATACTTGGACTAAGCGGTGGTGTCGATAGCTCTTACCTCGCGATTAAAATTCATGAGTGGGGTTTGCGTCCACTCGTCGTTCACGTCGATGCGGGGTGGAACAGCGAGTTGGCGGTGGCCAATATTGAGGCGCTCGTCAAGCACTGCAATTACGACCTGCATACCCATGTCGTGGACTGGGAAGACATGCGTGATTTGCACTTAGCTTATTTGCACGCGGGCATTGCCAACCAAGACGTGCCGCAGGACCACATTTTCTTTGCGAGTCTTTACCACTTCGCGACAAAAAATAAGATTCGTTACATCCTTTCAGGCGGGAATCTTGCAACTGAGGGGGTCTTCCCTGAAGCTTGGCATGGTAGTGCCATGGATGCGATCAATCTGAAAGCTATTCATCGTAAATACGGGAAGCGCAAGTTACATAGTTACAAGACAATCAGTTTTTTTCAGTATTATATCTGGTATCCATTCGTAAAACAGATGCGGACCGTGCGGCCGTTGAACTATATGCCTTATGACAAAGCTGAGGCCCTAGAAGAGCTGAAAAAAACGGTTGGGTACAAACCTTATGCTCGTAAACATGGGGAGTCGCAGTTCACTAAAGTTTTTCAGAATTATTATCTCCCTGAAAAGTTTGGTTATGACAAGCGCCGTCCGCATTTATCGAGTCTTATCGTATCAGGCCAAATGACGAGAGATGAGGCTATGCTCAAGCTTGCCGAGCCACTTTACGATGCTGATGAGCTTGAAGTTGATATCACATATTTTTGTAAAAAACTTCATATTACGCGTGAAGAGTTTAATGGGTTTATGAGTAATCCGGTTAATCATTACACCGATTTCAAAACTTGGGGCGGACGTTATAAGTTTTTGAAGAAAATTCAAAATATTATGGCGCGTGTAATGGGTAAGAAAATCACAGTATATTCTTGAGTTATATGTAATGAAAATTGCTCATCTGACTTCTGCACATCCTCGTTATGATACGCGTATCTTTTTAAAGGAATGCATTTCCCTTGCCAACTATGGTCATAGTGTCAGTCTCGTGGTGGCGGACGGCGGTGGTGATGAATACACGCGCGGGATCCATATTATAGACGCTGGGTCTTCGCTGGGGCGGCTGGATCGAATGCGTCATGCACCGGGACGAGTATTTACTAAAGCGTTAAAGCTTGAGGCGGACGTGTATCATCTCCATGATCCAGAGTTGATACCGATTGGTTTGAAACTTAAGAAGCTCGGTAAGAAGGTTGTGTTTGATGCACATGAGGATGTGCCAAAGCAGATTTTAGGTAAGCCGTATCTAAACACTCCTACCCGTTGGGTGATTTCTAAAATATTCGCGTATTACGAGCGTTGGGCTTGCCGTAGGTTTGATGCAGTAATTACCGCCACGCCATTTATATGTGAAAAATTTTTAGCGATGGGTGTGCGCTCCGTGGATATTAACAATTTCCCGTTACTGGGAGAGTTAGTTGTCGGGGAGGTAGATTGGTCGCACAAAAAAAACCAAGTCTGTTACGTGGGCGGTATAGCAGAGATTCGAGGAATATTAAAAGTTATAGATGCTATGAATGCCTTAACTTGCGGGGGGCGACTTCAGCTTGTTGGTGAGTTTGGTGAGTGCGCCGTAGAGCATTTGGCTCGCTCGGCTCCTGGCTGGACGCGGGTGGATGAGCTAGGTTTTTTGGGGCGTGATCGGGTTGCGCAGGTATTAGCTACGGCTGTAGGGGGAATTGTAACTTTTTTGCCTTCACCTAATCACATCGATGCTCAGCCCAATAAAATGTTTGAATACATGTCTGCAGGTGTTCCTGTAATCGCTTCAGACTTTCCATTGTGGCGCGAAATTATCCAGGGCAATGCCTGTGGGGTTTGTGTGGATCCGCTTGATTCACATGAAATTGCGCAAGCCATTGATTATTTAGTCACTCATCCGCAAGAGGCTGAGCGTATGGGGCGAAATGGGCAACAAGCGGTGGCGTTAAAATATAACTGGACTATTGAAGAAGCTAAGTTGTTAGAGTTTTACGCAAGCTTATAAGTCATAATTGCGAGTAACCTTATGAAAAAAATTCTGACTGTTCTTGGCGCTCGACCACAATTTATCAAGGCCAGCGTAGTGTCGCATGCCATTGCTCAGACGCCAGAATTGAGTGAGGTAGTGATACACACTGGTCAACACTTCGATGCAAACATGTCCGATGTATTTTTTTCCGAGCTTGGAATGGAAAAGCCCGAGTATTTTCTTAATATTCACGGCGGTAACCACGGGGCTATGACTGGTCGCATGTTGGTAGAAGTGGAAAAAGTGCTTTTGCAGGAAAAACCAGATGTAGTGCTTGTCTATGGCGATACCAACTCTACGCTTGCAGGGGCGCTAGCTGCGGTAAAGCTGCAAATTCCAGTCGCTCATGTAGAGGCCGGTCTGCGCAGCTTTAATATGGCTATGCCAGAAGAGGTCAATCGAATTCTTACCGATCGTATTTCTCGCTGGCTTTTCACTCCTACTGAAACAGCTTCGCAACATCTTTTGCGAGAAGGATTCACGTCTGATCAGATCATTCCTGTTGGTGATGTGATGTTTGATGTGGCGCTGTATCACGGTCAGCGCGTGCAGTCAGGCATAGGCTTGATGGCTCAACTTGGGCTTACCGCTAAAAACTACGTGCTTGCTACCATTCATCGCGCTGAAAATACTGACAGCCCACAGCGTTTGGCCGCTATTGTTGAGGCCTTGCAGGCTACCGCGAGTACAATTCCTGTCGTGTGGCCCTTGCATCCACGTACCCGCGCTGTGCTGCATAAAGCCGGGAAGCTAGAGCAGCTTGCTTCACATGTTAAGTTAATAGATCCAGTGAGTTATCTAGACATGGTGCAGCTGGAAAAATTTGCTGCTTTGATCGCAACTGATTCAGGTGGTGTACAAAAAGAAGCTTTTTTCTATCAGGTACCGTGCGTCACCATACGTGATGAAACTGAGTGGGTGGAATTGTTAGATTCAGGGTGGAATCGGCTAGTATCACCGGCTCATGCTGGGGGGATGCAGTCCGTGATTCAGAGCGCGCTTGGCAGTCAGGGGGAAAGTGTACAGCCATACGGGCAAGGCAGCGCAGCTATAAAGATTGTACAGCGATTGGCGTGTTAGTACATCGTGATACTGCGATGCGATTTTATGTTTGCAAGGTAAAGAATTAAATGTGTGGAATATTTGGTATTGTTTCTACAGGTAATGTTAACCATAAAGACGTCTCCCTTCTTGCTCGTTATGCTCAGCAACGAGGAAAAGATTCTAGTGGTCTGCTCTACGTAAATGATGATGGGTATGATCTTGTTAGGGCATCATTTTCTATTGAATCATTATTGAAGAAAGTGCGCTTTAAAAAAGCGAATTTCATCATGGGGCATAGCCGTCTTATCACTAATGGTTTGGCTGATAATCAGCCAGTCTATCGCGATGATGTATGTGTTATTCATAATGGTATTGTTGTAAATCACGATGCTTTGTGGGGTGTGATAGATAGACCTCGTTATCAGGAAATTGATACTGAAGTTGTTGCGGCTATTGCGGCGGATGTATTGGCATCAGGCGAAGCGGTAGAAACTATTGCGGAAAAAGTGCTTGCGTTGTGTGAGGGTGTTGTGGCATGTGCTGTTGCCTTGCCCCGCCTGGGTAAATTATGTTTGTTTTCCAATAATGGTAGTCTGTATGTAGGTCATAAAGGTGGAGGAGTTTATTTTTCATCTGAGGAGTTCCCTCTAACAGAGTTAGGCTGTAATCAAGTCGAGCAGGTCAAGGCAGGTGTTGTGCTTGATATTCCTGTCGCGAAAAACTCGGTTGATGTGAAGGAGTTGGGTGCGCGGTCTCAAAACTTAGTTCCAAGCTTGGGTGGTCAGTTTGAAGAAGAAAAGCTATTAGAATACAAGCCGCTTAATATTCTGCGTTGTAGCAAATGTGTGCTGCCTCATACCATGCCGTACATACGGTTTGATCAGCAGGGTGTGTGTAACTATTGCCATAATTATAAGCCAAGAAATAAGCCAAAGCCGGTTGAGGAGTTGTTCAATTTGGTCGAGCCTTATAGGCGAAAGCATGGTAATGATTGTGTGGTGCCGTTTTCTGGCGGTAGAGACAGTTGTTATGGTCTTCATTTGATAGTAAAAGAATTGCAGATGAAGCCGGTTACCTATACTTATGACTGGGGTATGGTTACGGATTTGGGTCGACGCAATATTAGCCGTATGTCAGCGGCTATGGGGGTGGAGAATATTATTATTGCGGATGATATTTCTCTCAAGCGTAGAAATATCGCCATGAACTTAAAGGCGTGGTTGAAGGCGCCTCACTTAGGCATGATGAGTCTTCTGACGGCTGGTGATAAACACTTTTTCCGGCATGTTGAAACGGTCAAGCGCCAAACAGGAATATCGCTTAATCTTTGGGGTGTAAACCCACTTGAAGTAACACACTTTAAGACAGGCTTTTTGGGGATACCACCAGACTTTGAAGAGGAGCGTGTTTACTCTCATGGTGCGATGAAGCAGTTGCGATACCATAGTTTGCGATTTAAAGCGATGCTGCAGAGTCCTGGATATTTCAACCGTTCTCTCTGGGATACCCTGTCTGGTGAGTACTACCGTAGTTTCACCGAGAAATCTGGCTACCATCATATTTTTGATTACTGGCGTTGGGATGAGAAGCAGTTAGACGATACTCTGCTTAACGAGTATGACTGGGAGAAATCGCCAGACACTAATACTACTTGGCGCATTGGAGATGGTACCGCAGGTTTCTACAATTATGTTTATTACACAATTGCCGGTTTTACAGAGCATGATACCTTCCGGAGTAACCAAGTTCGTGAGGGTGATTTGACGCGTGAACAGGCACTTGCGCTCATTGAAGATGAAAATAGGCCGCGATACCCTAATATAAAATGGTATTTAGACTGCTTGGGTATGGATTTTAAAGAAGTAATTCGAGTGGTTAATTCTGTGCCTAAGATATATCAGGAGTTATGAGGTGGCAATTAACATCTGGTATATCTCAAAGTATATTGCTCCGGCGTATGCAGCGAAGGTTGGGGCGCGGGGTTTTTTATTGTTGCGTGAATTTTCTAGGATGGGGCATAAGTCCGTACTGATTACTTCTGACTCAAACCATCTGGCCGATACGCCGAAATTTGAGGGTGCGCACCTACATGAGCGTGTTGATGATGTTGATGTTTATTGGCTGAAGACGAAGAAGTATGACGGTGCGCGTTCTATTGCACGTATGCTTAGTTGGTTGGACTTTGAGTTTAGACTTTGGCGCATGCCGAAGGAAAGCCTGCCGAAACCCGATGTGTTGATTGTTTCTAGCTTGTCATTGTTGACTGTCCTCAATGGTTTGTGGTTGCGTCGTCGTTATGGATGTCGGTTGGTTTTTGAGGTGCGTGATATTTGGCCTATGGTGCTGGTTGAGGCTGGCGGTATTAGCCCTCTTAATCCGTTTATTATTTTCCTTGGGTGGATTGAAAGGCTAGGGTATAAAAAAGCTGATTTGATTGTTGGCACAATACCTAATTTGAAGGAGCATGTAAAAGAAGTCACGGGATTTCAGTATCCTGTTGTTTGTATTCCTCAAGGATTGGATGATGCGCTTCTGTTAGCGCCTGAGCCATTGAGTGATAGTTACATTAGTTCATACATTCCTCGTGATAAATTTATTGTATGTCATGCGGGGTCTATCGGCGCTGACAATGCACTTGAAACATTATTGGATTGTGCCAGGCTAATGCAAGGGCGCTCGGATGTTCATTTTTTAATTGTAGGTGAGGGCTATCTCAAGGCGCAATTCCAAGAGCAAACAAAGGATTTAGTAAATATTACGTTCGCCCCTCGTGTTCCGAAACCGGCCGTCCAGTCGGTACTTGCTTTTGCTGATGTGGTTTATTTTGCTGTGCATAAATCGCCATTGTTGCGATTTGGTCAATCCTTAAATAAGGTTGTTGATTACATGCTTTCAGGAAAGCCTATTGTGGCCTCATTTACGGGGTTTCCGTCGATGATCAACGAGGCAGGTTGTGGAAGTTATGTCCCAGCAGAAGATGTTAATGCATTGCGAGTAGAGATTGAGCGGTTGGCGGATATGTCGCCTCAAGAGCGCTCTCACATGGGTGAATTGGGGCGTGAGTGGATATTGAAAAATAGACGTTTTGAAATGCTTGCACGTGATTATTTAGAACACCTGGAAAAATAGACAGTATTAATGAAACGCCTATTCGATATCATCGCTGCACTTCTAGGCCTGCTGTTACTCTTGCCGTTAATGGCGCTTGTATTCTGGCAGGTTCGCCGAAAATTGGGCTCGCCTGTGTTCTTCCGGCAGGTTCGTCCTGGCTTGAATGGCAAACCATTCGAGATGATTAAGTTCCGTACCATGCGCGATGCTGTAAACGCTGCTGGTGATCAATTACCAGACTCCGAGCGTATGACGCCACTTGGTCGATTCTTGCGTTCAAGTAGCTTGGATGAACTACCAGAGCTGTGGAACGTTCTAAAAGGTGAAATGAGTCTAGTCGGGCCGCGCCCATTGCTGATGGAATATCTGCCGCTGTATAGCCAAGAGCAATACCGTCGGCATGAAGTACGTCCGGGCGTCACTGGTTGGGCCCAGATCAATGGTCGAAACGCGTTGAGTTGGGATGAAAAATTCAAGCTTGATATCTGGTACGTGGATAACCGCTCATTCTGGCTGGATCTGAAAATCATCGTCTTCACTGTTAAGAAGGTTGTGGTGCGTGACGGCATCAGTGCGGATGGGGAGGTGACCATGACCAAATTTACTGGCGATAAATCGCAGTGAAACTTGCCGTTCTAGGGGCTAGCGGACACGGCAAGGTGGTGGCCGATACTGCTGAATGTTGTGGTTGGCAGACTGTCGAGTTTTTTGATGATGCTTGGCCTGGCGTGCAGGCCAATGCGGCGTGGTCAGTTGTGGGGGATACCGCCGCTTTGATGGGCCGATTAGCCGACTTCGATGGTGTTGTTGTGGCGATCGGCAATAACCGTATTCGTCATACCAAGCTACTTGAGTTACAGGCGGCCGGGGCTTGCCTGATTACACTGGTTCATCCCGCCGCCATTGTCAGTCGCTACGCCGTTATTGGTGAAGGGACGGTTATTTTTGCGGGCGCGACCGTGAATGCTGAAGCACGTATAAATTTGGGCTGCATTCTCAATACTGGTTGCAGCATCGATCACGATTGCCTGTTAGGTGATGCTGTGCATATCAGCCCCGGTGCTCGGTTAGCGGGTGCTGTGCAGGTGGGCGACTTGAGTTGGATTGGTATTGGCGCCAGCGTGCGTCAACTGGTTCACATCGGCCAGCGCGTGATGGTAGGCGCCGGTTCAGCGGTTGTCAGTGATATTCCAAGTGATGTAACCGTGGCTGGTGTGCCGGCCAAAAGGATGAGGTAACCATAGGTTTTATGCTCAATACCCCTTTTTCCCCTTGGCCCTGCTTCTCCGAAGAAGAGGCCAATGCTGTTCGTGATGTAATTCTTTCCAACAAGGTCAACTATTGGACGGGGCAGGAGTGCCGAGAGTTCGAGAAGGAGTTTGCTGCATGGGCCAGCACTGAGCATGCTGTTGCCTTGACCAATGGTACTGTTGCACTGGACGTGGCTCTACAGGCATTAGGCGTAGGGGCTGGTGACGAGGTGGTTGTCACTTCTCGCACTTTCCTCGCTTCGGTATCGAGTATCGTCAACGCAGGGGCGATACCAGTTTTTGCAGACGTAGATCGTGAGTCGCAAAATATAACCAGCGAAACTATCCGCGCGGTACTTACTTCGCGCACTCGGGCGATCATATGCGTGCATCTTGCCGGCTGGCCTTGCGATATGGATTCGATTATGGCGCTGGCTGTCGAGCATGATCTGAAAGTCATTGAGGATTGTGCTCAAGCCCATGGCGCGCACTACAAAGGTCGCCCAGTGGGCTCGATTGGTCATGTCGGTGCCTGGTCTTTCTGCCAAGACAAGATCATGACCACCGGCGGTGAGGGTGGAATGGTTACCACCAATGATCGTGAACTGTGGCTGCGTATGTGGTCGATCAAGGATCACGGCAAGTCTTGGGAAGCTGTTTACGAGCGCCAGCATGCGCCGGGCTTTCGTTGGTTGCACGAGAGCTTCGGTACTAACTGGCGCATGATGGAAACGCAAGGTGTGATAGGTCGCATACAGCTGAAGCGTATGGTTGAGTGGCGTGCTCGCCGTATAGAAAATGCTGAGCGTATTTGGGCCGTGGCCGCTCAACTCTCCGGCTTACGTGTACCCCATGTACCTGCTGATATAAAGCATGCGGCATATAAGTGTTATGTCTTCGTTGAGTCTTCAGCTTTGAGTGAGGGCTGGAGCCGCGACCGAATTATGGACGAAATAATCTTGAGGGGAGTTCCTTGTTTCTCGGGTTCCTGTTCCGAGGTTTATCTTGAGAAGGCTTTTGATGGTACTGGCTGGCGTCCGGCTAAGCCGTTGGTGAATGCGCGCGAGTTAGGTGAAACCAGCCTGATGTTTTTAGTTCACCCCACGTTGACCGTGGCTGAGATTAGCAAAACTTGCGATGCCTTGGCTGAGGTGATGGCTTCGGCTACTAACTGACCGCATTAATACCTAATGCCTGCTGGCTTCAACCCTTATTCTCGCTGTGCGATTTTTTCTCCCGGTAATAACAAGAATGAAAATACTGGTGACTGGTTCCAATGGCTTTGTCGGTCGAGCTTTGTGCAAGCGGCTAGAGAGCGAGCCGGAGCTCTATGAAGTGGTTTTGTCAGGTAGGCAACGTGAGAGTGTGGTTGATAGTTGTTATATCGACCTCGCTACTGTTGCTGATTGGAGTTCCTGCCTGACCGGTGTAGATGCACTGGTGCATCTTGCTGCCGCGGTTCATGGTGCAGATGGTACCTCTCTTGAGGCTGTGGGCCACCATGCTCGGGTCAATGCGTATGGCACTTTACAACTTGCCCAGCAAGCCGCTGATGCCGGCATAAGACGCTTTGTATTTGTTAGCACGATCAAGGTTAGTGGTGAGGAAACAGAGTCGGGGCAGTATTTTACGACATCGACCACAGCAAACCCACATGGCGCATATGCACTCTCAAAATATCAAGCGGAACAGGGGCTGTTTGAGTTGGCATCTCGAGTTGCGATGGAGGTCGTCGTCGTTAGGCCACCATTAATTTATGGTCCCGGGGTTAAGGCCAACTTTCGCAGCTTGTTGGGTTGGGCGCAGAAGGGATTGCCTTTTCTCGTGCCCGCTCAATCAAATACCCGAACATTGGTGTCGGTCGAGAATTTGGTCGATCTACTCGTGGTGGTTCTCACTCATCCTGCGGCACGTAATCAGGTGTTGTTGGCTGGGGATGGAGAGTCGTTATCGACGGAGGAGTTATTCGCGATTTTGGCAAATGCTTTAGGTCGTAAGCCACTATTTTTACGATTGCCAATGCGCATAGTTAGTTTGTTGGAAACTATTTGGCCAGCATATCGAAAACTGTCACGCTCGCTGGCGGTTGATATTGGGCCTACACAGGAATTGCTCGAGTGGACCCCCCCAAGTGACCCTCGACAAGCCTTAATCAGAACGGCTTTGGCTTTTCGCGAGGAAGGGCGATGACGTTACTCTTGTTGGGGGGGGCATTTGCTTTCTCGTTTCTGTTGACCATGGCTTATCGTAGTTTTGCACTTCGTTTTGCGCTGTTCGATGTGCCCAATGCTCGTAGCTCACATTCAGTGCCGACCCCGCGTGGAGGTGGGCTTGCTATTGCATTAGCCGTCCTTTGTGTTGCTCCGCTCTGGTTTTGGCGTAACGGTGATGCAATACCGGCAGAGTGGCTAGCAGTGTTAGTGACGGGAGCCTGGTTTGCTTTTATTGGCTGGCTTGATGATTTGGGTGTATTTGTTTCTACCCTGCCTCGTCTGGTTGCGCAGTTTATTGGCGCGATTCTCGCGTTAAGCATGCTTTCAGGTATGCCTCCCATAGTTTTTTTGGGTATTTCATTGGGTGACGGCTGGGTGGGGATAATCGTCGGTTTGCTGTACATGGTCTGGATGATCAATTTGTACAATTTCATGGATGGCATCAACGGGCTTGCCAGCCTTGAGGCTGTAACTGTTTGCGTTGGGTTGCTTATTGTTAGCTATGTTTCGCACTGGGAGTCGGAGTTGACTTTTATGCTGGCGATTTTGGCTTCGGCATCTGCCGGTTTTGCGCTGTGGAACTTCCCTAAAAGCAGAATATTTATGGGTGACTCTGGCAGTTATTTTCTCGGCGGAACGTTGGGGGCGCTTTTGCTTGCTGCCGGTTGGGTCAATCCTGACTGGCTGTGGTGTGGGTCAATTATGTTGGGTGTTTTTATCACCGATGCCACGTTGACTCTTATGCGAAGATTGGCTCGTGGTGAGAGGCCTTACCAAGCGCACCGTGAACACGCATATCAGCACGCTGCCCGTGCTTTGGTGGGGCATGTGCCGGTCACGCTGGCTGTTTGTATTATCAATGTGGCTTGGCTTTTACCGATGTCGTTGTTGCTCGCTACCGGTATTTTGTCTGCTCAAGTTGCGATTAGTGTCGCGTATGTGCCGTTATTGTTATTGGCGTTTTATTGGCGCGCAGGTTTGCCAGAACTGAATAAGCCTGATGAGTCGATTGACCATCGTGGTGAGATTTCTCGATGATCATGTATATTTTACTGCGCGGTGGTTTGCACGTTATAGAGGTGGGCCTGGGTATGCTCTCTTTGCAGGTGAGTGGTTGGCCTAGATGATCTCCCTACGTGCTGATTGCCTATACGCCACTGGTTTAGTTTGCGGTGAAGTTAAATGCTGGCGAGTTGGGGTTAAGGTTGTTACTTTGAGGTAACTAATTCGACTTGGTTGCTTCATATCGTCAGATTCTGCGTTTTTGTGCAGCAGCATAATTTGCGGTGATTCAGAGCTGATTTTTGAGAATTGAGGAATTGTTGTGTTAAGACTTGCTGAAAAGTTGCGCAGTCGTCTGGTGAGCTTGCCACGACGCAATAAGCGACTGATTCAGGTGGCAACGGATGTGGCCCTCGTTTGGGTTGCGCTTTGGTTGGCGTTTGTTGTGCGCTTGGGTGATAGCGAGGCGATAGAGCCATTTTCCGGACATGCCTGGTTGTTTGCATTGGCTCCGATCGTTGCCATTCCGTTGTTTATTCGCTTTGGTATGTACCGTGCGGTAATGCGTTATTTTGGTAACGATGCGCTGCTGGCCATTGCCAAGGCCGTTACTCTTTCTGCGCTATTACTGGCGCTGGCTGTGTATTGGCATCAGGGGGCACCTAAGCTGATTCCACGGTCTATGGTGTTCAACTATTGGTGGCTGAGCTTGGTGCTTGTCGGCGGTTTACGGCTCTTAATGCGCCAATACTTCATGGGGGATTGGTTCTCTGCTGACCAGCCTACCAGGCTGCTAGGGCGCGACAGTGGTTTGCCTAAAGTGGCCATTTATGGCGCGGGTGCGGCTGGTAATCAATTGGTTGCTGCACTCAGGCTGGGGCGTGGTATGCGCCCGGTGGCGTTTATTGATGACGACTCAGGTATCGCCAATAGAGTGATTGCCGGGTTAAGGGTTTACACCT
>Ga0115550_1001550_pt1 | contig 17037 bp, 12 predicted proteins | sample COGITO_mtgs_1005_FD_87177 | JGI IMG/M metagenome (GOLD analysis project Ga0115550, IMG submission 87177) | Pelagic marine microbial communities from North Sea - COGITO_mtgs_100511 | ecosystem: Environmental > Aquatic > Marine > Epipelagic | place: Germany:Helgoland, sampling site Kabeltonne... | reverse complement strand
TCCCACCGCCAGCGCCCCGCTGGTGACATCCAGGGTGCCCCGGCTGTGCACGATATAAGCCAGCACCGTCAGCGCCAGCAGCAGCGCGAGATGGCCCCAGCGACTGCGGGTCACTGCGAGCGGGATCAGCAGTGGGAACAGCAGGTAGCTTATCCACTCCACGCTGAGGGACCAGGCGGCGAAGTTCCAGGTCAGCCCGTGATCGGTTACCACCTGCAGCAGCAGGAAGGCGCTTGGCAGCGCATCAGCCGGGGTGAAGGGGGAACCGAAGGGCGGCATCCCTTCCCACTCCCACATCTTGAACAGCGGGCCGGCATAGAAGCCAATCCAGTGCCGGGCCTTGTAAATCTCCCAGCCGACCAACAGCACCAGGGTGACAAGGTAGAGGGGGTAGACCCGGGTCAGCCGCAGCCAGAGGAAGCGTCCATAGCCGATGGTGCGGGGCCTGTGGCTGAATGCCTCCCCATAGACGTGGGCCAGCACCAGTCCGCTCAAGATAAAGAAGAGATCGACCCAGAGGTAGCCGTTCTCAATGAGTTGGGTGTGGCCTGCGATCGACTCCATCCACTGGGGAAAGAGCAATAATCGGGCATGGAACAGCACCACCATCAGGGCAGCGATGCCCCGCAGCGGCGTCAACAGCGGCAATGATTGATTCATGATGGTATCCCTTGCGATGTTCAGCTTGGCCTGACATCGATTTTGTTGTTGTGCAGGGGCATCAAACCTGATGACTCCACAGCCTTGACTCATGCTGGTCACAGGCGGGACCACACTACCCAAAAGAGAGTCATGTGAGTGTGATTGAAGTCATAAGTGTGCACGGATTGTGCACAACAACCGTTCAAGCAGTGAAATAAAGACAGGGAAAGATAACAGGTAGAAGAAGAATGAAGGGGGGGGTAAAGGAGCCGCGTCTCGCTCGGGCATTATACGCAGCGATGCCTAAAAATCAGGCCCGCAATGCGGGCCTGATTGATCAAAGGGAACGGGTATTGACGATCAGCGGGCGCGAACCACCAGCCCTTTGAGATAGAAGCCTTCCGGATAGGCGGTGCCAATGGGGTGATCGGAGGCTTGTGACAACAGCTCCAGGATCTGGGCATCGCGACCGGCGTCGAGCGCCGCATCGGCAACGATCTTCTGGAACAGGCTCTGCTCCATCAGGCCGGAGCAGGAGTAGGTCAGCAGTACGCCACCCGGCGCCAGCAGCTGGAACGCCAGCATGTTGATGTCCTTGTAGCCGCGGCAGGCACCCAGCAGCTGGGCCTTGCTCTCGGCAAACTTGGGCGGATCCAGCACGATAACATCGAACTTCTCACCCTTCTCGCGGTATTCACGCAGCAGCTTGAACACATCGTGACGGATGAACTGGGTGTTGGAGATATCCAGCCCGTTCAGCTCGGCGTTCTGGCGGGCCATATCCAGCGCAGTCTGGGAGAGATCCACGTTGACCACTTCTTTGGCGCCACCCTTGAGGGCATAGATGCCAAAGCCACCGGTGTAGCTGAAGCAGTTGAGCACCCGCTTAGCCGAAGTGTACTTTGAGACAGCCTGGCGGTTGTCGCGCTGATCCAGATAGAAGCCGGTCTTGTGACCGTTGCGGATGTCCACCAGGATCTTGACGCCGTTCTCTTCGATCACCACAGGCTCGGTCGGGGTCTCGCCATGGATGACGCCGGTGCGCTCTTTCAATCCTTCCTTCTTGCGCACTGCCACGTCGGAGCGCTCATAGATGCTGCACTCCGGGTAGAGGGTACGCAGCGCTTGCGTTATCAGATCGCGCTGGAACTCGGCACCGGCGGAGAGGATCTGGCACACCAGGAAATCGGCATAACGGTCTATGGTCAGACCCGGCAGGCCGTCGGATTCGGCGGCGCACAGGCGATAACCGGTGAGGCCCTGACGCTTGATCAGCGGATCGCGGGACTCCTGGGCATATTTGAGGCGACGCAGGAAGAAGTCGAGATTGACTGTCTCCTCTTTATCGAAGGTCCAGACCCGGGCACGGATCTGGGAGCTGCCTGACCAGGCACCACGGGCGAGCCACCGGCCATCGTTGGCGTAGATCTCGACGGTATCGCCGTCAACGGGGTTGCCTTCAACCCGCTCAATCCCCTTGGAGAAGATCCAGGGGTGACGGCGCAGCAGGGATTTTTCGCGGCCTTTGACGAGATAGATGAAAACGCTCATGGGTGTTTGCCGATGGTAAAAAGAAAAGGGGCCACATTCTATGTGGCCCGCTGGTAAAACTCAAACAACCTTGGCAAGAGAGCCCGGCTTGTCTGATCTGGCATCAGCTTCAGATCAGATCTTGAGCCCCTTCAATGCCTGGGCCAGCTCGGTTGCCGTGCCTTTGAGACCGGCAGTGCCGGCCACAGAAGCGCTGGCGGATTCCTCTACCTGACCTGCTTCGTGGCGCACCTGGTCCAGGTTGCGGGTGATCTCCCCGGCGACCGAGCTCTGCTCCTCGCTGGAGGTGGCTATCTGGGTGCTCATCTCCAGCACGGCATCGCTGTGGTTGCTGAGCTTGTCGATGTCGAGCCCCACTTCACTGATCAGCGCCTGGCTGCTGGCGGCGCGGCCGACTGTCTTCTCCATGATGTCGTTGAGGGCGCCGGTGCCGGCCTGCAGCTCTTCGATCATCTGCTGGATCTCCACAGTGGCCTGCTGGGTGCGGCTGGCGAGGGTGCGCACCTCGTCCGCCACCACCGCAAAGCCACGACCCTGCTCACCCGCGCGGGCGGCTTCGATGGCGGCATTGAGGGCCAGCAGATTGGTCTGCTGGGAGATGGCATTGATGACGTTGACCACCTCGTTGATGCGATTGGCGTTGTGGGTCAGTCGCTCCACCGCGCCTGAGGCGTTGCCTATCTCGTCGGCCAGGGTGCGTATGGCGGCTATGGTACGCGATACCCGGGCGGCGCCGTTGGCCGCCTCTTCGCTCGATTGGCGAGTCTGCTGCAGAGTGTCGTTGGCGTTGCGGGCAACTTCCCGAATGGCGGCCGACATCTGCTCCATGGCGGCCGCCAGGGAGTCCATGTGCTGGCGCTGGGAGCGGGCCATGGTTTCTCCTTCGCTGGCGTGGTCACGAAATTCGTCAGCGGCCATGGTCAGTGCCTCGGCAGACTCTTCCACCAGCTGCACTATCTTGTGCTGGCGGTCGGTGAATCTGTCTATGCTGCCCGCCAGGATGGAGAACTCGTCCCGCACCGGGAAGAAGTTGAGACGGAAGGTGAGATCCCCGTCAGCCACTGTCTGCAACGCCTTGTTGGTGGAGTAGAGGGCGCCGGAGACAAAGGTCATCAGGTAGTGGGTGATGAGGGCCAGCAAGGCCGCCAGCACGGCGATGATGGTGAGGGTGGTGCCCTGTCCATCCCACATGGAGTAGCGGCCAGCATCCAGGCTGCCGGTCACGAAGCCGGCCTGGCCTGCGCTGGCACTGAAGCGGTAGTGGTCTCCCTGTTGGGTCAGGCCGACACTGCCGGTCGGACTCAGGGTGAGATCCGCAGGCAGAGTGAGGGTCGGTTGCTGGCTCACCAGCTGGGCGCTGGTGTCGACCCTCTGTTGCAACTGACTCAGCCGCATTTGTATTTGCTGACTATGGCTGTCAGCCAGCAGATACCAGGTGAGGAAGGCGATAAACAGCAGAGGGCACCAGAAGGTAATGAGAAATTTTTCACTGATCGTGAGATGAATGAGATAGCGGTCAACCCACCGGAATTTTACTTCTTTCATAATGGTATTGCGTCCTGCAAGGGGGAAGAGAGTGTCGCGCTCATTATCGCCTTGGAGAGAAATTTCTTAAGGGAAAGGTGTGAGAAATGGGAGAGCAATCGTTTGTCGTGCGCGTCTGGGGTCAGGTGCAAGGGGTGGGATTTCGCTACTTTACCCGTGAGCGGGCGTTGCAACTGGGGCTGAGAGGCTACGCCTACAACCTGGCTGATGGCTCGGTGGAGATCCTGATCTGCGGGCCCGAGCAGGGGGTGCAGATGATGCTGGGCTGGCTGGAGCGAGGCCCGCGTACCGCCGAGGTGACCCGGATGGAGTATGAAGAGGCACCTCCACCACAGAAAGGGGGATTTCACACCAATTGAGCGGAGGGAAACCGCCATGCCACGCATAAAAACGGGAGCCATCGGGGCTCCCGTTTGCCTATGTTGTCGTCAGCTGGTCTGGGCGGCGTCGGCGATAGCCTGGGTCTTGGCCAGCACGGCTTGCAGGGCTGGGCGTTTGGCCAGGCGATCCCGATAGGCGGTCAGCTTGGGGGGAATGGTCTGCTCGAAGCGGGTGGCCCACATCAGGGTATGGGCCAGCAGCAGATCCGCTATGGTGATCTGCTCCCCCAGCAGGTAGCCCTGCTCGGGCACCCAGGACTCGGCGATGGCCGCCGCCTTGTCAAACTCCCACTTGGCGGTGGGGAAGATGGCTGGCAGGCGCTGGGGTTCCGGCAGGGCAAACTTGTGCTTGCCGATGGTCCACAAGGGTTGCTCCAGCTCACAGGTAATGAAGCTGACCCACTGGGCATGCAACGCGGATGCCTGCGTCCCTCTGGCTGGCAGCCAATCCGAGCCATAGACTTCGGCCAGGTACTGCATGATGGCGGCGGATTCGGTCAGTACGAAATCCCCATCTTTGAGCACCGGCATCTTGCCGCTCGGGTTCAGCGCCAGAAACCACTCGCTGCGATTCTCGCCCTTGGCGAAGTCGAGAAACTGAAATTGCCACGCCACGCCCAACTCTTCCAGTAACCAGGATATGCGCAGTGCCCGGCTGACCGGGGTTCCGTATAAGGTGATCATGTTTGCTCCTTGTCTGATGAGTGACGGGCCCATGTGCGCCCCTTGGTGAAAAGGCAGTCTAGGCAAATTGTGCCGCGGCAACAACCGCCTATGTGTGGGGGATAGGGGGCGAGTCTGCCCATGCTGTGGGAAAATGGCATAAAAAAGAGAGGCCAGATGGCCTCTCTTCTCATGGGGTGCAGCAAGCAAGCAAGCAAGCAAGCTTACTTGACGCGCATGCCTGGCTGGGCGCCTTCCTGCGGCTCCAGGATCCAGAGGTCCTTGCCGCCCGGGCCTGCGGCCAGCACCATGCCTTCGGACATGCCAAAGCGCATTTTGCGCGGCGCCAGGTTGGCCACCATCACTGTCAGCTTGCCTTCCAGATCTTCCGGGTTGTAGGCGGACTTGATGCCGGCGAAGACCTGACGGGTTTCACCGCCCAGATCCAGTTGCAACTTGAGCAGCTTGTCCGCTTCCGGTACCGCTTCCGCCTTTTTGATCAGCGCCACGCGCAGATCAAGCTTGGCGAAATCCTCATAGGAGATGGTTGGGCTAATGGGATCATCTGCCAGCGGGCCGGTCACTTTCGGTGCCTGCTCCTTGGCCAGATCTTCCTTGGAAGCCTCGATCATGGCTTCAATCTTGGCAGGCTCGATGCGGGAGAAGAGCGCCTTGAAGGGGGTCAGCTGATGGTTGGTTAGCGGCAGGGCGACGCCATCCCAGGTGAGGGTCTCACCCAGGAAGACTTCGGCACGCTCGGCCAATAGTGGCATGACCGGCTTGAGGTAGGCCATCAGCACGCGGAACAGGTTGATGCCCACGGAGCAGACCGCCTGCAGCTCGGCGTCTGCGCCTTCCTGCTTGGCCAGCACCCAGGGCGCCTTCTCGTCCACATAGCGGTTGGCCTTGTCGGCCAGCGCCATGATCTCACGGATGGCGCGGCTGAATTCGCGCGCTTCATAGGCCTCGCTGATGGAGGCGCTGGCGTTGGCGAACTCGGCATAGAGCTCGGGCTCTGCACAGGTAGCGGCCAGCTTGCCGTCGAAACGCTTGGCGATGAAGCCGGCGTTGCGGGAGGCGAGATTGACCAGTTTGTTGACCACGTCGGCGTTGACCCGCGCCACGAAGTCATCCAGGTTCAAGTCCAGATCGTCGATGCGGCTGTTGAGCTTGGCGGCGTAGTAGTAACGCAGGCACTCAGGATCCAGGTGGTTCAGGTAGGTGGAGGCCTTGATGAAGGTGCCCTTGGACTTGGACATCTTGGCACCGTTGACGGTCACATAGCCGTGCACATTGACCTTGGTCGGCTTGCGGAAACCCGCCCCTTCCAGCATGGATGGCCAGAACAGGCAGTGGAAGTAGGCGATGTCCTTGCCGATGAAGTGATAGAGCTCGGCCTCGGAATCCGCCTTCCAGTAACTGTCAAAGTCGATATCGCCGCGCTTGTTGCACAGGTTCTTGAACGACGCCATATAGCCGATGGGAGCATCCAGCCAGACGTAGAAGTACTTGCCAGGGGCTCCCGGGATTTCGAAACCGAAATAGGGAGCGTCGCGGGTGATGTCCCACTGCTGCAGGCCGCTCTCGAACCACTCCTGCATCTTGTTGGCCATCTCTTCCTGAATGGCGCCGGAGCCACGTACCCAGCCGGCCAGCCAGGTTTCAAACTGCGGCAGGTCGAAGAAGAAGTGCTCTGAATCCTTCATCACAGGCGTGGCGCCCGAGACGGCGGATTTCGGATCGATGAGCTCGGTCGGGCTGTAGGTGGCACCGCAGCTGTCGCAGTTGTCGCCGTATTGCTCCGGAGACTTGCACTTGGGGCAGGTGCCCTTGACGAAGCGGTCCGGCAGGAACATGGATTTTTCCGGATCGAACAGCTGAGTGATGGTGCGGCCCTTGATGAAGCCACCGTCTTTCAGACGACCGTAGATCAGCTCCGCCAGTTCGCGATTCTCATCGCTGTGGGTGGAGTGATAGTTGTCGAAGCTGATGTTGAACCCGGCGAAGTCGGTCTGGTGCTCTTTGGAGACAGCCGCGATCATCTCTTCCGGGGTGATCCCCATCTGTTGCGCCTTGAGCATGATGGGGGTGCCATGGGCATCATCGGCACAGATGAAGTGCACCTGATGGCCACGCATTCGCTGATAACGAACCCAGATATCGGCCTGGATGTGTTCCAGCATGTGGCCAAGATGGATGGAGCCATTGGCGTAGGGGAGGGCGCAGGTTACCAGCATTGTACGAGGATCAGTTGCCATATAGTCGTTCTTGATGTGCTTGTTGGGATGATACAGTGCCGTGCATGTTACCCGAATTGGGGGTCGCCTGCCTAGGGTGGCGGCGCTGTCCGCCCTGGTGCTCGCGCTGGTTGGCAAGCAGGCAAGCCACTGATTTGTGTGCGGTAACAGTTCACCTCAAGATAATGACAAGATAATGAGGAGTTACTGGTGATTGATTCAGTAAAACAGATCCTGGCCGAATTTAAGCCGACAGGGTGGGACAAGGATCTGGTTGCGGCCGGGTTTGCGCGCTGCATAGAGCAGCAAGGGCAAGGCCTGGTCATCAAACTGGTGTTGCCCTTTGCCGGATGTTCCCTGTTTGAGCAGATCAAGCAGGAGTTCGATGCTCGCCTGCGTACCGCTACCGGTGCGACCCGCATCGACTGGACCTGTGACATCGAGGTGGCCAGCATGCCGCGGGCGCAAGGGCTGGCCGCGGTGCAGGGCATTCGCAACATCCTGGTGGTCGCCTCCGGCAAGGGCGGGGTCGGCAAGTCCACCACCGCTGTCAACCTGGCGCTGGCGCTGCAAAAAGAGGGGGCGCGGGTCGCCATTCTGGATGCGGACATCTATGGCCCCTCCATTCCGACCATGATGGGTACCCTCAAGGAGCGTCCCAGCAGCCTTGACGGCAAGTTGATGGAACCCGTGATCGCCTGTGGCCTCAAGAGCAACAGCATCGGTTATCTGGTGGCCGAGCAGGATGCCACAATCTGGCGCGGCCCCATGGCGAGCAAGGCGCTGGCCCAGATCCTCCATGAGACCCGTTGGGGAGAGGTGGACTATCTGGTGGTGGACATGCCGCCAGGCACGGGGGACATACAACTCACCATGGCCCAGCAGGTACCCACGTCGGCAGCCGTGATCGTCACTACGCCGCAAGATGTGGCGCTGGCCGATGCCCGCAAGGGGGTCGCCATGTTCAACAAGGTCAATGTGCCCGTGCTCGGCATCATAGAAAACATGAGCTATCACGTTTGCAGTGCCTGCGGCCATCACGAGTCCTTGTTCGGGACAGGTGGCGGCCAGAAGATGGCAGAGCAGTATCAAGTGGCGCTGCTGGGTCAGCTGCCGCTGCACATTGATATCCGTCAACACATGGATGATGGCTGCCCAACCGTGTTCGGGGCACCGGAAGGAAGCCTGGCACAGGCCTATCTGAAGCTGGCTCGTCGGGTGGGTGCTGAACTCTATTTCAGCGGTAAACCGATTGCGACCCCTCTCTATGCCATGGCGCTGGATGAATAATCGGCTGTCGGATGTTTGAGGTAGATTTGAGGGTGGGCATGGCTCACCCTTTTTTATATAATGGATCGGTTTAAACAATCCCCACTGCTCTTCTCTTTAGGTATTTTCAATGTCTGATACTCAACATTCGTGTGTGATCATCGGTATTGCTGGCGCATCCGCGTCTGGCAAGAGTCTTATCGCTCAAACCATTTATGAAGAGCTGGTGGCCGAACTGGGCGCAGGTCAGATTGGTGTGATCACCGAAGATTGCTACTACCGTGATCAGACCCACCTGACCATGGAAGAGCGGGTCAAAACCAACTATGACCACCCCAATGCCCTGGATCACGATCTGCTGGTGCAGCATCTGAGCCAGTTGGTGAAAGGGGATGCGGTCAATATCCCCCAGTACTCTTATACAGAGCACACCCGCATGAACGAGGTGACGCCGTTCGCCCCGCGTCGGGTGATCATTCTGGAAGGGATCCTGCTGTTGACCGACAGTCGCTTGCGGGATCTGATGGATGCCTCCATCTTCATGGATACCCCGCTGGATATCTGTCTGCTGCGCCGTTTGGTGCGTGACGTACAGGAGCGGGGTCGTACCATGGATTCCGTACTCAAGCAGTATCAGAAAACCGTGCGTCCCATGTTTTTGCAGTTTATCGAGCCTTCCAAGCAGTACGCGGACGTGATCGTGCCCCGCGGTGGCAAGAACCGCATCGCCATCGACATGCTCAAGGCGCGCATTCGCCACATGTTGATTGGTTAAGATGAAACAAGCCGGGTGATGCCCGGCTTTTTTAAATGAACATTTTGTCAGGAGAGTCGCCCAATGCGTCTTTGTGATACCGATATTGAACGTCATCTGGATGAGGGCAAGATCGTCATTGAGCCAAGGCCCGGTGTTGAGCGGATCAGCGGCGTCAGCGTCGATGTGCTGCTGGGCAACGAGTTTCGGGTATTTCGCGATCATACCGCTCCCTATATTGACTTGAGCGGCCCGAACAGCGAGATGGCCGATGCCATCGATCGGGTGATGAGCGACGAGATCCACATTCCGGATGGCGAAGCCTTTTATCTGCACCCGGGCCAGCTGGCGCTGGCGGTGACCTATGAATCTGTCACCTTGCCTGCGGATATTGTCGGCTGGCTGGATGGCCGCTCCTCCCTGGCCCGTCTCGGTCTGATGGTGCACGTCACGGCGCACAGGATCGATCCGGGCTGGTCTGGCCGCATCGTGCTGGAGTTCTACAACGGTGGCAAACTGCCGCTGGCGCTACGCCCCAAGATGAAGATCGGTGCCTTGAACTTCGAGATGCTCTCCGGCCCAGCCGCCCGCCCTTACAACAAGCGGGAAAACGCCAAGTACAAGAGCCAGCAGGGCGCCGTTGCCAGCCGCATTAACCAGGATTGATATCCTCTTGATGTGATCCACTTGCTGAGTGTTGAAAGAGGGGCGCCCATGGCGCCCCTTACTGTTGGGCTTGCCATTGTGCCCAGTGACAGCGTGCAAGAGACCCAAGTGGTTGGGGCAGGGGAGCGGGCTGATTGCTTGCCCTTATGTCTCCATTATCAGGTGTCGGTCGGCCGAAAATTGACGTTGGAACCGATAGAAGATCTGCCTTGCGCTGCCTGAATGTGATGAATTGTCCCCATTTGGGGACTGTTTTTGTCAGCTCAAGTTTGTTTAATTAATCAATGACAAGCCTCGTCGTGACTGGCTCTAAGCTATTTCCCTACTGAATGCCCTTTTTTTTTCTTACTGAAATATTTCAACAACGGGTATGGCACCGCCAGCCTTCTGGCATAATCCGCCGCAACTCATAAACAGGTTCGTTTTTTATGTTTGAAATGTTTAGTGGTTTGGGTTTGTGGTGGTCAATCGGTTTGGTATTGGCCGTTTTTTTTGTGCTTGCCTATGAATTCATCAATGGCTTTCACGATACCGCCAACGCGGTAGCAACGGTTATCTACACCAAAGCGATGCCGGCTCACCTAGCGGTAGTCGCATCCGGGATCTTCAACTTTTTTGGCGTCATGTTCGGCGGTCTGGGCGTGGCCTATGCCATTGTCCATTTGCTGCCGATTGATTTGCTGTTGGGCATGGATTCCACCCAGGGTTTGATCATGGTGTTCTCCCTGCTGTTTTCCGCCATTGTCTGGAATCTGGGGACCTGGTTCCTGGGCATTCCGGCCTCCAGTTCTCACACACTGATCGGTTCCATTCTGGGGGTAGGCGGTGCCTATGCCTGGCTCAACCATCAGCCGCTGACTCAGGGCATCAACGTCGCCAAAGCCATCGACATCATGCTTTCCCTGATCATCTCGCCGACCGTGGGCTTCATCGTGGCAGCCCTGTTGCTGTTTGCCATGAAGCGAGTCTGGCTGGGCAGCAAGATCCACAAAACTCCGGAGGAGCGGTTGCTGGTGGATGGCAAGAAGCACCCGCCGTTCTGGGCGCGCCTCACCCTGGTGGCTTCTGCCATGGGAGTAAGCTTCGTGCACGGCTCCAACGATGGTCAGAAGGGCATTGGTCTGGTGATGCTGGTGTTGATCTGCATGGCCCCCGCCTATTTTGCACTGGACATGAACAGCCGTTCCTACGAACTGGATCGCACCCAAGATGCCAACCAGCGCATCATGGAGATCTATCAGCGCAACCACGAGCTGGTGTCTAAGGTCGTGGACTTCAAGGTGCCTGCCCAGGCCCAGGAAGAGCTGATGACCCATTGCTCTGCGGACGCTACGCTGCAAAACATGGCAACCCTGGATGCCCGTCTGGGCGCTGTGCGTACCTATGAAGAGATGGACCTGACCAATCGTCGGGAAGTGCGTCGCCTGCTGCTGTGTATTGACGACACAGCCCGCAAGGTGTCCAAGCTGCCGCTGCCGGCCAAAGAGCTGACTGACCTTGCCAAATGGCGCAAGGATCTGACAGCGACCGCTGAATATGCACCGACCTGGGTTATCGTCTCCATCGCCTTGGCGCTGGGTTGCGGCACCATGGTAGGCTGGCGTCGTATCGTCTACACGGTGGGTGAAAAGATAGGCGCCACCGGCATGACATACAGCCAGGGCATTGCCGCCCAGATCACTGCGGCAGCTTCCATCGGTGTTGCCAGTTTGACCGGTATGCCTGTGTCCACTACCCATATCCTCTCTTCTGCGGTAGCGGGGACCATGGTAGCGAACAAATCTGGCCTGCAGAGCCAGACCATCAAGACCATATTGATGGCCTGGGTGCTGACCTTGCCGCTGACCATGTTGCTCTCGGGCGGTCTGTTCCTTATCAGTCACCATCTGTTTGGCGGCTGATAACAGCTAATCTTGTTGATTGACGAAGGGCCTGCGGGCCCTTTTTTCATTTCTCTGGATCAGAGTCCGTCTGCTTCGTCTCGAAGCAATACAAAGCGTTGACCAAACAGGATGGGCTTCATGGTTATATTATATATGCCATCAAACTAGAAACGCTGTTTACCCAATAACACAGCCTATCCACATGGATATACCTATCCCTGCAACACATGCCAACAGTAACCCTGTGCATTGCAGACGTCACTCAGGGGGCTGCTACTCTGTGCTGTCCGTTATCAAGGTCAGCATACGATACATACTCAGGGCGCAAGAGGGGCATCTGTGCTCATCATCTGGGGCATGCCAACATGTTCTCCATTACCGCAGATACCCATCCTGGCTGAATATGGGAGACAGATGTGACAGAGGATCCCTGGCTAAACAGAGTCTCTGCTTGCTCGCCCCAAGACAGACACGAGTAGACAAGGGTGAGCAGGGCATATGCAGGGCTCTTGCTCAACCAGCGCATTTGTCAGAGAGAGGGGTGATGACAGGCAAGCATCAATCATAAGCGCGGGGCCAGGCATCATTGTCTAATGAAGCGAACTGGCTGGAGAGGCAATAAGGGCTTGCTAGCGTTGCCAAAGGGATGACACCAGCTGACTGGTGCGGGGCAGGGGAATCTTATATGCCGGAGAGCAGGGGGGATATTGCAGCGGGAGCCTCATCTACCTGAATTGAGGATAAAAAAAGAGCCACACACTGTGTGGCTCTTTTTTCTATCAGGCTAGTTAGCCAGCAATCAAGGACGACCAGCCGGGCTGGTTGCCACATTGACGGCAGCAGTACTGCCCGCATGACGGCCAGAGCTTGCCACTTCGCTGCGAACCAGCGGTGCTTGCTCTACCGGCTCACGCTCCGGCTGGGCTGGCGCAGCAGCAGGCGTTGCCATCGGGGCTGAAGCCTTGCGAGCGCTGGCCAGCAGACCCGCACCCTTGTTGACCTGCTTGGTCACAGGGGCTGCAACAGGCTGTTCAGCCGCAGGCTCAGCGACCGGTTCAACCACAGCAACGTCAGCAGTCACAACAGGGGCTGCTTCGGCAACAACAGGGGCTTCAACAGCAGGCGTTGCTGCAACGACCTCAGCAGTCTTGACATCGACAGGTGCTGCTTCAATGACGGGGGTCACTTCGGCAACGACTGGCGCAGTCACTGCCTCTGCCACAACCGGCTCGGCAGCAACAGGGGCTACGTCAGCTTCGGCAACGGTGTCGGTCACGACAGGTGCTGCAACTACGGCTACGGCGGCTTCTGCTTGCTCACGAGCTTCTTCGGCAACGGCTTCTGCCACTACGTGCTCGGTCAGAGCGGAAGAGGCTTGTACGGCAGCGGCAATGGCAGCGGCGCTCGGGATGGTGACGACAGGCACAGCCGGCTCTTCCACTTTCACCTGAGCAGCATCCGCCTGGGCGGCTGTGGTCATGGTTGCGGTGTCTGCCTGCTGGTCGTCATCATCACGCTGGCTGCGGGCATCTTCGTTGATGCGCTTGCGGCGTTGACCCTCGATACGCTGAGTGCGCGGGGTGCGACGGGAACGACGCTGGCCGTCGGCCTGCTCGTCACTCTGCTCAACGGCATCCGCCACGACAGCAACGTGAGCCTCGGTCGGCACAACAGCAACATCGCTGGCCGGTACGTCGGCACGGATCTGCTTGCGCAGTTGACGACGTTCGCGGCGCTCGGCGACTTTCTGCTCTTTTTCCTGCTGCGGCTCGGCGCTGACAAGGGCAGTTTCAACGATTTCTACCGCTTCAATGACCGCCTCGGCACGGGGCTCGCGCGGTGCACGGGGCTCACGAGCCGGACGCGGGGCACGCGGTTCACGTTCCTGACGCGGTTCGCGGGGCTCACGTTCCACACGCTGCTCGCTGCGCACTTCAGTGCGAGTTTCACGTTCCTGACGGGGCTCACGCTCTTGACGAGGTTCGCGCTCTTTGCGCGGACGACGGTTGCGGCTTTCGCCACCCTCGCGGCTGGCGGCGCCTTCGCGCTTCTCACCCGCTTCAGCTGTGTTGCGGCTGTTGCGGTTGTCGTCACGACGGGGACGCTGACCACGGCCACGGGTGTCATCACGCTGATGACGATGAGCCTCGTCCTTGCGTGCTTCCCGTTGCACTGCCGGTTTCTCGGCTGGTGCCTTGACATCGGCAGGGGCTGCGTCGGAACCGAACAGACCTGAAATGGCCTTGAACAGTTTGCCAAACAGACCCGCTTCCGCTTTGGCGGCAACGGGGGCTGGCGCCGCGACGGGGGCAGCAACTGCAGCCGGCGCAGCCGGTTGAGGTGCCTGGACGAAGCCTTGCAGCAGCGGTTGCTCACGCTCGATCACCTGAGTCTGCTTTGGCTGGTAGACCGGCTTGGCAATCTCGGTTTTCAGCTCGTAGCTGGCCGCTTCCGGGATTTCGTTCTGACGGATGCGGGTCACTTCGTAGTGCGGGGTTTCCAGGTGCTGGTTAGGAATGATGTACAGACGTACTTCATTACGCTGTTCCAGACTGGCGATGGAGGCGCGCTTCTCGTTGAGCAGATAGGCGGCAACATCGACCGGCACCTGAGCATGAACCTGCTCTGTGTTGTCCTTCATGGCCTCTTCTTCGATGAGACGCAGGATGGACAAGGCCAGTGATTCGTTGTCACGGATGACCCCCTGGCCCTGGCAACGGGGGCAGATATGACTGCTTGACTCGTTGAGGGAGGGGCGCAGACGCTGACGGGACATTTCCAGCAGACCGAAACGGGAGATACGGCCCAGCTGGATGCGGGCGCGGTCCTGATGTACCGCTTCACGCAGACGGTTTTCCACTTCGCGCTGATGGCGAACCGGCGTCATGTCGATGAAGTCGATGACGATCAGGCCACCCAGGTCGCGCAGACGCAATTGACGGGCAATTTCATCGGCCGCTTCCAGGTTGGTTTGCAGCGCCGTCTCTTCGATATCGCCGCCCTTGGTGGCGCGGGAGGAGTTGATATCGATGGAGGTCAGTGCTTCGGTCGGGTCTATGACTATGCTGCCGCCGGAGGGCAGGCGCACTTCGCGCTGGAAGGCCGACTCGATTTGGCTCTCAATCTGGAAGTGGTTGAACAGGGCAACTTCACCCTTGTACAGCTTCACGCGGTTGAGGAAATCGGGACGAACCAGCTCGATGTGAGCACGGGCACGTTCAAAGATGACAGGGTCGTCGATCAGGATCTCGCCGACATCGCGACGCAGGTAGTCACGAATGGCACGTACTATCACGTTGCTTTCCTGGTGGATAAGCACGGGAGCAGTTCGGTCCTGTGACGCCTTGTGGATGGAATCCCAGTGGTTGAGCAGAACGTTGAGATCCCATTCCAGCTCTTCCGGGGATTTGCCAACACCGGCGGTACGCACGATGAGGCCCATGCCGTCCGGTACTGTCAGTCCGCTCAGGGCTTCTTTCAGTTCTGTCCGTTCATCGCCCTCAATGCGGCGGGAGATACCGCCTGCACGGGGGTTGTTCGGCATCAGCACCAGGTAGCTACCGGCCAGGCTGATAAAGGTGGTGAGGGCTGCACCCTTGGTGCCACGCTCTTCTTTATCGATCTGGACGATCACTTCCTGGCCTTCGCGGACCACTTCTTTGATGTTGGGACGACCCTGATAGGAATAACCGGAGGGGAAGTAATTGCGGGCGATTTCCTTTAACGGCAGGAAACCGTGGCGTTCAGCGCCGTAGTCGACAAAAGCAGCTTCGAGACTGGGTTCTACGCGGGTGATCTTACCCTTGTAGATGTTCGCTTTTTTCTGCTCATGGCCCGGACTTTCAATATCCAAATCGTAGAGCTGTTGTCCGTCAACCAGCGCTACGCGCAACTCCTCTTCCTGAGTCGCGTTGATTAGCATTCTTTTCATTGAGTTCTCGTTATTTTGTCATTTTGATTTCCTCCACAGGATCCTGCCGGCGCCGGCCTCGGGTCTTCAGCATACTTGGGCAACCTCCCGGTTGGGGTATGCATGAGGCGCAAACTAAGGGCGCTCTGGTTCGGCCTTCTCGAGAAGGCATGAATTAAGGATGCCGATGTGGAGACAAATAATCGGTTCTGCTTGTGTTCTCCATGCGTTGTACCTCGCACCCGGGAACCGTCATGTTCTTGTATACACGGTGTTTTGGGATTGGGTGGCATAAATATTGGCCACTTAGTACAAGGCTTGAACACAATGACAAAACCTTGTTTATTATCCCATTTAAACCACTTTTATAGCAAGGCGCCATTTTTCAACAAAGCATGCAGCCAAGGGGCGCCGGCAGTGTTAAAATCCGCGCCATGACACAGATACAACAACAAGTGCAGCTGCTCACCATCGAAGCTGAGCATGAAGGGCAGCGCATCGACAATTTTCTCAAGACTCAGCTAAAGGGCGTCCCCAAGAGCCTGATTTATCGCATCCTTCGAAAAGGGGAAGTGCGCGTCAACAAAAAGCGCATCAAACCGGAATACAAACTCTGCCCGGGCGACGAGGTACGGGTTCCTCCCGTGCGGGTTGCCGAGAAAAACGAACTGCCCTCGGCCAACCTCGGCAGCATCCAGCGTCTGGAGAGCCAGATCCTGTTTGAAGACGACGCCATGATAGTGCTCAACAAACCGTCCGGCATGGCCGTGCACGGCGGCAGTGGTCTGAGCTTTGGCGTCATAGAGGGACTGCGAGCCCTGCGCCCGGACGCCCGCTTCCTGGAGCTGGTGCATCGGCTGGATCGTGACACCTCTGGCGTACTGCTGGTTGCCAAGAAGCGCAGTGCGCTGCGCAGCCTCCATGAGCAGCTGCGGGTCAAAACCATGCGCAAGCAGTATCTGGCATTGGTGCGCGGCCAGTGGCAGCCCCACGTCAAGGTGGTCAATGCGCCACTGCGCAAGAATGATCTGCAATCCGGTGAGCGGGTGGTGCGGGTCAGCAGTGATGGCAAGCCATCCGAAACCCGTTTCCGGATTGCCCGTCAATTTGCCGAGGCGACCCTGGTCGAGTGCAGCCCGATCACGGGGCGTACCCACCAGATCCGGGTCCATACCCAGCATGCAGGTCATCCCATTGCCTGTGATGACAAGTATGGGGAAGCTGCTTTTGACGAGAAAATGCGCAGCCAAGGGCTGAAACGGCTATTTTTGCACGCCTGGAAGCTGACATTCACTCATCCGGTTGATGGCCGCGAGGTGCTGATCGAGGCACCGCTCGCGCCTGAGCTCGACAATTTCCTCAACAAGTTGGTACGCTGATGAAGGCTATCCGACTCGCCATTTTCGACTGGGACGGTACCCTGATGGACTCGGTGGGGCGGATTGTTGCCTGCGTCGCGGGGGCGGCGCGCGATTGCGGCGAGCCGGTGCCCACTGCGGTGCAGACACATCAGATAATAGGGCTCAGCCCGGAGGTC